>ENA-UPTF01002121-UPTF01002121.1-marine-metagenome-genome-assembly--contig:-NODE-2121-length-11738-cov-3.164223_pt1 | contig 11738 bp, 14 predicted proteins | sample MGYA00238166_ERZ767019 | MGnify/ENA primary metagenome ERZ767019 (study PRJEB28930, sample SAMN06266391) | marine metagenome | isolation source: Sea water from 250 m depth | place: Atlantic Ocean... | reverse complement strand
ATTTGGTCTGGTCTATATTCGTTATTCATTAAGTTTTCATTTTTTGTTGCTCTTTCTTAATGAAAGCATACAGCATGAGAGATTTTTTTAAATTACAAAAAATAACCTCGCATTGCGAGGTTACGGAGTAGTAGATTTTTCGACAGTCATATTGTTTTACCAATAGACTTGAGCTCGCATTTGAAAAACAGAGGGTTCCCGCCCATCATCAGCAAAACCATTGCGGTCGAAATCAAGTACTACACCATAATTTGCCATTAAGCGGGTATTTGAAGTCAGGTACCAGTTAAGCCCCACAGTAAATACATCAGCTTCACCGCCGATAATATTGCCATCAGTTAAATCCATATTTTCAAGGCGTGCTGCAATTTGCCATGCCCCCCAACCCCCTTTTCCAATTGGTGCTTTTGGTTTAATTCCGCTAAATGCACCCGCTTTATATTTCATAGATTCACCGGTTAAGAACCAACCAACATCAAGAGCCCAGGCACTTAGGTCAGCATCACCATCAGGATCAGATACATCCCATGCAACATATTCAAATACACTATGAAATGGCCCCCACACACTGATTAATTCTATGTCGTATGCATTCGAATCATCCGCATTGGTCCCGAAATTTGCGACCAAGGCATCGCCATCACCTACATGCGATAAAAGTGAATTATCAATACTATTAAAAGCATCACCATTATATTCCTCATATTGGTATGAGAAAGCAGTGTGAATTAAATGTGTTTTATCTTTAAAAAATGGTTGGCCACCAATACGAAACGCATAGGTCTCTCTGTCAGTTGTTCCCTCTCCCGTTTCGTCAGAGCCTGTCCCGAGGGCAGGAAGAAAAGCCCCTGCATGAAAGAACCATCGACTTGCATCCTGCCGATATGCAATTCCCACGGCACGGGATATTTGGGGACCATCTCCAAACAGAGGGCGTCTCATTAATGGTTTATATTTACTACTACTGATTGTTGCATGGCCGAATGGCACATGATGCTGACCAATCTTAAAAAACCATTTGCCCAGATCATTTTTATTATTATATGAAAGCCAGATATCCTTCCAAGTTGCCGACCCTGAGTTTGCAAAATCAATCTCAAGTTTATAACCCAACGGTTTAATTTTACCCTGGAAGCCCAAACGGGCACGACGTAGTTCCGAGTTTGTTGCTTCTAGGTTTGAATTATCTCTATCGGCAAACACGGTATCCCAAAATATTCTGCCAATTGGCTGCCATTCCCAGGACCCATCTTGTGATGCAACCTTGAATTTACCTTTTGTTGTAATTTTAAACGAATCTTTTTTTGTTTTTTTAACTTCAGCATTTATCTCGTCAATACTTTCTTTAATTTTTTCGTTATCTTCTTTGGAGGCTTCAACAAGGAGCTCATATTCTTGAGGTGAGAGTGTACCTTTATCACGAAGGACCTTTAAAAGTTCTAATAGTGCTTCATTAGCTGCTACTGCGGGAGGCGATAGCATTATGAAAAATATAATAAAGCTAGAAAATATTATATTTTTTAAGCAATTTTTTTTAAACAACACATGTCTCCTTTGTAATTAAAAGATTCCGACTAAGAAATAGAAAAATACTATCGCCATTATGCCGCCAGCTGGCAAGGTGATAATCCATGACAAGAATATTGTTCCCACAATTCTAAGGTTCAGGGCTGATATTCCGCGCGCAAAACCAACACCAAGCACAGCACCGACAAGAGTGTGGGTAGTCGATATAGGTATTCCGGTTCCCGAAGCTAAAACAACAGTTATGGCAGCAGCCAATTCGCAACAGAAACCACGACTAGGCGTTAATTCGGTGATGCGACGACCCACAGTCGCAATTACTTTGTGGCCGTACATTAAAAGACCGATGACTATCCCCACAGACCCAAGCAAAAGTACCCAGATAGGCATCATAGATTTTTGTGCAATCTCACCATCACTAGATACTATACTAACTATTGCGGCAACAGGCCCTACCGCATTAGCAACATCATTTGAACCATGTGCAAAAGCCATAGCGCATGCAGAAAAAATCATTAAAACACCAAAAACATTTTCAACGTTTACTATGCGACTTGCTATATTTTTATCTTTTGTAAATTTAATCTTGCGAATTAAGAAAGTACCAACAAGCGCACAAAATATTCCTACAAAAAGACTAATGCTATAGCATTCATTTTTAGATAACTCGAGACCAATGTGCTTTAAACCTTTGAGCATGGTTACGAGTGAAATCATGGTACCTGTTAAGAAAATATAAATAGGCACGTAACGTTTCGCATTGTCTATTGGGTTGTCGGTGTTAAGAATTAATTTTTGAACACTACGAAATAAGAAATAGGCAATCCCGCCGGCTATCACTGGTGAGACAACCCAGCTTGCAGCAATAGAGCCAACTTTCGCCCACTTAACCGCCTCAATCCCAATACCAACGGCAGCAAAGCCGACAATGGCGCCCACAATCGAATGCGTTGTTGAAACCGGCAAACCATACCGAGTGGCAATTAATAACCATATCCCCGCGGATAAAAGAGCCGCGAGCATCCCGTAAACGAGTAATTCCGGTGAGCCACTGAGTAGGTTCGCATCAATTATGCCCTTGCGAATTGTTGATGTAACCTGTCCGCCAGCAAGAAAGGCACCTGTAAATTCAAAAATCGCAGCAATGATGACAGCTTGTTTTATTGTTAATGCCCTTGAGCCAACAGAAGTTGCCATCGCGTTCGCAACATCATTTGCCCCAATCCCCCAGGCCATAAACAATCCGAAACTAGCAGCCAATATTAATAATATTGTTGTATGTTCCATTGAGTTTCTCTCTATTTAGCGAGCATTAATTGAAGTCGGTTGCCCGTGCTTTGGGCATTATCTGCAAGGTCACCTGTCCACTCTATAATTTTGTAAATAAACATAACGTCGACAGGCGGTAAGTCTTTTTCAATTTTATATAATTCAGCACGTAATTTGATCTGGATTTTATCTGTTTCATCTTCGATAACATGAAGCTCCTCGATCATTTTTTTAACACGGGTAACTTCATTTCCACGAAAGCCAGCAGCTACTAATTCATCCAATTCATTAATTGCGTTTTGTGTTTGACGGGTTGCGTCAACACATCTGTTTAAAAATTCAATGTATGTATTACATATTGATTCAGGCAATGACATTTTTCTTCCAAGCACAAGTCCTGCGATATCTTTTGCTTTATTTGCAATTTTATCTTGTAGCTGAAGTACATCGAGAACATCCCTTCGGTCCATCGGCATGAAAAGACTGCTAGGAAGTTGCATACGCAATAAATTTTTTATTTCATCTGCATCATTTTCTAATGCTGCAAGATTGTTTTGTATTTTTTCAGCCTTCCCCCAATCATTTTTAATGACAGCATCAAAATAGGGAATTAATTCTTCGACGCACAAAACAACTTTTTCTATGTGTTTTTGTAGGGGGCTTACAGGGGAATTACCAAATATTCTAGAAAAATAGTTAGAACTTGACATTGTTTAGTGTCCTTAGTTTGTAAAGTTTTCTAAAAACTGCAAAACTCATGACTGATTTCTAACTTTTTCATGTCATAATTTCGCGCATTTAAACACATCGTTTTTAAATTGCAAGAGAATATTTCAATAAAAATTATTTTTTTTTATCGTGTTGTTGTTAAAGGATTTTTTTAAGGATAATTTCTTATGAGTTCATACTTATATATTATGCGACATGCAAAATCTGATTGGTCAGGTCCACAGACACCTGATTTTGAGAGGCCAATTAATGGGCGGGGAAGGAGAAACTCAGTTCGTATTGGCCAGTGGATGAGTGATAATAATTACATCCCACAAAAAATTATCTCATCACCGGCAACCAGAGCAAAAGAAACAATTGAACTGGTTATTGAACAGATAACTAAATTTAATCATGACGATTTAATTTTCCAGGATGATCTTTATCTTGCCCAGTTTACCCAATTAATCGAAATTATTAACACATACCAAAACGATGCTCAGAGTTTAATGCTTATTGGGCATAATCCCGGAATTGAAAATTTAGTTAATTATCTATGTTCTCAATCAGACAATCCGGAAACAGCAGTGACAACAGCAAATTTATTTATATTTGAATATGCTGAAAATCACTTTAACCCAGCAACAGGTAGTTGTAAGTTAATCGAGGCAATAAAGCCAAGAGAGTTAAATTAGAAAATTATTTTTGAGAAACGATGTAAGCAATCCAGCCTGCATCGGCTTCGCCTTCTGTCTGCGGTAGAAACTCACCATTACCATCGCCATCTTCATCAGCCTGTTCCCAGTAAACGGTCGATTTGAAGCCAGCTTCAGAAAGCATTTCTAATAATTCTGGGAGTGTCCATACACGCCACTCATAAGTAAACGCCTTTTTTATTTTTGAACCATCTTTAAATTTAAAATGTATGTGGTTAATCGCCGAACCCGTTATAGGGTCATACTTGTGCTGGTCCCAGATATAGGTAAATCTATCATTTACTGGTGAATCATTATCAGGCTTAACTTTTGTTTTTTCTTTGAGTTCTTGAAATGCTTCATATCCACCGTACGCATCAGAAAAGAAGATGCCATCATCAACTAATGAATTTCTGACTTTTTTAAGATACTCGATCATTAATTTCCGTTCTTTAAATACCCAATAACTAAAATTCATTGCAAGCACAATATCAACAGGATCATTTTTGGCATTTAAAACATTCTCTTTGATTAGTTTTATACGTGATGATTGTTCAGTTGTGAGTTTTTCAATTTTATTTTTTTGAGACCAATCTAAAACCACCTGGTCGATATCAAAACAAATCGCTGTATTGGTATCACGACGTTTTACCCACTCACAGGATGTGTTTGCCGTTGCACAGAAGTCCTCTCTAAGCGTGCTAGCTTGACGACCTTTTAGTTTTTCGAACAACGAATCAATAATATCGATTTCGGCTTCAACACATTGCACCGCCTCCTCGTACAAGAAAAAACGGTCTGCGAGTTCTGCCTTTGTGGGGCTTGAAGGTTTATGCTTTATGTTACTTTTACTGCTCATTTTCTGATTACCAAATATTTGTATTTAGGATATAAATTATGGTCGACATATAATTCGGCCGGCTATTATAGCGAATAGTTTTAAATTAAGTCAGTAAATTTAGTAATTATATTTTATGGACTTATCGTGGAACATCAGCCGATTCAAAATAACATGGGCATATTACTTTTTTATTACGATATAATCACAATCTATGGCAGAGCTTGGCAATGACCATAAAGTAAAGATAAGCATGATACTCGATAACAAGGGTAGCGATGTCTATAGTATTTCTCCTCAGAGTTCATTGCGAGAGATGGCAGATGAAATGCTTGTAAAAAAAATTGGCTCGCTTGTCGTTACTGATAAAAATGACATATTAGTCGGTATTATTTCTGAACGTGATTTTCTAAGTATAGTTGGTAAGCATGCGAAAGACTGGGAGGATATTAGTGTTTGTGACGTCATGACCAAAGAGGTGGTAACCGCAACACCAGAAGATACACTTGAACAGGTTATGTCACAGATGACCCAGCATCATATTCGCCATATTCCAGTCATGAAAAACAATAAAATTGTTGGCGTGCTAGCAATCGGCGATATTATTAATGCACTGTTTGATAAAACATTGTTTCAAAATAAATTGTTAAAGAGTTATATAAAAGACTGGCCGAAGGAGAAGCAATAAGATATCAGATTTGAATTAAATTGTGATTCTGGTCCCGCATCTCAAGTTTATTGCTTATTGCAAAATCAACAAGAAAATCATAAATCATCGGGCTTTTATTTTGAAGTTCGACATCAACGACAAAGCACTTTGAGTTATCTTCCTGCTTAAGATTGACAAGTGGATTAAAAATCACACGACCATTTTTACCATAACTAGCGACTGTATAGTAGAGTCTTTCTGCCCAATCACTAGGCCGAAATCTTTCTCCCGTTATTGTTTTGCCCATGATTAATATTTTTTCGTATAACATATTTTTAGACTTTATTCTGAGTCAGAATCCCAATGTTCCCCTTCTATAATATTCCCGTTACGTGTTTGTTTTTGTCTGATGTTAATACGATTTTTCATAAAATTAACGAAGAAAGTTTCCGCCAATCTTTGGCGCAGCGTCGGGACTAACATCAAAAAACCAATGGTATCGGTAAAAAAACCTGGTGTTAATAAAAGCGCACCACTAATTAGAAGGATTAATCCCTCAATGAGCTCAGTTGCGGGTAGCTGCCCTCTGCTAATATTTGCCTGGACTTTTGCAAGTGTTGATATGCCCTGAATACGCAATAATGAGACACCAAGGAAGGCGGTACCAATAACCAATGCAATTGTGTAGCCTGCACCAATGATACTGCCGATTTTTATTAATATAGCAATTTCAACGAGTGGTATCGTGATAAAAAGTATGAGAAAAAGTTTAAACAAAAAAATAACCTCAATATTTATTTTTAAATTACCATTGTGGCATTATGATTAATGTATGGGCAAAATACTATTATGCAAGTAATTTTAAATACATAAATAAGATATGGCGAATAATACAAAATCTATTCTGGTGCTATGTACTTTCCCAGAGACCGAATCTGTTAAAAGTGTCGCAGAGACATTAGTAAATGAAAAATTAGCTGCTTGCGTTAATGTCATACCCGGCGTTCAATCTATTTTTAGATGGCAGGATAAAATAGATAATGCCAATGAAAATATCTTAATCATAAAAACAAAAGATAGTTTATACGATGAGTTAGAAGTCAGGATTAAAGAACTGCACCCGTACGAACTTCCTGAAATAATTTCTGTCCCAATAGATAAAGGTCTTAACAAATATTTAGATTGGATTAGCGAGAGCACCAAATAATAATGTATTTTTTTAAAAAAATATTTATTTTTTATATTTTTCTATTTTCATATTCTGCGAATGCAATAAATTTTGAGGAACGTTTAAGTAATGTTTTTTCATTTGCATCTTCTGATGATGAAGTATTACATCCTGATGATGCTTTTAGGGTCAGTCTCAGTGTAATTTCTGATGATAGGCTGGTACTGAACTGGCAAATAGAACCAGGCTACTATCTTTATAAAGATAAATTTTCAATCAGCACAAATGACCCGTCAGTTCTGATTGGAGATTATGTTTTCCCTATCGGAAAATTAAAAGACGACCTTGCGTTTGGTGAGGTTGAGGTCTACTACAATGATGATCAGTTATTGGTACCATTTAGTAGTGAAAATAAAAATATTACAGATCTCAATATTAATATTTCTTATCAGGGTTGCAAGGAAGGTTCTATTTGTTATCCGCCAATAGAAAAGAATCTAACAGTTTCAATACCAGATACTTTTGATGAAGTTTACGAGGAAACATTATTATCCGAACAAGACCTGATTACGAAGAACTTAAAAGATAATAATTTATTCATTAATGTAATTTCATTTTTTGTTCTTGGGTTTCTATTAGCATTAACCCCATGTGTTTTCCCAATGATTCCTATTCTATCGGGTATTATTGTTGGTGAAGGTACTAGTATCACAAGAGCAAAGGCCATCATGCTGACGCTAAGCTATGTATTAGCAATGGCATTAACTTATGCTCTATTGGGTGTAATTGCCGGTCTCTTTCATTTTAATCTACAAGCTGCATCACAGAATATCTGGGCGATAAGTTTATTTAGTGGCGTCTTTGTTTTGCTTGCATTATCGATGTTTGGTTTCTATGAGTTGCAATTACCTCGCAGTTGGCAAAATAAGCTTTCTGGGGGTCAAAGTAATTCAGGCCATAGCACCATAACAGGGGCTGCAGTCATGGGAGCGTTGTCTGCTGTGATTGTCGGGCCATGCGTGGCACCACCACTTGCAGGCGCATTACTCTATATTAGTCAGACAGGCGATGCACAGTTGGGTGGTTTGGCATTATTTGCAATGGGTCTGGGGTTCGGTGTTCCGTTATTGGTGATTGGCATTAGTTCAGGAGAACTGTTACCACGCGTTGGTGCATGGATGGATAATATTAAACGTGTCTTTGGCGTTATTATGCTTGGCGTTGCTATTTGGTTTTTAGAGCGTGTCTTCCCAACATCTTTTACTTTAATTTTATGGGCAGCTTTATTTATTATTAGTGCAGTTTTTCTTGGTGTATTAGAAAAAATAAAAGAACACAGTAGTAACTGGCAACGCTTATATAAAGGATTGGGTTTTCTCATGTTGTTCTATGGCGGCATACTAATTTTTGCTGCAGTAAGCGGTAAGGGTACGCTGCTCGATCCTTTTAACAATAGAATATCATCTAATACTTCAACTGAAGCTTTAACGTTTACTTATATTTCAAATCTTGAAGAACTTGAAACTCAATTACTGCAATCAAAACTTGAAAATAAAACCGTTATGTTAGATTTTTATGCAGACTGGTGTGTGGAGTGCAAGCAAATGGAGAAATATACTTTTTCTGATTTATCAGTGCAGAATATATTAGGCGACATAAAATTATTAAAAGCAGATGTCACACAAAATAACGATGATGATAAAGCATTGTTAAAACATTTTGATTTATTTGGCCCACCTGCGATTCTTTTCTTTAATAATGAATCAGCAGAAATAAAATCACAGCGATTTATTGGTTTTGCAAAACCAAAAAAGTTTATTAATCATATTAGAAAAGTTAAATCTTTATGAAGCAATCACAGATAGTATTCATTGCTGTTGTCATTGCCATAGTCTCCGGATTTGGCGGTTACTATTTACAGCAGTTAACAAAAGATAATATCAGTTACAAAGAACAACTAGATAAAAAGAAGTCACCGAGCCCCGAAGAAGTTATCGGCACTGATGTTCCCGAATTTAGTTTGATGGACTTAAATGGTGAGCGAAGGTATCTATCCGAATGGCAGGGCAAATTAATTGCAATTAATTTTTGGGCAACATGGTGTGCACCTTGTCGTGAGGAAATCCCGGCATTTGTTGAATTACAGGAAAAATATCAATCACAGGGATTGCAGTTTATCGGCATTGCGCTACAGCAGGCCGATGAGATAAGGGATTTTATTAATGAGTATAATGTTAATTACCCTTCATTGTATGGCGGGGATGAAGTAGTAAAAATCGCCAGCCAATTGGGCAATAATATTGGGGCTATGCCTTATACGGTGGTGATTAATGCCGAGGGGAAAATTGCCTTCACACATCGCGGACCATTGTCAAAAGACGAGGCAGAGGCGGTAATCAGGAACTTTTTGTAGCACAAAGCATTAAAATAACTTGTTCGTATTTTCGTTAAATTTCTGTTAAAATCCCCCTAAATGTGGTTAAAATCTCAAAAAATGAGAATATTATTACTTATTTATAGGGGCTTTCATTGAAATTTTTGGTGTTAAATGGACCGAATCTCAATCTTCTCGGTGAGCGGGAACCGGAGGTCTACGGGACAACTACCTTAGCCGAGATCGATGCCAGATTAGTTGATTTGGCTACCGCTCAGGGCCATCAGCTGTCTTGTTTCCAAAGCAATGCCGAACATGAATTGGTCGATAAAATTCATGAGGCAAAGAAATCCGCTGTGGATTTTATTCTCATTAATCCTGGGGCATTTACACATACCAGTATTGCATTACGTGATGCGATGTTAGGCACAGAGATTCCGTTTATTGAGGTACACCTGTCGAATGTTTTTTCTCGTGAAGAGTTTAGAAAATCTTCATTTTTATCTGACATTGCTGTTGCCGTTGTTAGCGGGCTTGGTGATTATGGCTATGAACTTGCTCTAATGGGCGCTGAACGATACTTAAACAAGTGATTAAACAATACTATGGATATTAGAAAGGTAAAAAAATTAATCGAATTACTCGAAGAATCTGGTATCGCTGAAATTGAAATTCATGAAGGCGAAGAATCAGTTCGGATTAGTCGCGGCGGCTCAACTGCACCACCACAGACTGTGATTAGTGCACCGCCCATTGCAGCAAGTGCTCCCATGCAAGCATCAGGCACAACTGAAACTTCATCTGATGATTACAGTGATGAAGGTGAGGTAGTTACTGCACCTATGGTAGGAATTTTTTATACATCTCCGGGGCCTGACCAGCCACCTTTTATTAATAAAGGACAAAATATTAAAACGGGTGATGTACTTTGTATTATTGAAGCAATGAAAATAATGAATCAGATTGAAGCTGATGTTGATGGAAAAGTAGTTCGTATCTTGGTCGAAAATGGCGATCCTGTAGAGTACGGTCAACCTTTATTTGTTATCGCCCAATCTTAAGTCAAAACGTTATTTTACTAATGGCGTTTATTTACAAATAAAATCTATACAGAGCGTTAATGATCTATGCTTGAAAAAATTGTAATTGCAAATCGCGGTGAAATAGCACTTAGAATTTTACGTGCCTGTAAAGAGCTCGGCATTAAAACGGTCGCAACATATTCTGTTGCAGATCGTGAACAAAAACATGTCTATCTTGCCGATGAATCTGTTTGTATCGGCCCCTCGCCATCAACTGAAAGTTATTTGAATATTCCTGCTGTCATAAGTGCAGCTGAGGTAACCGATGCAGTCGGTATTCATCCGGGTTATGGGTTTCTCTCTGAGAATGCGGATTTTGCAGAACGAGTGGAACAGAGCGGCTTTACTTTTATCGGACCAAAGGCGGAAACGATACGCATGATGGGAGATAAAGTTTCAGCAATTAGGGCAATGAAAAAAGCAGGCATCCCTTGTGTGCCAGGTTCGGATGGTCCGTTAGGTGAAGATCCTAAAAAATTAATGAAAACCGCAAAAGAAATTGGTTACCCCGTCATTATTAAAGCAGCTGGCGGTGGTGGTGGACGTGGTATGCGTGTTGTCCGTAGTGAAGCCGCATTACTTAAATCGATTTCGTTAACTCGAGCTGAAGCATCATCCGCTTTTAATAACGATGTACTTTATATGGAAAAATTTCTTGATCATCCAAGACATATTGAAATACAAATTCTTGCAGATGAACATGGGAATGTAATTTATTTGGCTGAGCGTGATTGTTCAATGCAAAGACGACACCAAAAAGTAATTGAGGAGGCACCTGCACCGGGACTAAGTGAAAAAACACGAAAAAAAATTGGTGAATTATGTGTAAAAGCATGCAAATCCATTTCCTACCGAGGCGCAGGTACTTTTGAGTTTTTGTATGAGGATGAAGAATTCTATTTTATAGAAATGAACACGCGCATACAGGTGGAACATCCGGTTACAGAAATGATAACGGGTGTTGATATTGTTAATGAGCAATTAAAAATAGCAAGCGGCGAACCATTAAGTTATAAACAAGCTGATATTAAGGTGAGAGGACATGCTTTTGAGTGCCGCATCAATGCGGAAGACCCGGAGACATTTTTACCTTCACCTGGCACTATTCGACACTATCACCCTCCGGGCGGATTTGGGATTCGCGTTGATACGCATGTATATCAAGGTTATAAGGTCCCTCCTTATTACGATTCAATGATTGGTAAATTAATTGCTCATGGCGATACAAGAGAGCATGCGCTATCCCGTTTATCAGTGGCACTATCTGAAATTGTAATTGATGGTATTAAAACAAATATCCCCCTACATCAGACTTTAGTTCAGGACACTGCTTTTGCAGCAGGGGGAACTGACATTCATTATTTAGAAAACAAACTGGGCATCAAGTAGATCGTCTGTTTGAATTACTTCTATTTTTATTCCTAATGAGTT
>ENA-UPTF01002120-UPTF01002120.1-marine-metagenome-genome-assembly--contig:-NODE-2120-length-11740-cov-1.616565_pt1 | contig 11740 bp, 10 predicted proteins | sample MGYA00238166_ERZ767019 | MGnify/ENA primary metagenome ERZ767019 (study PRJEB28930, sample SAMN06266391) | marine metagenome | isolation source: Sea water from 250 m depth | place: Atlantic Ocean... | reverse complement strand
GTGTTCCGTATATGACTAGAGCAGGTCAAACTGTGTTTCGAGTACGATCTTCCAGTTGTTGTTCTGGCGTTTCCAGTGTTGTTCAATTGCTTGTATCTGTATCGGCTTGGTTTGCGTCTGTATTTTGAAGATTGCTAGCAAGTGATCAGTTTCACCGGGGTAACTGTAAAACTCCGGCTTCGTATTGATCACTGAAAAGTTGTCAATTAGATTCTCAGATACGGGAGGAGAAGCCGAACCGGCATAAAATTCTGATAATGCGTTTTTGTCGCCGCGTTTCCAAGCTGCCGACCAATCAAGCAATTCGCTAAGTGGTTTCTCTCGCATACTGACTAAATCTTCGAAAGGTAACCATACCGGTTTGTCGTCAATGATCACCCGAGTCTGGGAATGTTTCTTCAGTTGCTTGTACAGAGATTCAAAATCTAAATTAGACAACGATACGCAGCCATCGGTTGCGAGAGGTGAACGGTTCACCCAGCTAGGTTCAGTACCGTGCAGCCAGATGCCGTGGCCGCTTCTGGCGCGGGACTTATCGAGACTGTTGGGATAGTTGATCGGCAATGCGCCATAGCCGTAGCGCTCGTGAAGACTCTGACCAGGTATGTACCCGGTTGTGTGATAGATTCCAATAGGCGTCCGTCTGTCGCCTTCTTGTTCTTTCCCGGTTCCTTGACGGCCAATCGATACATAGTAATCTTGTACCGCAACAGGCCTGTCGTTAAGGTATTCGAAAAGATATAGCCTCGATGCAGGGACATCGACATAAATCAGCTGATGGCCCGGATGACCGGTATATAGCAAACGGGTGGGTACTTGCCCTTGTCGGTTTGGTCCCTGATTCTGGACGTAATCCCAGCGGTTCTTTAGCTGTTCTCTGAGTCTGGCAATGATAACCAGATCTTTTGCAGTCGCGTAATCATCTATTTGGTTCGACAGGCCGGCCTGTGCTGCGAGAACATCAGCATGAACAAGGTGCCCCAATCGGCTTTGTGGGTACTTTTGGGTGAGTGCCGACAGGTGTTGTTGTGCTGCTACATATTGACCCAGTACAAGCTGTCGGAGGCTGCTGATTAGCTCAGTTTCGTAGGCACTCGTTGTCGGTTCTGCCGCCGAGGCCATGCTTTGGATCAGTAGTGCGCCTAAGATGCTGGCCGTAAATGTTCTAAATTTGAAACGATAGCCACGTCGCCCGTGTTTTGTCCAAATAAAACGTGCCATTAACGCTTGCCCAGCATATCAAGCGGTAACAGATTGGGTGTCCGAGAATCACCGGAGGATTCATTTGCCTTTGTACCCAGCAAAGCCTTGCGATATGCTGAGATGGCCCTGGCTGCGTAGAGAGTACTTAGATTCTGGTACAGCGTTGCATAGGTGGGGTTGGTTTGAAGCCCTCGCTGGAAATACTTTGTTGCTTTCTCAAGGTTACCTCCAGCAGCATAGATCAATCCAAGGTTGTTATATGCTTCTGGCAAATCAGGTTCAACTGCAATCAGCTTCTCGTAGATCGTAACGGCCTGATCTCTCTTTCCATCAATTGTTAGGATGCGGGCTTTCAGGAACAAAGGTACGGCAGCATTGGGCTGGAGGTCGAGCCATTGATCAACTTTCTCGAGCGCAAGGATTAGCTGATCGTTCTTAATGAGTTGGTCAATCGTCCCGGCATCAAATAGGTCAGCAGCATTCGAAGATGAACAAGAAATACTCCACAGTACAACTAAGGCTAGCCTTCTTAAGGTCGAATAACAGTTAAGTGAGTGTTGAAACAATGAATCAGTCTCTCTACAGCAGCTCAAAGATATGAGCTGGTAAAACAAGGGTCGAGTCGGTCTGTCAACGGGTTGCAAGTGCCTGAGCAGATGCCCATCGCGCTCGCCAGTCGTCGGAGACGGTCGGCAGGGCCATCACTTGGGCGCTATCTATCCAACCAGAGACTGCACCTAAGATGCGAAGCCTGGCCCAGTCACCTTTGTGCCCGATAACGGTAACTTTTGTCCCGCTATCCAGTGCGCCAAGTACGTCCGATGTTTCAGTCGTGCTGGGCCGAGATCGGATTCGTACGCGGTTACGGTTGATCGTAGCAGTAGCACCTCGCTCGTCAATAAATTTGCCCCAGACCCACACGTCGAGCCCATTGGGTGACTGAATCATTTTCCAGTTTCCCTTGCTGCCAATAATTTTGATCGGCGTATTGGAGTCGAGCAGGGCGATTACAGCACCACCGGCGTTTGGTTGGGCTAGAACAGGGGCATTGGCTTGGGTGACCAGAGCGGCTCGGAAAAGCGCGCTAGTCTGGCCGCTGTCTGAAGAGGGTGAGATATCAATAGCGGTGTTTTCAGCCGTTTCAGCAGAATCAGGTCGAGTTGCAGCACTTTGCCACCGGTTGAGCCATTGATCGGTAACAGACGGGTGAATCTCGAGTTGCTTTGACAGTATCCATGTGCGCATCGTACGAGGTGCTGTAACCCTTGCCCAGTCTCCAGAGGTGCTGAGTACGCGTACGTACTCACCTTTTTTGAAGTTTCCAATAACACTCGAACCGCCCTGGGTTGATGGTCGTGTCCGGGCTCGAACCCCTTCACCGACAATCCGGGCAGTATCGCCATTTTGGGAAATCAGTGTGCCGAATACCCAGACATTAATATCCAATGGAATGAGCACTTGGGACCACTTGTCGCGGGTACTGACCACCTTGATGGGTGTGCCGCTAGAAAGCTTTGTAATGGCGTTGGATGTTGGTTTGGACAAGTGAACCACAGCACCACGAGCTCCGACCGTTGCCGCAGTGAAACCAGACTCAGTAGCCGGGTCGGTGGGATTTCGTGTGGTGGAGTGCTGGGTTGTAGTGTCCTTGGACAATTCCGCCAATGTAAGACCGGAGCGTTTGGCTTCCTGTTTAATCATCAAGGCGACTTTGTCAGCACCCGGGTGTTTTTGTTTGGTAGCCAGATTGATCCAGTAGTAGGCTTCTCCCAGATCGTGTTCGATACCTTTGCCTGAAAGGTAGCAACTTGCCAGATTGTACTGGGCTGATGCTTCGCCTTTCGCTGCTGATTTCTTCCACCAGTCGACGGCCCGACCCAGGTTCTGCCGGACACCGATACCTTTCCAATACGCCGCGCCGAGATTGAACATGGCGGTTGGGTGTTCGCCGTGTGCTGCTTTTCGAAACCAGGCGATCGTTTGATTGAGACTTTTGTTGACACCATGGCCTTCGTGATAAGCGACACCTAGGAAATACTGAGCATCAACATTACCTTTTGCTGCGTAGGATCGCCAGATGCGAACGGCGGTCTGGTAGTCCTGACTTTTGTAGGCTTTTACCGCATCCAGGCGTTCGTCACCCATGGCGCCATGGGATCCAAGGAGCAAAAACACGATAACCAGAACCGAAAAGATTCTGGCGCAGAGTATAGGTTCACAGGTTTTCACGGGAAAAATAGTGTGTGAAGATCTCCGGGATCTCGCCCACCTCACTCCAAATCATGGTTATTGCAACATACAGTATTATCGCAAGCCCAGCATAAGCAATCCACCGTTGTTTCTGCAGGAGTCGCGCGATTACTGTTGCTGCGAACATCATCAGTGCCACCGACAAGGCAAGGCCAAAAATCAGAACAGCGGTATTATCTCGGGCCACGCCAGCGACCGCGAGCACATTGTCCAGTGACATCGAAACATCGGCTATGATGATCAGGATTATTGCCTGGCGCACCGACTTGGTCTCGCGCTTCACGTTTTGATCATCTGCGCGCGATCCACTGGCTGTAAGATCTCGCCATAAATTCCAGCATACCCAGAGCAGTAGCAAGCCACCGACAAGGAGTAGGCCAGGGAATTGGAGAAGTTTTACGGTGATCAGGGCGAACAGGATGCGGGTGATTGCGGCACCTGCTATTCCGATAAAAATGACTCTCTGACGCAGCGCGGCAGGTACTGCGGTAGCCGCAAGAGCCACAACAATAGCGTTGTCACCGGCAAGAACGAGGTCTATCAGTACAACCTGAAATAAAGGCCAGATCTGATCAATAATAGTCTGCATGCTTATGAATAGGTGGCGACGCTTGAAGCAAGTGGAGATTGAGTATCGAGATAACCGATTATACTGATCTTCGAGATAGGTCTGGATGACCGCTCAACACAACGCGTAGTCGTAGTGATTGAGTTTCCCCAGTCGTCAGTTAAGGCGGCTAGAATATCAAGTGGCACCAGAGCGCCTGTTGCTCCAGAAAATTAAGTTGTGTAACCGATGAAAGATATACAAAAAGCTGAATTTCAGTGGATGGATCCGTTGCTGATCCACGATTTGCTCACCGATGATGAACGGTTGATCCAGGATACCGTGGCACGTTATTGCCAGGATCGGCTACAACCTAGAATTCTTGAAGCGAATCGGCAAGAAACGGTAGATCGAGACATTTTTTACGAGATGGGTGAACTGGGAATGCTCGGATCGACCATACAGGGTTACGGTTGCGCGGGACTTAACTATGTCTGTTATGGCCTTATAGCCAGAGAAGTTGAACGCGTTGATTCGGGTTACCGGTCGATGATGAGTGTTCAGTCTAGTCTGGTCATGCATCCTATAGACGCCTATGGATCTGATCAACAGAAGGAAAAATATCTTCCGCATCTGGCCACAGGGAACTGGGTAGGGTGTTTCGGGCTTACCGAACCCGACCATGGATCTGATCCGGGTAGCATGAGGACGCGAGCACACCGAGTAGACAGCGGTTATCGTTTGGTGGGATCAAAAATGTGGATCACAAACTCACCCATCGCAGATGTTTTTATTGTCTGGGCCAAAAACGATGAAGGCGCGATTCGAGGATTTATCCTTGACCGTGGGATGGAAGGACTGTCTACACCCGTAATTGAAGGCAAGTTCTCCCTGCGCGCATCGGTTACCGGGGAAATTGTGATGGACAATGTTTTTGTGCCTGAAGAGAACATTCTTCCCGGTGTAAGTGGGCTCAGCGGACCATTTGGTTGCCTGAACAGGGCGAGATATGGTATCTCCTGGGGATCAATGGGGGCGGCCGAGTTTTGCTGGCACTCAGCACGAAACTATGTACTGGATCGTGAGCAATTTGGCCGTCCACTGGCTGCAAATCAGTTGATTCAAAAGAAGCTTGCAGATATGCAGACTGATATTGCTCTCGGGTTAAATGGTGCGCTGCGAGTAGGAAGACTGATAGACGAGGGTCGTATGCTGTCTGACGCAATTTCTATGCTCAAACGGAACAATTGCGGTAAAGCCTTGGACATTGCGCGTGTTGCTAGGGATATGCACGGAGCGAACGGCGTGTCCGATGAATATCATGTAATTCGACATGTCATGAACCTGGAAGCTGTAAATACCTATGAAGGTACTCACGATGTTCATGCGCTGATCCTGGGGAGGGCGCAGACCGGGATTCAGGCATTTACTGGTTGATTGCCCATGGCCGGTGCGCTTTCACGGTTCAGAATTCTAGATCTTAGTCGTGTTTTGGCCGGTCCATCCTGTACGCAGGTCCTCGCTGATCTGGGCGCGGAGGTCATCAAGATTGAACGTCCCGGTGCCGGTGACGATACTCGTGGATGGGGCCCTCCGTATCTGAAGGCGGCAGACGATAGTGATACCTCTGAGGCTGGGTACTATCTCTCGGCGAATCGTGGTAAACGGTCGGTGTGTATCGATATCAGTCATCCATCAGGCCAGAGTGTGATACGGGACCTGGCTTTGAAATCAGACGTCCTGGTAGAGAACTTTAAAGTTGGCGGACTCAGAAAATACGGGCTGGACTACGAATCACTCAGTCGGGTCAATGAGCGACTAATCTACTGCTCTATCACAGGTTTTGGTCAGGATGGTCCCGATTCAGCACGGCCCGGTTATGATTTTATGATTCAGGGTACCGGGGGTCTCATGAGTATCACCGGTGAGCGCGATGGCGTACCCGGTGCCGGGCCGCAGAAGGTGGGTGTCGCGATTGCGGATCTAGTCACTGGCCTGTATTCGGTTTCAGCTATACAGGCTGCGCTGCTCAGTCGGGAGGTTACGCATAAAGGTCAGTATATTGATATGGCGTTGCTCGACTGCCAAGTCGCCATGCTGGCCAATCAGGCAATGAACTGCATGATATCTGACGAGGTCCCGATAAGAGCAGGTAACGCACACGTCAATGTGGTGCCTTATCAGGTTTTCGAGTCGTCAGATGGGCACATTATTATTGCGATCGGGAACGATACACAGTTCGAACGCTTCTGCGAGTTGGCGGGTGTGCCCGAGTTAGCCAGGGACGCTCGCTTTTCCACTAACACGGGCCGTGTGCAACACCGGACGGCACTGTTGCCCGAACTTGAGCGCATCGTGAAACAACGGAGTTCGGAAGAATGGGCGGTGGACTTTGATCGGTACCAGATTCCGTGGGGACCAATCAACACCATCGACCAGGTACTGGCGATGCCGCAGGTGAGACATCGAAAAATGCGTATGGCAATGGCACATCCACTGTCAAATCAATTTGAGATTGTTGGTAGCCCGCTTAAACTCTCAGACACTCCTCCGGTCTACGAACATCCACCGCCACTGTTGGGTGAGCATACTGAGCAGGTATTGCGTGATCTTTTACACTACAGTGACGAACATATTCAGGCTCTGCGCCAGGAACATGCCATTTGACTTACCGGCTTTAAGAATCTTTTAGTTTGAAAATTATTGGTACAGTTTCGGAAGATGGTATGGCTTTCCCATTGTGTAAGACTGGGTGAAAGCGCCATTTCTTTACTGCTTGTACGGCTGCTTTATCTAGCAGGCGAGATCCACTGCTCTGCCCTACACCGATGGTTTTGACTGTGCCCTGGACAGAGATTAGGACATTGACTACAACGCGCCCTTCGATCCCCTGGTTACGGGCCAGAAGTGGATAGTGTGGTTTAGGGTTGCCAGCAACGGGTCTGGGTTTGTAGTCAACTGCCGCGTTGCCCGTATCCAGTAGATTTCTAGAAGCCTGTTGTGTGGGTAAAGTCGATGCTGTCTGTGACTCAGGCCGAGGTGTTTCTGTTCGAATCGGTTTTTCAGAAATTACCTGATCCAATTCTTTATTGATAGTTGTCAGTTCGGTTACCTGTTGCTTAAGAAGCCGGTTTTCAGTTCTAAGTTCAACTCGATCTTCTGCCAGTGACTGGTTGTCTCGTGCTGCACGTGCCAGTGTTGTTTGCAGGGCTTTAGTGGCAATTTTTAGTTGATCTCTTTCCTGAGTTGTCGTGGTGATCAATTCGTCAACATGCTCGTTCAGCTTACTGGCCTTGTCCATCGGCTTTGTTTCAACAGTCTCAGTTCCTGCTACTGATGGTTCGATGGTCTCGCCAGCATCCTGTGTTTCCTGGATCAACGTTGCCTGCAGGGTTGAGGAAAAGACGATTTCTTTAGTTAATTCCGGAGGACGGTTTGTGTGGGCAAATACGGCCAATGCACCGATGTGAACAGCACACGAGAAAACGGTGGCTGTAGCAATGGGAGATAGGTTCATCGGTCGGTACCAGAGGTCTGGATCTGTCTGCACATTCCTGTGATGCCGATTGTCATGCTCATCAATACGCCTTGCTCCGGTTTGTTTAGCGTCGCCGTCCCGGATTACCGCACCTCAAGCTTTTCCCGGCCGCAAGGTGAGCGACGCATGCTGCTGGCAGGTCTCCTGGCTTGCGGATCATGGCGGTAGATTCACCTTCCCGGTCAATGACCAGTGGCGTAAAAAAATCTGCCGCTCGTCGCCTACAGTTGCGGGTACAGCCAAGGTTGGCACGTGTTAGCGTGTGCCTTGTTCCCTTTTACCCCTGTTAGGACAAGCTCGCAGCCAGGATGTTCTCTCATGACGTGGTCAAATACAAGTCTAATGCTAGGTAAAATGGCTTCACGAATTACGGTTTTGATAGTGGCTATACTAAGTCCGGTCTGTGCTGTTTAACTAAACACAATCAATGCCTTCGTCGATCGTCAAACGAAAATCCTCGGCTCATTCGCGAATTTTAGTGGCACTTTTGCTGCTGGCGATTGGAGCATTTGCGGTTGCATTGTCAGTTGGAAGCGTATCTGTCGATTGGGCCGAAGTACTAGAGGGTTTTACTGGAAGAGATTTATCGGTTGACTACACGGTTGTGTTTCAATTGCGGTTACCGCGTGCAGTGACCGCATTCGTTGTTGGTGGAATGCTGGGGTTGGCAGGTGTGTTGATGCAGATACTGCTACGAAATCCACTGGCAGACCCGTACGTGTTAGGTGTCTCTGGTGGAGCGGCGGTCGCTGCATTGCTCGCAATTTTGATCGGCTGGCACATGATCGGGGTCTCTGGTGCTGCTGCAGTTGGTGCACTGGCGTCAATGTTTCTAGTATTTGTGCTTTCACGGGGGCAGGGGGATTGGTCGACCACTCGACTCCTCCTGACTGGCGTTGTCCTGGCAGCTGGCTGGGGCGCGGTTGTCAGTTTTATTCTTGCAGTCAGCCCGGATGCTCACGTTCGCGGGATGCTGTTTTGGCTGATGGGTGATATTCGTGAATCCTTTCCGGGTTGGATCCGACTGGGAATTTTGATGACCTCACTTTTGATTGCATTTGGCATTGCTCGCAGTTTGAATCTCCTGTCGCTGGGTGAGTTACGTGCCGAATCTCTTGGAGTCAATACAACTCTTTTGAGGGTCGGATTGTTTTTTATGGCGGGGCTACTGACAGCATCGGCAGTTACACTTGCTGGAGCGATTGGGTTTGTTGGTCTTGTTGTGCCGCACATGGTGCGGCTCTGGGGTGGCTCAGATCACCGACTGGTTCTACCCGGTTCAGTATTGCTCGGTGGGGTGCTTCTGGTGTTGGCTGAAGCAGTAGCCCGAACTATCATGGCGCCAAATCAACTACCTGTTGGCGTAATTACAGCATTCATCGGAGTCCCGGTATTCCTCTATTTACTGCAGCGCGATAGGGCAGGTGGTCGGACATGACTCTTCTGGCTCTAGAAAATCTGTCGGTCGAGATCAGTAACACCTGTGTCTGTCAGGATCTATCGCTTGGGATCAATCCAGGTGAAGTCTGGTCTGTTCTTGGACGCAACGGCGTAGGCAAGTCCACTCTACTTAAGACCCTGGCTGGTTTGAGAACTCCAGTCAGTGGTCAGATCATTTTGAATGACCAGGAAGTCATGAGTCTTAGTCGTCGATCGCGGGCACAACGATTAGGCATACTGTTTCAGGAAAATGAGACCCTATTTCCTGCATCGGTGCTTGATACGGTGCTGACAGGGCGTCATCCTTGGTTGAATCCCCTTCAGGGAGAGTCTACCGAGGACATTCAGAAGGCCCGGGAGGCACTTGAACTGGTCGACCTTGATCAAATGAGTGATCGGAGTATGACATCGCTTTCTGGGGGCGAGCGTCGCCGAGCGGATCTGGCTGCTCTGGTCACGCAGGAGCCACTTGTTCTGTTGTTGGATGAACCCAGTAATCATCTTGATATGCATTATCAAGTCGTTATGCTTGGGAATTTGATCGCCGACTGGCGCAGTCGCAACGGGGTAGTAATTCTCGTGATGCACGATATCAATCTTGCACTGCGCTTCAGTGATCATCTGTTGCTGTTGTTCGGGGAAGGACTGGCCGAGTCAGGTCCAGTAGAAACTCTGGCAACTGAAGCCATCCTCTCACGGGTCTATAACCATACCATGCGCATGGCCAATACTGCTGACGGCACATGGTTTTACCCGGGATAGGGGTGGATTGACTTAATCGTTAATTCTATTTATCGTTCGCTACTCCTTGTAGGTTCTGTGCCAGCGGATTGCTGCGCAGATAAATGGGAAGCCGGTAAGCATCATCTGAAGCAAATCCGGCACTGCCCCCGCAACGGTAGGTGAGTTACGTCGAGCAACACATAGCCACTGTGGTTTTAACCATGGGAAGGCGTTGCTCGAAGCGTCTTAAGGACGCTCGCTCACGAGTCCGGAGACCGGCCTGTAGAGGACCCTTTGAATTAACCGCGTGGGGCGGTTGCGGGCCATCAACTGAAACCGGTCGGCTACCCCCTGCTTAACAGTACACGGGTGGTGTACCGGAGACAAACAGTGATCCGTTTTTACTTGCTGAAGTTCGTAATTGCTGTCCTATGTTTAATCGTAGTGAGAGGTGTACTTGCGTTTGAGCCCGTTGTAGTCACAGCGACGCGGACGGCGCAAACAGCTGATCAGATACTGTCTCCAGTTACTGTCATCAGCAGTGAAGATATTCGGAATAGCCAAGCACGGGACTTGGGAGAACTTTTATCCCAAGTGCCGGGCATAGAATTTACGCGCAATGGTGGTTATGGGAAGAACACCAGCATATTCATGCGCGGAACCAATTCCGGACATGTTCTGACGTTGATAGATGGCGTCAAACTCTATTCGGCAACGGTCGGTACAACAGCGTTTCAATTTCTGCCGCTAGATCAGATCGATCGTATTGAGATTGTCCGGGGGCCGCGGTCCAATCTGTATGGTTCCGAAGCAGTCGGCGGGGTAATCCAGATATTCACCAAGGACGGTTCTGGAAAGACAAGTTCGCACGCTGAAGTGGGTTACGGGAGTTACAACACGCTCACCGCGGGCGCGGGGTCTACTGGATTCAGTGACGACTCCAGCTACAGTTTGAATGTGGGTTACTCAAATACCGATGGTATAGACAGTCAGACGGGGGCTCAGCCAGATAAGGACGGCTACGACAATACCTCCTTGACAGTTCGCTGGAAACGACACCTGGATGCTGAAAACGATCTGAATGTGTCGTTGCTGCACGCGAATGGCAATACAGCGTTTGACAATGCGTGGGCCGGAGAGTCAGTTGTCCACGACTCCGACTATACCCAGCAGGTTCTAAATTTCCGACTGGATCACGCCGATGAAGAAGGGCCGGCCCCTCACGTAGAGCTCGGGACCACCGTAGCGCATGATCAGGCTCTTGAACAGCCAGCCCAGGAAAACGCTGAAGAAGGCCGAGCTGAAGACCGCGCTCAGGGGCAGCCCCAGCGGGTGGAACGGCCACCAGAGGAAGCGCTGCCGCGCCAGCATCAGCAACCCCATCATCCCGGCACCGATGCCGGCAAACCCGGCCGCAGCACCTACCCCGGCATTTCCAATACCTGCGCCAACGCCTTGGCTCGGGAAATTGTAAGCATAGACTTGGCTACCTTCTCCAATACCGGGTAGATCGCCCTTGCCTTCGCCAAGGCCATCTTCATCGAAGTCGCCGACGTCGCCGAGCTCAGCATCGCCATCACGATCATCATCCAACTCGAACTGAGTGGCGTCCACATCGTCGTTTCCGCCAAGATCCAAGCCAATGTTGACGCGGTCAAGAACGTACCCGAGAGGTGAATGGGATACATGTAATGCCGAACGTCACCGAGATTGTCCAGCCACCCTGCGTTACTCCTGTCGGTGAGCACGGCACCTTCGAAGCGAGTGGGCCGTGTTCCAGCCGGAACAAGTATGCTGAAATCGTTCGCTTTGTTTTCCAGCAGAAGGCACGTGGGCAGCCCATCCAGCAGCCTCGATAACTGCGTAGACCGCGTATTCGAGACAAACATGCCATCGTGGTCGTCCGAGAACAAGCGCAGCTCGCCGCCTTGTTCTTTGACAGAGAACGACAGCTTCAGTCGAGGTAGCTCGATCACATCTGCCGAGAGGCGAGCTGAAGTCTCCACTTGAGCCTTTGTCCAAACAAGGATGTTCGAAAA
>ENA-UPTF01002119-UPTF01002119.1-marine-metagenome-genome-assembly--contig:-NODE-2119-length-11742-cov-7.977797_pt1 | contig 11742 bp, 10 predicted proteins | sample MGYA00238166_ERZ767019 | MGnify/ENA primary metagenome ERZ767019 (study PRJEB28930, sample SAMN06266391) | marine metagenome | isolation source: Sea water from 250 m depth | place: Atlantic Ocean... | reverse complement strand
ATCGTAAATGTTCCGGTAATAACCACATTTGCAATAGAAGAACCGGAGATCATGCCGTTCATACCCGAAGAAACAACTGCTGCTTTCGCAGGACCTCCGCGGTAATGACCGAGTAAGGCAAAAGCAACTTTCGTAAAATAATTTCCTGCCCCCGCTTTTTCCAGTAATGCACCAAAAAGAACAAACAAAAAAATGAATCCAGTGGAAACTCCCAAGCCAATTCCAAAGACACCTTCCTGTGTCAGCCACATGTGAGACATGGCTTTCTGAAATGAAGCCCCCTGCCATGCAATAATATCCGGAGCATATTCGCCAAAAAACACATAACTTAAAAACATAATTGCAACGCACATCATAGGCAAACCCAACGCCCGCCGGGTTGCTTCCAGTAAAAATACCAACCCAATTCCAGAAATAATCAAATCCGGTGTAATTGGCAGCCCCGGACGAAGTGCCAGCTGATCAGAAAAAACTGCAATGTACAGAGCACAGGCGGTACCGGTCAAACCAAATATCCAGTCTTGCATCGGGACCTTTGTTTGTGGTGATCGCTTCAATGCAGGAAAGGCCACAAAAGACAAGAACATCGCAAATCCCAAATGAGCCGAGCGAGTATGGGTACTGTTCAAAAGCGGAATAAAATCCGCCAGCATGTACGGTAGAGGCGAGGCGATCCAAAGCTGAAAAAGAGACCAGGCAAGTGAAACTGAAGCCAGTGTCCATCCGGCCCAAGAACGTAAACTGCGTGCACCGGTATCAACCGTTGCCACTATTTCTTCAAGTTTTTCATGTAATTCATCGGATGAAGTATCTGTTACGTTATTCTCAGAGATTTCATTTTTTGAATTCATAGAGAAAACGTATTCAATAAAGATTGATGAAAATCGGGAAAGAAAGGGGGAAAGCAGAGCCGGAAAGCGAACAACACTTTCCGGACTATGCCTCAATCAGGTATGATCACATCCAGCCGCGCTCTTTGTAGTAACGCAAAGCTCCTTCATGCAATGGAGCAGAAAGTGAGTCTGTAATCATTTCGCGCTCATTTAGATGGCGAAATGCCGGGTGTAGTTTTTTGAACTGATCAAAATTGTCAAACACGCCTTTGACTACATGATAAATCACGTTTGCAGGAGTACGTGTGGATGTCACAAAAGTTGCGCCCACTCCAAAAGTTTTGATGTCATTCGGGTTCCCGGAATACATTCCGCCTGGAATAGTTGCCCAGCGGTAGAAGGAATTATCCTTGACCAATTTAGCAATTCCGGAACCGGAAGCTTCCACAAGAACAGCATCACAGGAAGACACTGTCTCTTTTGTCAATCCTGAAGGATGCCCGACAAGCCAGAAATAGGCATCGATTTTATTATCGCAAAGTGCTTGTCCGGTTTCTGCAGAACGCAGTTCCGCAGCCAATTTTAGATCACTTCGGCTCCAGCCAAGTGCTTCCTCAATCACTTCCCAGGTGGCACGAGTACCTGATCCGGGATTGCCTATATTTAGGCGTTTCCCTTTGAGATCGCTGATATGACGAATCCCGGAATCACGGCGGGCAAGAATGGTCACAGGCTCAGGATGTACGGAAAAAATCGCACGTAATCCTTTGAACGGACCTTGATCCTTGAACTTGCTTGTTCCACGATATGAATGATACTGCCAGTCAGACTGGGCTACACCCATATCGAGTTCTCCCGCACGGATGGTATTGATATTGTAAACGGAACCCCCGGTACTTTCCGTGGAACAGCGAATACCGTGTGTCTTGCGTTTCTTATTGACCAAGCGGCAAATCGCTCCGCCGGTAGGATAATAAACACCTGTCACTCCACCGGTTCCGATGGTGACGAACGTTTGCTCCGCCCAGACAGGCACGCCGATGCTCAAAGCCAGCGCAGTTACCGCCAGCCACTTTATTACTTTTTGCATAATTTCTCTCAAAAGAGGTTTACAAAACAGAAAGCCGAATACCTGTGGACAAAGACCATTCTTTGCTCACTACTGCTTTCCAGCCAAACAGAACCGCAATGTCAATTCACAACGAACTCACATCCTGTTCCGCAACAGCGTCCCGACCGTTACCGGATCACGAACACCGAAGAATTAAAATGTACTAATACTCCCTTAATTTGAGTTTAGAAGGTAAAGTCCATTTCATCTTGCACAACAGGATACACTTTTGAAATGTAAACATCAAACACTTTTTTGCTGTTATAACGGAACAGTTCCAACTGTTACGGACTTCCTGTGGACATAAATACCGTTTCAACCGAATCTTGTTTACTTGGTCATATTTGCTGAACCCATCCCACCATTTCATCAACTGGATCAAGTAATTGACTAGAGGGTTTGAGGTGTTTTTTAATTTCGTTTTCTATTGCCGGATAATGTGTGCAAGCCAGCAATATAGAATCATAATTTTTAAGCGGTTTCAAAATACGTTGTAAATCATTTTCCAGCTTTTCTCCGCTCAAACCGCCTTTTTCAATTTGAATCGAAAGTGGTTGTGCGATGCGCTCCCTGATCGGGAGTCCGTGCTGACCAAAGAGTTTCCGGGAAATCCCGCTACGAAATGTACTGTTTCCAGCAATCAAGATTTTTTGGGGGCCGTTGCTTTTCAAAACACTTGAAACACCAAAAGGTACAATTCCCCGAACTTCATCCGTGTTACTATAATCCGCACTTGCGGAATTGCAGGCAATCACAATTTCAGTTATTTTCTCCACCAAACCATAGCGCTCATAACCTGTGTCTGCAAAATATAGAATCGGACGTTTGGAAACCGCCAATCCTGTAGCCTTGAATATACCGAATGCATTGCCGATGCATTTTCAGATTGAGGGTATGATGTCACCATCAATGGTCGGTTCATTGGAGGCGAAATGTTACTTCGTTATGGTTGGCCGGAAATTAATTAGGAGATTTTTCAGGCAAATGTACCAATTCCATAAGCCCCATTTAGAGTTTTGCCGGTTTCAAAACGTGTCATATCATACATATCAATTGGAACACGCGGATTTGTTCCATGTATTTGTTGCGCCAAAGATTCACCAATTGTGGGCGCCAATTTGAAACCATGTCCGCTGAAACCAACCGCCACAAGCACACCTTCAAGTTTCGGAACAGGACCTATGATGGGATTCCAATCCGGAGGAATGTCATACGGACCAGTCCAACTCCGTACCAGTTTTGCGTCTGCAAAGGCAGGCATACGGTTGGCCATTAGTTTGCCAATCCGTTCAATGTGTTCCATTTCCACATCGTTCGTTATCTCTTCAACATTATTAACCGGAACGCCTTGATCTCCAGTCCCAACCAGTACTACACCACCAGCATCCGGTCTAAAGTAAATTTTTTCCGGAGTAAGTAAATCCTTCACAATCGGCCATTCTTTTTCGTAAGGTATGTCGATTTTCAAAGTTAGCACCTTGTGTTTGCAGATTTCATAAGGGAATTTAATTCCAAGCATTTTACCCAAATTATGCGTCCATGGTCCGGCTGCAAGGATAAGAGTGGAGCATTCAAAATCACTTCGACGTGTTTCGATGGTTTTGTTTACACCGTTGATTCGGATGCCGGTAACAGGAGTTCCAGTATAAAATTTCACCCCCAAATCTTTTGCACGTTTTGCGTAAGCTATTGTGGTTAAATAAGGATCACAATAACCTGATCGTGATTCGAAACCAATTACATCCACATCCTCAAATTGAAGTAAAGGATGAAGTTTAGCAGCTTCCGCTGGAGTCAAGGTTTGAGTTTCACTACCATATTTATTCTGAGTGCAAAATACACTTTCCATCACTGGTCGATGCTTTTCCTGTCCCAAAACCAATTGTCCTGTACAAGTAAATCTTGGATCACCACCTACCATATCATCAAAGTTTTCAAAAATTTTCACGCTTTCTACAGCATGATGTACATTGGCTTCAATTGAATAATGACTGCGTGTAATGGCGCAGGATTTCGCCGTTCCTCCGGAACAAAGTTCTCCCTTCTCCAAAACCACGACATTTTTTGCCCCTTGATTCGCCAAATTGTAGGCAATGCTGCATCCAATGATTCCACCGCCGATGATGATGATATCTGCTGTGTTATTTTCAATCATAGTTCGTTTGAAGTGTTATTGGTTTTGTAAATTTTACAAAATCTGACTCAAAAATTCTTTGGTACGCGGGTCTTTGGCTTCTTTGAAAAAAGTTGCGGGTGGCCCGTGTTCGACAATGATTCCCCGATCTGTGAAATAAATGTGATCTGCCAATTCACGAGCAAAACCCATTTCGTGCGTTACTAAAATACACGTCATTCCTTCTGCCGCAAGCTCCTTAATTGTAATCAAAACCTCTTTGACCGTTTCCGGATCAAGGGCGGCGGTGACTTCATCGAAAAGCATCACATCCGGATTCATGGCCAGCGAACGGGCGATGGCGACTCGTTGTTGTTGTCCTCCGGAAAGCTCAGCCGGATAGTTGTTTTGCTTGTCTTCAAGACGGACTTTACGGATTAAGGCCTGGGCTTTGACCAGCACATCTCCTTTGGCCTCTTTCAAAACCAATTCGGGAGCCATCATGATATTTTCAAGTGCGGTTTTGTGGGGAAAAAGGTTGTACTGTTGGAAAACCATGCCGACATTTTTACGTAATTCCAATTTGTTCAAATTGGAATCATTGACTTCCAAGCCGTGAACTTTGATGGAACCGGAATTGATGTCATTGAGGGCATTGATGCAACGAATCAAAGTGGATTTTCCGGATCCGGAAGGGCCGATAATACAAATCACTTCGCCTTTCATCACATCAAAACTGATGCCTTTGAGAACTTCGAGTTCTCCAAAAGATTTATATACATTGTTCAGGGAAACAATCGGTTGTTCCGGAGTCCAGTTATTTGTGGTCATGTCAATCTCTCATAATTTAACAGAATAGCGTTCTTCAAGTTTTAATGTCCAACGTGCAATCGGATAACAATAAGCAAAGAAAATTAAAAGTGCAAAGCCGAAAAATGGAATCAATAATTCGGGATGATTGTCTTCGGCTTCCATTGCCTGACGCGAAAGCGTGACTATTTCCTCAACACCAAGCAATGAAACCAATGGAGTCGCCATGGTCAAAATCGCATACCAGTTCATCCACGGCGGAATCATGCGCTTAAAACATTGCGGCAGAATAATTTTCCAAATCGTTTGTACACGACTGAAAGCCAAAGACTCCGAAGCCTCCCATTGTCCGGTAGGAACAGACTGCACCGCGCCCCGAACCACTTCAGAAATATTGGCCATAATGGGCAATGAAAGCCCGAAAACCGCTTTCATCCAATCCGGAATTGAAATGATGTGCTCTCCAATTTCAATTTCAAAAGGAAAAGTCAGCATCACGATAAATAGCAACACCAACCACGGAGAATTGCGAAAAAGTTGTGTGATAAACCATGAGAATTTACGCACCGGAGCAACGACTGAAATTTGCCCCAAACCGAGAAAAACTCCTGCAACCGTTCCAAACAACATGGTAAAAAAACTAATCAATAAATTCATCAAAAATCCACTGCCGACAACAAAAGGCAACCAACGCCAAAGGGTCGCAAAGGCTTGAATGAGCGTGTATTTTGATTGTGCTAGAACGGCCAATGGATAGAAGCTAATCAATAAAAATATCACCAATAAAACCCACGGTGAAGAAGAAGCCAACCAACGACTGAAACGCAAATCTTCCGGTTTTCCGGCAGAGTGCCCTTGATACGGCAATAATACCGGCAAATCGCTTTGCTGTGAGTTGGGGGATATTCCCGGAATGTGGTTTAAATAACCGAACATTGTTTTTTAACTCGAATAAATTTAAATTAACATATTGAAATAACAGTCATTATTTTCGAGATGCGAGTCCTTTTGGATCGTAAGGCGCATCCAGTGAAACTTGAGCGGGAAAGTGCCTGCGAGCAATTTCAACCTCAAAATTACCAGTGTTCAGCATTGTGTCCAGTTTCGTTTCCACCCAGCCGATGTAACCCATCATCACGGCGCAACCAAGTGTATGCCCAAAAGTTCCGGAAGTGGTACGCCCAACTAACTTGTTATTCCACCAAATCGGTTCTCCGCCGTGCGGGAATGCTTCTGAATCGGCGACGGTGAGCATCACCAAATGGCGAGTGTCTCCTTCCTTTTTCTGCTTTAACAGTGCTTCCTTTCCGATAAATGATTCCGGTTTATTGAATTTCACCGCAAACTCAAGTCCGGCTTGCAATGGTGTATCGTCCGGCCCGATTTCATGCCCCCACGCACAATAACCCTTTTCGATGCGTAAGGAACTGAGTGCCTCGACCCCAGCAAGTTTTAACCCCAAATCATCACCAACCGTGCTGAGTGCGTCAAAAACTGGAAGTGCAGATTCGCTCGGAATATACAATTCCCAGCCCAACTCTCCAACGTATGATAAACGAGCCGCACGAACCATCGCCGGACCAACCTCAACGGTGCGGTGTGTGTAATACGGGAAACCGTAGTTTGAAAAATCGTCTAAACTGACACGACTCAACAACTTTCGTGAATTTGGCCCCGCAATGCTGATTACTGCATAAGCTCCGGTAACGTCGGTAACGGTGACAAACTCGTCCGGATTGAGGTTTCTACGAATCCAGTCTTTGTCGCGCACCGGTTGTCCGGTTCCGGTGACGAGCAAAAAACTATCCGCATCTAAGCGCATCAAAGTTAAATCACTTTCGTAACCGCCATGCTTGTTTAGCATGGCTGTATAAACAACTCGGCGGTCTGCTTTGGAAATGTCGTTGGCACATAATCTTTGTAGAACAGATTCCTTGTCACGTCCCTGCACCAGCAATTTCCCAAAAGTCGATTGGTCAAATAAAACAACGGCTTCTCTTGCCGCTCGATGTTCTTCCGCATGAAGTGAATGCCAGCCGGGTTTCTCAAAACTCAACTCCGGTGCAGTCGGTTTGTTTTCCGGATTGAACCAGCGAGGCCGTTCCCAACCCATCCGTTCCGCAAATTCTGCTCCGGCATTTTCGAGTCGGGAATGCAAAGGACTAAGTCGCAAATTTCGAGCAGTTTGATGCTGTCTTCCGGGAAAACTGACGGCGTAATGCAAAGCGAGCGTTTCCTGAGAACGTTCACGAAGTGTACGCAAAGTATTTTGTGCCGGAACAAAACGCCGAATATCTACCGGCCAAAGGTCCATCGACGGCTCACCGTAAATTATCCATTCAGCCAGTGCACGTCCGGCCCCACCGCCCGTTGCAATACCTACAGAACACATTCCGCAACCAAGAAAGAACCCACGCAGTTCCGGAGATTCACCCAACAAAAAACGGTCATCCGGAGTAAAACTTTCCGGGCCGTTGAGTAACATTTTCACACCGGTTTGCTCCAGTTCCGGAATGCGGTGCATGGCGTTTGCGAGAATCGGTTCAATGTGATCCCAATCTTCCGGAAGTAAATCGAAAGCAAAATCTTCAGGAAGTGTTTCAATGTCTAAGGCTTTTCCTTGCGGCTCAAAGCAACCTATCAGTAACCCCCCACCCTCATCCCGCAGATAGAGATGTCCATCGTGGTCACTGAGTGTAGGGAGCGGAGCCGTGACCGAATCCATCAGTTCGGTGAGTAAATAAAAATGTTCACATGCATGCAGTGGTGCGACGGCTCCAACCATTGTGGCAATGCTACGTCCCCAAATTCCAGCACAGTTGACGACTGTTTCACTACTGATTTCCCCCTGTGCAGTTTGGACGGCGGCTACCCGTCCATTTTCAGTGCGAATTCCAGTAACTGGTGTATCTTCAAAAACCTTCAACCCCTGTGACTTTGCTCCTTTAATCAGTGAGGCACAAATGTCGCTCGGACTGACTCGTCCATCAGAGGGTGAAAAAACTGCACCGATCAGATCATCGCTACGCATCAACGGCCATTTTTCAGCGGCATTGCTCACTGAAAGTTCCTCGGCACCAATTCCGAAAGCTTGCGAAAGAGACGCTTGTCGGCGAATGTGTGTGAGGCGATCCTGATTGGTGGCAATGCTCAAACTTCCAGTTTGTTTCCATCCGGTGGCTTGTCCGGTTTCTGCTTCCAGCGAGGAATACAATGCCACGCTATTCTGCACAAGCCGTGTGAGACTTTCGGTAGATCGAAGTTGCCGAACTTGTGCAGCGGAATGCCAAGTGGTGCCGCTTGTTAATTTCTTACGCTCCAGCAAAATTACATCTTTGCAACCATTTTTTAAAAGGTGGTACGCCGTGCTACAACCCATGATGCCCCCGCCAATAATTACGATTTGGCTCTGCTTTGGTAACTTAGTACTCATTAAACTTGGGTTTCTGAATTAGTGTTTTCTACTTGAGATTTCAGGAAACCACATCTTGAAAACATTCATCCTCCATAACCCGGAATTCGAGTGTTTTCCTCCCATCGGCTCATGCCCAAAACCAGAATGGCAACTAGGCCGATATACACGACAAATAACAACAGCATAGAAGCATTCATGGATGTCGAATAGTCATTGTAAATGCTCACCATTTGGTAAAGAAGTTCCGGAACTGCAATGGCCATAGCCTGCGTTGTGGTTTTGACAAGGTTCACCAAATTGTTGTTCAGAGAAGGCAAACTGACCCGAAAAGCCAAAGGCAAAACAATGTAACGGTAAGTTTGAAAATGGCTGAAACCCATTGCTTCGGAGGCTTCTTTGGTAGATTCCGGAACCGCCTCAATTCCAGCCCGGAAGATTTCCACATTGAAAGCTCCGGCAAAAAACGAAAGTGAAATAATAGCCCAGCCAACATTGGAAATAATAGGAATTTCCAGCCAACCGTCCGGAGAATAAGTCGGTGTAAACTGACCCAGTGCAAAGTAGAAAAACATCAACTGAATCAATGGCGGAGTGTTACGGAAAAACTGGATATAACTCTGAACCAGCAAGCGTAAAAATCGGTTGTGCTGGTTTTGCATCCATGCTCCGACAATCCCAATCACAACACTGAACAGGACACAAACCACTGCCAGTTCAATGGTAGTCCAAAAACCTTCGATGACACGATCCATCTGAACCGGATCATAGAAAAAAATGAAGTTCCATTTGGGATCACTTTTGTAAAGCTCCAAAAAGAAATGGCTGATGGCTTCGGACATTATGAATATTTTTCGGGGAGAACCGTAACGTCTGGTACGACCGAAACGTCCGGTGCGGGTGAAAGCGACCGGTACTTTTTTAGTTCAAGTCCGGTCGCCGGAAAGAAAATGGAAACCAGTCAAGATTTATCTGCAATGCTTAACTGGTTTGTGTTTGATTTATTTGCCTTCCAACCAGTCTTTATTACGAAACTTTTGGATGACGAGATAATTTGTAGCCTGAATGCCGTGTTTTTTCTCCAGTTCGATCAAACGTCCGGACTGATGCCAGTTGTATGTCATACCGGTCATGAAGTTACCAAATACACAACTTAGCTCCTCTAAAGGAACCGCAAGTCCCCAGGGGTTATCGTCTTCGGAAGCCAAAGGCATTTCAAAATCGTCCCAATTTCCGGAAGATAGATCCGACATAATGGAGGAATCGTCATAAACCCAGGCGATACACTTTTTATCGCGCAAAGCTTGTTTAGCTTCAGCGTTTCCGGTGAAGGCGGTGATTTTCGCTCCATAACGATCGGCGACAATTTTATTATAGAATGCCCCTTGTTTGCCGCAAACCGGCTTGCCGCGCAGATCTTCCCAAGAGGTTAGACCCAAGGCTTTCGGAGACATAATATTAGTTCCGGAAGTGTAATAGTTAGGCTGAGTGATGCCGACAATTTTACGGCGATCCACACGATCCGACATGGTGGCGATCATCAGGTCGATTTTGCCCTGTTCCAAGAACTGCATCCGGTTCGAGGACTGCACTGGAACCATTTCCAGTTTCACGCCCATAGCGTCAGCGACATCCTTGGCCATGTCAATTTCCATACCCACCAGTCCACCGGCGGAATTGCGATAACCCCAAGGTTTGTAATCCGCCTTAACACCGATGACGATTTTACCTCGCTTCATTACTTTGTTCCATCTCTCGTTCGTGCACTGTCCGGCACTAGCCGCAGTGGAAACTAGGCTTAAAGCCAAAGTCGCCGACAACGTACCCAAAATCATTTTATCAAGTACTTTCATTTTTTTCTCCAATTAGAGTTAAAAGATCTTTGCTGCACCATTGCGCAAAGAAAAAATGCTACACAGAACAAAAATTCAAATACTGAAAACATCGTTATTGAAATTGTGTAGCATCCTTGCACGCAAAGTTATAAGTTTATTAGCTGAACCTGTCAAGTACTTTTCATATATTTCTTCACTAGTGTCCCAATAAGTTATCGAATAAATTCAATTGGAAAGAATCTTCAATGGCAATTGGAGTATTATTAGATTTATCAAGTAACTGAATTAATGATATTTTTAAAATAATTACCGGCTTAAAACCTGTAGAATATTGTAGAGTGATGCATCTATTTTCAGTCGGTTTTTGATAAGAGCCACAGGCACATAAACAGAAACTGTAATCCGGATTTGTGTTTTGACTGCGTTTTCAGAGGACTTAGCCGGTTTTGAATACTAGACAATTCAGACTTTCAAGCCTTAAAAACAAAAAATCCCGCCAAAGTTATGTACAAACAAACTCTGGCGGGATAATATTAGCAAGCAGAATCAGCTTAAGATTAATTTAATTTCTTAAGATCTGACTCTGTTGGCTGACCAATCTCGATCATGCGAGATTTCTTTTCTTCAGGAACGATCCTTTCAAGACTAATGGTCAGCATACCATTAACCAAATCCGCTCCTTTAACTATCACGTCATCAGAAATGGTAAAACTCCGTGTAAATGCCCGCTTGGCAATCCCACGATGCAAATATTCTCCTTCTTCCTGATCTGTTTTTGAACGCACAGTTAATACACCTTCTTTGAGCTCTGCTTCCAGATCCTCTTTTGAAAATCCGGCAACAGCCATTTCAATGGTGTACAAATTTTCTTCGTCCTTACGAATATTATATGGTGGAAAACCGCCCTGGTTTTCAGACCTTTCAACATCTCCGAAAAGACGGTCAAACATTGAATCAAACCCAACGGTAATCCCGAGAGCTTTATCAAAATCTGACGGTGTTATTGATGAGTAACGTGCTAAATGTAACATAATACCTCCTTATATAAGCAAGGTGTTAACAGAAATACCTCCAATCCATAGCACTAGACCTGGAGGTGGTTGAAGGGGCTACCACCATGGTCAGCCCCGGACTCGGCTTCTCTCACTTTTCACTAAGTTAGAGAACCGAAATTGAAAAACTATTTAACGGCTTATTCCTCATTGGAAAGAGAAGTAATATTTTCGAAAAATATTTTAGCTTTGGAAACATTTGCTGTGACTTCCTGTCCGTCATGGATTTCTCCTGATAAAATTGCTCTTGCCAAGGCAGTCTCAAGTTCTTTCTGAATTGCACGTTTGAGCGGTCTGGCACCATAGACCGGGTCATAGCCGACTTCTGCAAGGTAATCGATAGTTTTATCTTCCAATTGCAGTGAAATGTTTCGCTCTTCTAAACGCTTTTTCAGCCTTTCCAACTGAATCTTTATTATACCGTTCATGTGTCCCTGAAGCAGCGGATGAAAGACGACTGTATCATCAACCCTGTTTAAGAATTCCGGACGAAAATGCTGCCGCAGTTCCTGTAGAACCAATTTTTTTGATCTGCCAGCAAAGATGATCCTGAAATTCCGTCCTCATTTTGGTTGA
>ENA-UPTF01002117-UPTF01002117.1-marine-metagenome-genome-assembly--contig:-NODE-2117-length-11744-cov-2.507500_pt1 | contig 11744 bp, 9 predicted proteins | sample MGYA00238166_ERZ767019 | MGnify/ENA primary metagenome ERZ767019 (study PRJEB28930, sample SAMN06266391) | marine metagenome | isolation source: Sea water from 250 m depth | place: Atlantic Ocean | study... | reverse complement strand
CGTTCTGGTACCCGCCGCGAAGACTTACTTACCAACGAAGAAGAACTGCAACGCATGTGGATCCTGCGTAAACTTCTGAGTTCCATGGAAGATGTACAGGCGACAGAGTTCATCCTGGATAAACTTAAAGACACTAAAACCAACGATGATTTCTTTAATGCGATGAAAAGAAAATAGAACGGTTTATTCCAGTTTAATCTAATCGCTCTTACAAAATCCTATGGCATTTAAAGATCTTCGCGACTTTATTGATCTGCTCGAACAAGAGGGTGAACTCAAAAGAATTCAAACCGAAGTCGATCCCTATCTCGAAGTAACCGAGATTTCGGATCGCACTTTACGACGTGGTGGTCCCGCACTTTTATTCGAGAATGTGAAGGGCTCTTCACTACCGCTTTTAGCCAATCTGTTCGGTAATACTCGACGTATAGCGCTAGCCATGGGTCAGGAAGATTTGGAAGGTCTGCGTGACGTTGGCAAGTTGTTGGCTTTCTTACGGGAGCCAACTCCCCCATCCGGTTGGAAAGATCTTTGGCAAAGCCTGCCGAGTTACAAATCTGTATTAAATATTTCGCCGAACGTAAAACGCTCGGCTCCTTGTCAGGAAATCGTTATCAAAGAAGATGATATCGATTTATCGATGTTCCCGATTCAAACCTGCTGGCCCGGTGATGCTGGGCCTCTGGTGACCTGGCCTCTGGTAATAACCAAGGGGCCAGAGAAGGAACGGCAAAATCTCGGCATCTATCGCATGCAGTTAATCGGGCCCAATAAATTGATCATGCGCTGGTTATCTCATCGCGGCGGCGCATTGGATTTTCGAGACTGGAAACTTAAACATCCTGGTGAAAATTTTCCGGTTTCCATCGCGCTAGGAGCTGACCCTGCAACAATTCTTGCTACCGTGACTCCCGTCCCTGATTCGCTTTCCGAGTATGCCTTTGCAGGATTATTAAGGGGTGGCAAAACTGATATCGTGAAATCTCAGACTAATGAATTGCAGGTTCCAGCTAGTGCGGAAATAGTTCTGGAAGGAGTAATCGAACCAGATGAAATTGCCGATGAAGGTCCTTATGGCGACCACACTGGTTACTATAACGAGGTTGAGCAGTTTCCTGTGTTTACCGTGAAACGTATTACTCATCGCAAAGATCCCCTATACCACAGTACCTATACCGGTCGCCCGCCCGATGAACCCGCAATGCTTGGCGTAGCATTGAATGAGGTATTTGTTCCATTATTGCAAAAACAATTTCCCGAAATTTCCGATTTCTACTTACCGCCTGAAGGATGTTCCTACCGTATGGCAGTGGTGTGCATGAAGAAACAGTACGCCGGCCATGCCAAGCGGGTAATGATGGGTATATGGTCTTTCCTGCGACAGTTTATGTATACCAAGTTTATAGTGGTGGTAGACGACGATGTAGATATTCGCAGTTGGGAAGATGTCATCTGGGCTATCACTACCCGAATGGATCCAATTAGAGATACTGTGCTAATAGATAACACACCAATCGACTATCTGGATTTCGCTTCTCCAGTTTCCGGCCTTGGCTCGAAGATGGGACTTGACGCGACGAATAAGTGGCCGGGTGAAACGGAAAGGCAGTGGGGAACGCCAATCGAAATGAGTACCGAAGTTAAACAGCATGTCGATGAGTTGTGGAAGGAACTCGGAATCGATTAATGAGTTATCTTGTTCTGAGAAGGAAGAGGTAGTTCAGGAAGCTGAGCGCCAATTAAATCGCCATAGCTTTGCAAATAAGTTTCACTGGCTTCTACTTCACCCAAATCTTTCAGCAATCTACTTAGTTCACCATAAGCTTCAGCGGTAGGTGAGATCTTAATACTGGCTTTGTAGTATTCCTTTGCTTTCCCCCAAAGCTCATTGCGCATCGATATTCGACCGAGACATAGCATCAAGTTGGCATCGGTTGGCCTCGCTTTTAACCAACCTTCTGCAATGATGAGTTGTTGTGGACTGACACCAAAATCCAACTCACCGTAGCGCCGCACCAAAATTTCACTCCAACGCTTACTGACTGCAGCTTCAATGACCTTGGCCGCATTGGCCTTAGCATCTAATTGCAGTAGTAACTCGGAGAAGTGCTTAACGACTTTCTCATCTTCACGATATTTCGCCGGCGCCTTCTTCCATAGCTTATTGAGCTGCGTCAGAGGTTCTTCTTTTGTTAAATCGCTTATTGCTGAACAGGCTTCATAAAGCTCTTCCATAAATATGCGCATTTTTATCTGCTCTATTTCTATTGCATCGATGACTTGGTTCTTTTCGAGGGTTGGGACTAGTTCTTTGAGAGCCTGCCAATCCTTAAGTTGGACGTATACTTCCTTTAGTAAATAGAGTAAGGAATGATCATTGACTGAACTTCGTTTAAGTTGTTCCAAAACGGCAACGGATTGTTCCAGCTGGCCTAACTTAAACAACAACTGTGCTTTCAAGAAATTAATAGTGGACCTGGCTTTGGGATACTTTTCTTCAGCATCTTCCAGACATTTGATCCAATCATCTTTACGCCCGATCTTGTGCGCAGCATAAGCAGCAGCGAGATAGTTAACAACGCTAGCGTCTTTGTCACCAGTGCTCTTGGTTAACAAGTTGTAACTAGATAGCCAATTTCCTCGAGTAAAATAAAGTAATCCTTCAATAGTATCGCTGCGAGCTTTAGCTTTGCGTTGCTCATTTAAGTCATGTCCAAACTGAAAAAGTTTGCGGGGGTTAATCCACTGCAACAGCATGACCAACAACTTAAACAATAAGTAAAGAAAACCGCTTGCTACTAGAAGTGCAAATAAGCTTGTTTCGAAAGTGTAATTACCAAAAGCGATTAGAAGGTAACCAGGATCGTTGGGAAAACCGAGATAGAGAGTAACTGAGAGAGCAACAACGATTGTGAGTAAGCTAAAAACAAATAAGCGAATCATGATGCTTACTTTAGTCCAGAGTCAATTGCGAAATCAGTGACAGTGAATTTTCTAAATTTGGAAGGCTCGGACTGACATCGATTCCGCTTAGTTCATCTATTTCTCCCAGCATTGCTTGTCCTACTGCAGATTCCGTAACTGCAAAGCGTTGTAGCCATGCTCTGCTGTTTAAAAGACTGCGCCGATACAATTCCCTATCCTGAGTCACCATTGCATACTGCGCCTGCCCTAACATTAAGTGCAGTGATTGTTTGATTGTAGATTCCTGCGCAGGGGCAAGCATTGCCGCAGGTTTCTCTTCCCATTTCCGCCAAACGAAAATAGAACTAAGAAAATCATAAGTTGAATCTATAAAACCATTGGGTTGTGCTCCGATTTCAACGGGCGCCGATTCGATATTGCGACGGTTATCAAAATTCTCTCTCATAGAACCGAGCATATCGATCTGATCGATTCGATTGGTGAGGTTAGAAAGCCTGATGAAGATTCCTTCCCGGTCCACTAACTCAGCACCCAGAAGCAAAGACAAATCATTAGCTATAGATTGTCTGACAGCAAACACTGAACTATTTCCAGATTCGACGATGGATGCGTCTGCGTCTTGTAATAATAGAACTGCGGAAGTTACATCGCCTTCCAATTGCAGTTTCTGATTCGCCATTCGAATCAAAAACTCTGCCTCTAATAATTTCCAATCGAGATTGGGTTGCGCTAGTGGTATGTTTGGTTGTGCTTGCAATTCCAGGAGCTGTTGTTGCAAAGACGCTATTTCAGCGTTCAGTACTGACTCTACTTCTCTTACCGCAGTGTCATCGAACTCAACAGGTTCGAGAGACGCAGCCAATTGTTCCTGCAACTGACTTATTAATGAATTCTGATTAGCAACAGTCTGGCTGAGTTGCTGATTCTCCGTGGTAATGCTGCTTATGTTCTGTTGAAGCTGGTACTGCTGATAACCTACATAGGCAATGCCTGCAGCCACTGGCGCAAACAATGCAAGCACCAGTAGAAATCGTCGTCTTGCATTCTTTTGTTGGCGAGATGTTCGACTCCCCGCTTTTGCGCTGGCCTTAGAAAGCTCTTCGAGTATCTTGGGCGTTTCGGGCTGGTCTGCCACTCAATTTCCTCTCTTCTATTAGTCATGGACAATCACTAATATCTCTATGGCCACTATCTATTTTGTCGGCTTAATTAGCAAGCTCTTGTAGTGCATTTATTGACGCTTCGACGTCAGCACCATCCGCATTTTTCACGAAGATGAATCCCTTTTGCTCAGCCAATTCCGCAACTCGCGCAGAAGGAACTACCAGTGGGATTCGCAATAAATCCGTAGATCCTGAAATTAGTTCATATAATCGATTAAGGGATTCGCCACTCGTTACGGAATAAACGTTTATCGAATTTGTATTTATTAGATCCCTTAACTCATCTTTCGAGTAATTCACAGCAGTCCGTTTATATACCTCGATGTAGTCAACTTGAGCTTTTCTTGCCGTTAAGGATTCTGCTAATAATTCTCTACCGCCATCACCTCTGAAGATAGCGATCTTCTTATCCTCAATTTCTTTTAGTTCATTTAGCTCAAGTAAGTCTTCACTGCTTGCACCTAAGTCCGAATGTATTACTGGACAACTGAGTTCAGAGCAAATCTTTCTTGCTGTACTTGGCCCGACAGCAATTACATCTATGCCGGTTGGGAATTGTGGCCAATAGTTGTTTATTCTTTCCGCACAGAATTGAACAGCATTAGTGCTAATAAAAATTAGAATATTAAACTTGTCCAGGTTTTGAATTTTTGAATTAACGATTTTGGTTTTTTCGTCATTATCGATCGCTTCAACTTTGATTAAAGGGAAATGGATAGCATTACCTTTAAGATCTTTAATTGCGGAACAGAATGTTAGATGTTGAGGATCTGGTCGGGTAACCAGAACATTTATTCCGGAAAGAGAAGAACCCATTGTTAATTCTCAGCCGCTCGTAATTCATCTAATATTTCTGCTGCTCCCCTTGATAACAAATCTTCCGCTGCTGTTATTCCAAGTTGCTCCGCTGCATGGGAGTTACCAGTTAGTTCGCTTCGAATTATTCTTGTCCCATCAACAGTGCCGACAAGGGCGCGTAAGGTGATTTCGTCATTCTCGAGCTGTGCAAAGCTGGCAATAGGCACCTGACATCCGCCTTGTAATTTTGCATTAACCGCACGTTCGGCAGTGACTCGAGCAGCAGTATCGTTGTGATGCAAACAATCAATAAGTTTTAGTGTGTCGATATCTTCGGTCCGGCATTCAATGCCAACTGCTCCTTGTCCTCCTGCTGGTAAACATTGATCGCAGGAAATGCGCTGTTTGATACGCTCATCCATTTCTAGGCGGAGAAGGCCGACGGTAGCCAAGATAATCGCGTCGTATTCACCTTTATCCAGTTTTTCCAAGCGCGTTCCTACATTGCCTCTCAAGTCGATTATATTTAAGTCGGGTCGTAAGCCATTTAGCTGACATTGGCGTCGAAAACTGGAAGTTCCAACTCTTGCACCTTCAGGAAGTTCGCACAGGCTCGCAAAATTATTTGATACAAAAGCATCGCTGGGATCTTCACGCTCGCAAATAACGGCGAGCCCAAGTCCGCTTGGAAATTCCATAGGAACATCTTTCATGGAATGCACAGCAATATCCGCTTCGTTATCCAGCATGGCCTTTTCTAATTCTTTAACAAAAAGTCCTTTTCCTCCGACCTTAGCTAAAGGTGCGTCTAGAATCTTATCGCCCATTGTGCTCATCGGTACAAGCTCAACCGCCACGTTCTCATGTTTGGCAAGCAAAGCATTTTTTACATAGTTGGCTTGCCAAAGAGCGAGTGGACTTTTGCGGGTAGCGATTCGAATTTCGGTTTGGGCCATAAAACATTTAAAGGCAGATTAAGTAATTACGGGCATTCTACGGCAATTAACTCAGATTGTCCGATCGCAAAGCCCTGAATTTAGCTGCCTGCAGGCGACTTATTAAGCCAAGTCTATCCTGCTATAATCGCCACCCTTTTTAGAACGCCAGTGCCAAAGCTCAACGGAGCGAAGAAATCCATGAGTGATAGCGAAGATCAGAATAAGACAAGCAAGCTCTGGGGTGGACGCTTCGGCGAAGCCACCGATGAGTTTGTACAACGATTTTCAGCTTCAGTGTCTTTTGACCAAAGACTCTATCAATATGATATTGAAGGTTCGATCGCACATGCCAAGATGCTTGCTAAAATAGGCGTGCTTACTTCAGAAGAGTTGCAGAAAATCAAATCAGGCCTGGAATCAATACGTAGTGAAATTATTAAAGGCGAATTCTATTGGTCCATAGAGCTCGAAGATGTACATATGAATATCGAGTCTGCGCTAATAGCAAAGATTGGTGATGTTGGTAAGAAACTGCACACTGGTCGATCCCGCAACGATCAAGTGGCAACAGATATTCGACTCTTTGTAAGGAATGAAATTGACTCCATTTGTAATTTAATCAACAAAGTTCAAACGGCATTTGTTAATCTTGCAGACAGGGAAGCCGCAACAATCTTTCCAGGCTCCACTCATTTGCAAACTGCACAACCAGTTAGTTTTGGACATCATATGCTGGCCTGGTTTGAAATGCTGGAAAGAGATTATGAGCGATTCCAGGATTGTCGTAAGCGAGCCAATAAATCTCCATTAGGAGCTGCTGCGCTTGCCGGTACGACATTTCCAATCGATCGCGACTATACTGCTGAGTTGTTAGGCTTCGATGCACCAACCAATAATTCACTAGATTCAGTTAGTGATAGAGATTTTGCAATTGAGTTAGCTGCGGCCGGAAGTTTGTTGATGACTCATCTCTCGCGATTTTCAGAAGAGTTAGTGCTTTGGACTTCAGCACAGTTTAACTTTATCGAATTGCCAGATCGCTTTTGTACCGGCTCATCCATAATGCCACAAAAGAAAAATCCCGACGTTCCAGAATTGGTTCGCGGAAAAACCGGTCGCGTAGTAGGTCATTTGAATTCGTTGCTTAACTTGATGAAGTCGCAACCTCTCGCCTACAACAAAGACAATCAGGAAGATAAAGAACCACTATTCGATTTAGTCGATACCGTTAAAAATTGTTTGTTTGCATATAGTGAAATGATCCCAGCAATCATTTGCAATAAAGAAGCTATGATTGTCGCTACCCAAAAAGGTTTTGCAACCGCCACCGATCTAGCTGACTACCTAGCGAAGAAGGGCTTACCCTTTCGCGATGCCCATGAAGTAGTTGGGAAATCCGTTGCCTTTGCAATCAAGCAGCAAGCTGGCCTTGCAGAGTTATCCCTGGAAAAACTTCGAGAGTTTTCCGAATTAATCGAAGCTGATGTTTTCGATGTATTAACTTTGGAAGGGTCGATAAACGCGCGCAATCACCATGGCGGTACCGCACCTGCGCAAGTAAAAACTGCGGTGACGAATGCACGAGCTCTACTTTCTTCCCGCTAATTAAGTTAGCGAATAATAGGTGCCTGCAACTCTATATCGTATTCGAGAAAGCGATCGTCTCTTAAGGTTCGTACTCTGACTACGTCACCAGGTTGATGCTGTTCCAGAATAGTTGCGTAGTCGTCTTCGTCAACCACCGCTTGACCTTCGATTTCCACAATGACGTCGCCGAGTTGAATCTGACCTCTTTGCACTCTGCGGAGACCGCGCATGCCGAGACGCTCTGGGTCGGTGCCCTCTACCACATCTAATACGATAACACCTTCGATTCCCCATAACTCACGGTAATAATCTGGTTGAGGAAGACGTGTAATTCCGAGGATTGGTGTTTGTACGCGGCCATAGGTAACAAGTTCCGGCACGATGCGTCTTACTGTGTTCACAGGAATGGCAAAGCCAATGCCGGAAGAGGCTCCACTGGGACTGTATATTGCAGTATTCACTCCAACCAACTGCCCCAATGAGTTAAGCAAAGGCCCACCAGAATTTCCCGGATTGATTGCCGCATCGGTTTGGATCACATCACGAATAGTGCGTCTGTTTACAGATTCAATTTCTCTACCAAGCGCACTGACGACTCCGACAGTCATGGTAGTGTCGAGCCCGAATGGATTACCGATAGCAATAACTTTTCTACCAACTTCTAATAAAGAAGAATCACCAAGGTTTACTGGACTTAGTTCTACCCCAGGCGCATCGATGCGCAGCACTGCAAGATCTTTATCTGGGTCTGATCCAACTGGCAGTGCTTCGTAGCTCGATCCATCCTGCAGAGTCACGGTGACGACATTAGCCTCTTGTACAACGTGAAAATTGGTCACGATATAACCATCACCACTCCAGATAAAGCCAGTACCGGTTCCCTGTGGTACCTCCCTAGGATTTAATGAATAGACGGATCTAACCAGGCGAGAATTAGTTATGTGAACGACTGAAGGACTAGCGAGCTTAAAAACCTCAATGTTGTTTTCTTCATCATTAGTTTTGAACTGTGAATAGTCCAGCTCTTGGGAGGTAGCGGATACCGGGACTGCAATTATCGCCAGGCTAATTATTAAGTATTTTAAAGCTCTCATAGATGCAAAATCTCAAGCTGCAGAATTCACAAAAAGGTGTTAAACACATTGTTTTCTATACATAAGATCACTTTGCCAATTTTCAAGGCTTTGAACATCCTATGCCGCAATACGCTAAAATTTCTCTAAAAAAAGAATAGCGCAAATATTGCGGGTTTAGCTCACCATTAAATACGCGTAAGATCGGCTCGACGAGCTATCCATGATCTAGTAATGAATAACCACTACGACACCTTTGGTAAAACCTATACTACCACCCGAGCTGCCGATCCACGCATTGTTCAGCGATTAGTGGATTTGCTGGAGCTAACTGCGCCTGCCCAACTTCTGGACATAGGTGCAGGAACTGGAAACTATAGTTTCGCGCTAGCTGAATTGGGATTTCAGATAGATGCGGTTGAGCCTTCTCAGATCATGCGGAATCAGGCGAAGAATCATTCGAATCTGCGCTGGCATGCCACCACAGCCGAGTCCATGAACTTCGAGGACAATAGTTTCAATGGTGTAGTAATGACTCTATGTATTCACCATTTCGCGAATTGGCAGTTTGCACTCCAAGAAGCTTCTAGGGTAAGCAGCGGCGGCCCAATAGTTATTTTCGCCTTCAACATCGAGCACAAAGCGGATTTCTGGCTATTCGATTACTTCCCCCAATTCTTAAAAATTGACCAAGACTTTGCTCCGACTATGGAGGAATTGGAGCGGTATGTGCAGGAATCACTACAGGCCCAAATAGAATTTTTCTCGTTTCCGCTGCCAAAAGATTTAATCGATCATTTTGTGTCAGCAGACTGGGCTAATCCGGAAGTGTACTTACAGGAAAAGTTTCGCAAAGGCATATCATCATTCACGTGCTTACATCCAGATAATCTTAAGCGGGGACTAAAACAACTAGAGAAAGAAATTAATAACGGGGATTGGCGGGAAAAATACGGATCCATTCTTGAAAACGAAACCTATGACTGTGGCTATGTTTTTATTCGAATAAGAAAATAAACCTAATGAGATTCTTCTAATTCCTGTTGTGCCGAAAACCAGTCCACTTCGATAGTTTCTAGATAAGCCTTCATTTTACCCTGGCGTCGCAAAGTTTCAGTTAACTTAATGTTTTTCTCTTCTTTATATAATGCTTCGTCAGATAATTCGTTTTCAATTTGTGTAAGTTCCTTTTGAATACGATCCATCTCATTTTCAAACTTCTTAACCTTGTCATATAGTGGGGCGAGCTGCGCTCTTTTCGCCGCAGCCAATTGTCTCTGTTCCTTTTTATCGAGCTTGTTCATATTAACGCTGACTTCTTTTTGCTTACCAATTTTTTCCAATTGACCGGTTTGCTTAAGCCAAGTTTCATAATCGTAGATAGACCCCTTGAACTCTGAAAATACACCATTGTGAATAGAATAAAACTCATCAACTGTATTTGAGAGAAGATGGCGATCGTGTGACACGATAATCATGGCGCCAGAATATTCCTGCAATGCCATTTCAAGCGCATGGCACATTTCTATATCTAAATGATTGGTGGGCTCATCCAGTAAAAGAAGATTTGGTTTCAGCCACACTACTTTAGCCAGAGCCAATCGGGCTTTTTCACCACCAGAAAAATTTTCGATTACCTCATCCACTCGAACACTGCGGAAACCGAATCCCCCTAGAAAATCTTTTATTTCCTGATCAGTGGCCGGTTCATGACCCGCTCTTTCTTCTGTTGCTTTTTGCAGAATCTGCAAAGGGGTTTGGTATTTGTTAAGAGCATCTACCTGATGCTGCGCATAGTAGCCTATACGTAGTCTTTTGGCGGTAATAATTTCACCTTGCTTTCTTTCCAATTGCGCAGCGAGCACCTTGAGAAAAGTAGACTTGCCACTGCCATTAAAGCCCAATAAGCCTATTCTCGAATCGGACCGGATTCCAAGATTCATTTTAGTTACTAATGGCTCATCAAAGCCGATAGCCAGGTTTTCTATTTGCATCAAGAAAGTCGGTAAATGATCTAGTGTATGAAAGGAAAAACGAAAGGGTGAATCTATATAAGCTGGCGCAATTTCCTGCATGCGCTCCAACTCTTTTAATCTCGATTGTGCTTGTTTGGCTTTGGAAGCTTTGTAGCGAAAACGGCGCACAAAACCTTCAATCTGATCACGCCGTCGTTGTTGTTTTTCGTACATGGCATGCTGCAGGGCCATCTTTTCCGCTCTCTTTTTTTCAAAAGCACTGTAGTTACCAGTGTAAAGATTCAGATTTTCTTTTTCAAAATTAACAACATGATCGATTATTGCGTCGAGAAAAGTTCGATCATGAGAAATAAGTAAAATTGTTCCTTGATACCTATTCAGCCACTGTTCTAGCCACACAGTTGCTTCCAAATCTAAGTGATTTGTAGGTTCATCCAACATAAGTAAATCAGAAGGACAAATTAGTGCAGCAGCAAGATTTAGTCGTACACGCCATCCACCTGAAAAAGTTTTGATTGGATTGAAAAATTCTTCTTCGGCGAAACCTAACCCTGATAGCAATTGTTCGGCTCGATGCTTAATGTCGTAACCATCGATGACCTCCATTTCCCCATATAACTTCCCTAGCGCATGGTTATCACCGTTTTCTTCCGCCTCCTCAATTTTGCTTTCGAGTTTGCGATAGTCTTTGTGGGCATCGATTACGAAGTCGAGGGCGCTTCGATCAACACCTGGAGTTTCTTGTGCTATAGCTGACCAACGTAAATCACTGGGTAAATTTATATCACCCTTATCCAATGGAATTTCACCAGCCAGTGCTCGAAATAAACTGGTTTTCCCACAGCCGTTTCGTCCAATAACACCAGTGCGTTGCCCCTTATACAGCACAAGGCTTACATCCTGCAGTAGTAACTGATGTCCTCGCATGAGGCTGATATTGTCTAGTGAAATCATTGGTGATGTTGTTAGTCTGCCCTATCTTTACGGCGGCATATAATACTACAGAATTGATTTCGTCAGATTGAATTCGTACTATTGGCAACCTTCCTTTAGAAATCTGTTAAAGAATCCTGCCGATGAAGCAAATTCTAATTATTGATGACGACGAGAAACTTGGTCAGCTACTAACTCAGTATCTCGAACGTTACGATATGAAAGTGTGTGTGGCACTGACGCCGAGCAAGGGATTCGAACTCATAAAGAAAGTTAAACCTGATCTATTGATACTTGATGTGATGTTGCCAGAAAAAGATGGGTTCGAAATATGCAGAGAGATCCGTGCTA
>ENA-UPTF01002113-UPTF01002113.1-marine-metagenome-genome-assembly--contig:-NODE-2113-length-11753-cov-3.844467_pt1 | contig 11753 bp, 14 predicted proteins | sample MGYA00238166_ERZ767019 | MGnify/ENA primary metagenome ERZ767019 (study PRJEB28930, sample SAMN06266391) | marine metagenome | isolation source: Sea water from 250 m depth | place: Atlantic Ocean... | reverse complement strand
GTGGTTTGGGTTGACATGCAAATTAAGCTAGGAATACAATCCTGCCTGAGCCGCGCACGATTTTCGGAGGCCACCAATTCAATGCTCGAGATGACTGTAGATAGTATCCGGGTCAGCCCCATGAACTACCAGCGAGTAGTAATTCTTAAAGAGAAAGAATCGGATCGCTACCTGCCGATATGGATTGGCCCAGCGGAAGCAGACGCTATTGCGGTAAAGCTGCAAGAATTGAGTGTTCCAAGGCCACTCACGCACGACCTCTTGGGAACAATTATCGACTCGATGGGAGGTGCCATCGAACACATTTTGGTAAACGATCTTGAGAACGACACTTTCTACGCTAAAATCGCCATAAAGGCAAACGGCGACGTCAAAGAGATTGACTGCCGACCTAGCGACGCGGTAGCTCTCGCCGTGAGAGCCAAAGTGCCTATATACGCCAACGAAGAAGTTATGAACAAGGCCGGTATCCTGCTAGACAAAGATACTGGTAAACCCTTGGGACAAGAAGCCTCCAGCACACCCCAAGAAGAACAGGCTGAAGTGAAACCTGAAGAAATCAAGAGCATGTCAGCATTCACTGATTTTATAGACTCTCTAGACTTAGAGGATTTTGGAAAGCAATCGGGCACACGCTGACATTCGGAAAGATGAGATGTTCAAAACAGCCCCGTCTTATATAAAAAGGCGGGGCTGTTTTGAATGTTTTAAGCAACGATATTCGTAATATTAGGCTCAATTGACTTTTAAAATGCCTAGTGATATTATTCACAACGCTTTAGCAAAGACATGAATCGGAGGCTCCTGGCCCTACGCCTTACCGGGCTCGGGTGGTACGTCGGTGGCTGCATCGTCATAGGTGTGGTCGGCGGTGTTTCCATAGACAGATGGCTCGGTCTTAAACCTCTATTCACTCTGCTCGGAATAGTATTCGGCACAACGGCCGCATTTTATGGGTTATTCAAGATGATTAGACCGTTGATTACGCCTGAAAGATCCTTACACGCGGACACAAAGTCCCGTAACAATGGAGGGAATCCATAGTGGGTTCCGGTGCTGGCAAATTTATCGCCCTAGGTATCATCTTCTTCTTGGCATTGGCTATCGCCGGACTTATCACCGGAGCGATCGGAGCAGGCTTAACTCAGTCTGAAGAAGAGAAAGACGCCGGAATAACCGCCGAAGGCCCGTTCATACCTAAACCGGCAGTGCACCTCCCCGCCCAAGTGGCATTCCCCACATCAGACCGAACCCATTATCAAAATTTCCTCTTCGCGGAACATATTGAAGTCCTTCTGTGTGAAAAAGTCGTCGACGGCCACTGCCTAGAAAAAGAACACTTGTCTAATGGCGAAGAGGAAAAGCTCGCCTTGTTGATGCATGAGATCACAGGAGAGGCTTTCGAACTCGGTCACGGTGATCACAGATTGAATTCTGATGAACACCATATGATTGAGGAGCTAGTAGGCGAAGGACCTTATCAGGGCAGCAACTTTATCATCACTAACGCCATACTCTCATCGTGGATAGCCAGCATCATCCTGGTGGGTTTATTTATCCTAGGCGCCCGAAAAGCCTCTTTAATACCCGGCAGGTTCCAGAATTTCATCGAAATAGCCATCGAAGGGCTACTAAACTTCGTGGCGGGTACCGTAGGAAGAGAACATAGTAGGCTGATCTTCCCGGTAATAGCGACTATATTTCTATTCGTTATATTCAATGCCTGGATTGGGTTGTTACCGTTCTACCCGTCTCTTGGTTTCAAACACGATGGCATAGTCCAAATACACCTTCTGCGGCCGGCGGGAACCGACATAAACATGCCGTTAGCCCTAGCTTTAGTCTCGTTCTTCTTTGTAGAGTGGCTCGGCCTAAAGATGCTCGGACTCGGTTACATCTCAAAGTTCATACGCGTAGCCAGCCTAAAACAAGGGATTGGTTCATTGTTCCGCCTCCAATTTTTAGATGCATTCCAAGGTCTTCTTGACTTCTTCTTCGTTGGCCCGCTAGAAGCGTTTAGTGAGTTAGTGAGGTTGGTCAGCTTTACCTTTAGGTTATTCGGAAATATGACGGCCGGTGAAATACTAGTCTTGGTGTCCGCATTCCTAGTGCCTTTTGTGGCCACAGTCGGAGTGTACGGGTTGGAGTTGCTGGTGGGATTCATACAAGCGCTTATATTCTCCGGACTAACGCTGGTGTTCGCAGCAATAGCTATAACCCCGCACCATGCGGAAGAGGCCCATCATTAAATCAAGTTATAATCAGTGGGCACTTTGCCCAGTCAATAGAATCAGACCTTAACGCGCAGAGGTGGCGTAATGGATGGACTTATACTGTTAATGGTACTGGCTGTGGTCGGGATCGCTGCGGCCGCTCTAGGAGGGATTTTCGCGATCTACTCCTCCAATCAAGACTAACAATAGATCTAAAACGGACGGAATCAAGGAGATAAGTAAGGACGATGGAAGCTCTACTCGCTTTGGCAAACATCCCATTGGCCCAGATCGAAACTGAAGCCGCAAGGCTCCTGGGCTCCGGCATAGCCATCGGCTTAGGTCTGATAGGCCCTGGCATAGGCATCGGTTTGTTAGGGGCCGCCGCCATGAGCGCGATAGGCCGTAACCCAGAGGCAACCGGTAACATCCAAACCAACATGATTTTGGGCATCGCCTTCGCCGAAGCATTGGGCATCTACGCCCTAGTCGCGGCAATCATGATTGGCTTCATATTCTAATTTGGCCCACCTTTGGATGGGCCCCGGCAGGAACTCTTTAATGAGTGGCCTGGAAAGTAGGTTGATATGTTAGAGACATTGGGAATTCATTTCCCAAGCCTAGCGATATACCTGGTCAACTTCCTACTGGTTCTGTTGTTGTTGTATCTGTTTGCATACAAACCGATACTACGGTTGATGGACCAAAGGGCAGATAGGATCCGGGAGAGCTTGGAGGCTGCAGACACAGCTAGACAAGAAGCAGCGTCTTCTCAGGAAGCCATCCAAGAACAAATAACCGAGGCCAGACGTGAAGGTCAGCGGATTATGGATCAGGCACGCGAAGCGTCGGAACGGTTCCGCACTGAGGAGATGGACAAGGCACGCCAGGAGGCTGAAGCCTTCGTAGAAAGGGCGAAAGAAGACATCGCACGAGAGAGAGATACCGCTCTCCAAGAGGTCCGCGCCAGTTTCGGCGATCTAGCCATAACCGCCGCTGAGCGGGTAATCAGAAGCTCTCTCGACCGTCAAGCCCACGAAGAGCTGATCAATCAAGTGTTAGAAGAGGGCGAATCCCTAAGAAGGGGTTAGCAAAAGCATGGCCCAGCAATTATCAGGACAACGTTACGCACAAGCCATATTCGACCTGGCTCTGGAGAACAACGAGGTTGAACAATGGGGCCAAGACTTGGAAGTGGTATCAGAGGCTTTTCAAGACTCCGATTTTGCCGCCCTGATGAAGCATGCTGACATGTCGGCTGCCGATAAACGGGCAGCTACAGGTTCAGTGTTGGCTGGTGTCAACACAATGGTGCGTAATCTGGTCGACTTACTGGTAAGCAAGGGTTCTGTCGACTCTATCTCAGGCGTCTATACAAGTTACACTGAGTTACTGGATCAGCATCTAGGCCGGCAACGAGTCGAAGTCACCACAGCTATCGCCCTAGACGAGGCTGAGGCCAACAGAATCACGAGTTTCGTCTCCGAATTGGTCCGGCGGGAAGTCGTCTTGACGACAAAGGTCGACGAATCCATTCTAGGGGGATTAGTGATTCAAATCGGAGACAGGCTGCTGGACGGCAGCACGAAGGCTCGGTTAGACGGGCTCAAGAATCGATTGCACACGGAGATTGCTTCCACAGTCTAGCGTCTCGTTTCAAAGTGCCGGTGGAATGATACCGGCTTAATCGTAAAGGCAAGGAGTACCTCTGATGGCTACCAGAGGACAAGACATAGTCTCATTGATCAAGCGCCAGATCGAGGAATTCGGCGGTGATCTGGCTTTAGTAGATGTAGGTACCGTCGTCCAGGTCGGAGACGGTGTGGCGAGCATCCAGGGTTTGCAAGGTGTCAGATCCAACGAGTTATTAGACTTCGGAGACGACGTTTTAGGTCTAGCCTTGAACCTAGAATCTGATATCGTTGGCGCAGCCATCTTAGGTGACCCGAACGCAGTGAAAGAAGGCCAACGGGTCCGTTCCACAGGTAGGATCATTGAAGTACCCGTCGGCGAAGCCCTCATCGGACGGGTGGTTGACCCTCTCGGCCGCCCCTTGGACGGGAAAGGCTCCGTTGAGACCGCCGGCACTCGAGAAGTAGAGAAAGTAGCTCCCAACGTGGTGTCTCGTCAGTCCGTCGACCAACCGGTTCAGACAGGCATCAAGGCCGTAGACTCCATGATCCCCATAGGCCGCGGCCAACGCGAACTGATAATAGGAGACCGCTCCACCGGAAAAACAGCAATCGGCCTCGACACCATAATCAACCAGAAGGGCGGCGACCTTATCTGCATATACGTAGCAATCGGCCAGAAACAGGGTAAGGTTGCCCAAGTTGTGGGTTCTCTTGAAGCTGCCGGCGCTATGGAGCACACCATCGTAGTCACCGCTGGGGCTTCAGATTCGGCACCTCTGCAGTACATAGCTCCTTACGCTGGTTGCGCTATGGCTGAAGAATTTATGGAAGATGGCAAAGACGTCCTTATCGTCTACGACGACCTTACTAAACACGCTTGGGCATACCGGCAGATGTCACTTTTGCTGCGTCGCCCAGCTGGGCGTGAAGCCTATCCGGGAGACATTTTCTACCTCCATAGCCGCCTTTTGGAGAGGTCCGCCCGTCTAGACCAAGCTAGCGGAGGCGGTTCTATTACAGCTCTGCCCATCATCGAGACCCAAGCAGGCGACGTTTCCGCGTACATCCCGACAAACGTGATCTCCATAACGGATGGTCAGATCTACTTGGAACCTGAGCTCTTCAACTCCGGTATACGGCCGGCTGTGAACGTGGGGCTTTCCGTATCCCGTGTTGGTGGAGCTGCCCAGACTCGGGCAATTCGCAAAGTTGCCGGTCAGTTGCGGCTAGCTTTAGCCCAATACAGAGAGTTGGCAACCTTTGCTCAGTTTGGCACCGCTGACCTGGACGCTGCCACAAGAGCTCAGTTGGCCCGAGGTCAATTGGCCACTGAAGTGCTAAAGCAAGCGCAGTATGTTCCGCTTTCACTTGCGAGCGAAGTAGTCATCCTGTTCGCCGTCAACGAAGGCCTGATGGAAGACGTGGAGATTGAAAAAGTAGGAGCATTCGAAGACCAACTTCTTCGACACATATCTGGATCCCATCCCGAAATTCTGGCCGCCATCACCGAATCCAACGACATCTCGGATGAGGTCTCGGCCAACCTAACCAAGGCAATAAACGATTTCAAGCCAACCTTCACCGGTTAGCTGACTCAGGATTAGATAACAATATCAGATGCCTAGCGTAAGAGACATACGCCGAAGAATTCGCAGCGTAGACAACACGTCTAAAGTAACTAACGCCATGTCGTTGATTGCTGCATCTAAGATGAGGCGAGCCCAGAACTCGGTTCTAGAAGGCAGACCGTACTCTATCAAGATTCAAGAGGTTATCGCCCACCTCGCTGCACAGCCGATGGACGACGAATCCAGTGCACAGCCGTTACTCGCAAGCCGCACTGTTACAAAATCCACCGTGTTGATAATAAGTCCTGACCGTGGACTTTGCGGAGGCCTTAACGCCAACCTGACTCGGCAAGTAGGTCAGTTCATTCTTGAACAACAAGTCCCCGTGCAAGCCATCGCTGTCGGTCGTAAAGGGCGTGACTTCATGGCTCGCACCAATCAGGACTTGAAAGCCACGTTCACCGACCTGGGCGAAACTCCTTTGTTGATAGACACGCAAGCAATCTCTCGCATGATAATAGACTCCTATTGCCAAGAAGAGACCGACGAGATATACCTAGCCTACACCAACTTCGTGTCGACCATGGTCCAAGAACCGGTTATCGAGAAACTCCTACCCATAGTGCCAGCAGAGCTGACCTCCACCGAGAGCGTAGGTTACATCTATGAACCGGGCAACCTTGCCGTGTTACAGAATCTGTTGCCTCGCTTCGTCGAAATGCAGGTCTACCACGCTATCCTGGAATCCATCGCCAGTGAACAATCAGCACGGATGGTTGCCATGCGGGCCGCCACCGATAACGCCAATGAATTATCTTCAGACCTAACCTTGGTGATGAATAAACTCCGACAAGAGAGCATCACCAACGAGCTATTAGACCTTATCGGCGGCCAAATAGCCCTAGAAGCATAAAAGGCCGTCTCACCCAGTAACCCGTTTTCAGGAGAAGCGAATGGCCACCGGAAAAGTCGTCCAAGTAATCGGAACCGTGGTAGACGTGGAATTTCCCGCGGACGAGCTGCCTAATCTGTTCGACGCACTAGATTTGGACAACGTCGGGGAAAAATTGGTGCTAGAAGTCCAGCAGCACATCGGCAATAACTGGGTACGCTGCCTAGCCCTCGGAGCTACCGATGGCCTAGCGAGAGGAGTGGAAGTGAATGATACTGGCCAGAAAGTCAGCGTTCCGGTAGGGCCGGAGACTCTTGGCCGATTATTCGATGTTACTGGAACACCTTTGGACAACTTGGGACCAGTGGAATCAGCTACTCAATGGCCGATCCACCGAGACCCACCTCCTTTCGACGACCAGAACCAAACCGTTGATATCCTGGAGACTGGAATCAAAGTCTTCGACCTGATCACGCCGTTTATGAAAGGTGGCAAAATTGGTGCCTACGGCGGCGCAGGTGTTGGAAAGACAGTGATCATTCAAGAGCTCATCCGTAACATTGGTGCCGTCCATCAAGGGGTTTCTGTATTCGCAGGAGTAGGAGAACGATCTCGTGAAGGCAATGACCTTTGGCACGAGATGCAGGACTCCGGAGTCTTGTCTAGTACAGTACTTGTGTTCGGGCAGATGAATGAGTCTCCTGGTGTCCGCGCTCGGATTGGTCTTACCGGATTAACAATGGCCGAATTTTTTAGAGACGAGCAGAATCAAGACGTGCTGCTCTTCGTCGATAATATCTACCGATACATTCTCGCAGGCATGGAAGTTTCGGCTCTTCTGGGTCGTATGCCCTCCGCCGTGGGTTACCAGCCGACCCTTAGCACCGAGATGGGCGCCCTGCAAGAGCGTATCACTTCCACCAAGGCAGGTTCTATCACATCATTCCAGGCCATCTACGTACCTGCAGATGACTACACTGATCCCGGAATCGTAACTACGTTCGGCCACCTCGACGGTGTTGTGTCATTAGAGCGGTCGCTAGCAGCTCAAGGTCTTTATCCGGCGGTGGACCCACTGGCTTCCTACTCAAGAATCTTGGAACCAGGCATTGTTGGCGAAGAACACTATAACCTAGCCAGAGGGGTCCAGCAGGTACTACAACGTTATAAAGATCTTCAAGACATCATAGCTATTCTGGGTATCGAAGAACTCTCAGAAGAAGACAAGCTCACGGTATTCCGAGCACGTAAAATCCAAAGATTCCTAACCCAGCCATTCTTCGTAGCTGAGACATTCACCGGCCAGTCTGGCAAATACGTCCCGCTACGCGAGACCGTCAGGGGTTTCCAAGAGATTTTGTCAGGACAGCACGACGCCCTGCCGGAACAAGCCTTCTATATGGTCGGTACCATTGACGAAGCGATCGAGAAAGCGGCTGAGATGGCGGCCGAAGGATAATAGCCTACCATGCCGATGAGTCTAGAAATAATAACCGCTGAACGCCAGGTCTTTTCTGACGAAGTAGACATGGTCATTGCCCCAGGGTTCGACGGGCAACTAGGAATACTACCGAAACACGCCCCGTTGATGACCATGCTCAAGCCCGGCGAGTTAATGGTCCGAAAGAATGGCGAAGAAGATCTTTACGTGGCCGTCTCTGGCGGATTTATGGAAGTTTTGGGCAACCATGTCAGCGTGCTCGCAGACGCGTGCGAAAGGTCAGATGAAATAGACGAGGAACGAGCTGAACAGGCGATACAAAGGGCACAAGAACGCTTGGCCAACCACGGTTCAGAAATGGAACTCGAAAGAGCGATGACGTCACTCAAACGAGCCCAAGTCCGAGTGAACTTGGTGCGACGGCGTAGACCGAGGAGCGGACAGCAGACGCCGACCGGTGCAAGCACTTAACAAAACGAACGAAAAGCCTTGACGCAAGTCAGGGCTTTTTCTTTAACTACGGAGCCGAATCTCCATAGACCGCCTATTCTAACTAATCGTCATTAATGTAGTAAGTCATCGACTGAAGGGATAAGACTGGGTCTATATTCCTTATCCTGATCCCTTCTCGCACTTGAGGGGTGATAGGAGCGTAATTCAAGATCGCTCGAACGCCGCAGGCGACTAACTGATCAACAACATTCTGAGTGAACTCCACCGGTACAGCCACAATGGCGATACTAATTTTCTCCTTGGCCACAACTTTGTCCAATTCGTCCATATTCCGTACTTCAAGCCCGCCGACGTCCTCCCCTACTAACGAGTCGTTTAGGTCGAATGCTGCTACCAGATGAAAACCATCAGGATTAAACCCTGGGTAGCTCAAAATAGCACGTCCGAGTCGACCAACACCGACAACCGCTACATTCCAAGGCAGGTTTATAGCGAGGATCTGGCGCAAGCGGTCCAATAAGTCCTGAGCGCTATACCCGCGGCCTTGCTTACCGAAACGTCCAAAGTAACTCAGATCTTTACGAATTTGGGCCGGAGTCACCTGTAGTTTTTCACCCAATTGTTGGGAACTAACTACCTGAATTCCGTCGTCAAGCAGCCTGTTCAAAATCCGCACGTATTGCGGAAGCCGATTGATGACGACCTCTGGAACTTCCGAGCGGCTCTGCCTTGATTCTGAATTAGGGGCCATGGTGTTTAGTTCCTTCACCGGTGGCTTTCTGTTAGTAATAAAGTTGTATTAAATCCCTAAACGGTGAACCTTAATTAGATGTAGTCTTAATTCTGACCGCCATCGCCTATAATCTATAATGCACATTCAATACGAGTCAAGAAACCCAGGCACAATCATAACTTAAATTCGCACTAGGCCAGGAGGTATTTTTGCATCTAGGTGTTGGCCGAATCATGCTCCATCTGCCAGAATCTGGCGGCCTGAAAGACAAACGACGGGTATCTCGTTCTCTCTCTACTCGCATACGCAACACGTTCAACGTTGCAATAGCCGAGGTAGAAGACCAAGAACTGTGGAAGCGTCTGACATTCGCTGTGTGTTGCGTGAGTACTGATGCATCTCACGCCAATGAAATGATCTCTAAAATTGTTGATTTCGTCCAAAATTCCGATCGAGATTTCGAATTGCTGGACTACGAAACGGAGATAATCTCAGGGGTTTAATACTGGTTTACCTACCGGCTGCTATTGGCCGATTCGATGAACGATTCGATCTCCTTCCAATACAGCTCGCCACCCACTTCGCATATGTTGTTGTGGGTTGCCCCTTCTATGATTTGGAGCCTTTTCGGATCATTTGCCGCCATGTATAGTTTACGGCCCTGGTCTATCGGCACGATATCGTCCTGATCCCCATGAAGCACCAAGATAGGAGTACTCAACTGCTGAACTCGGCTTATGCTGTCATAATGGTTTCTCAGTAACCATCCAGCCCATCGGAAAGGGAAAGTCAGATGAGCCATATCACGAACTGAGGCAAACGGAGAGATCAATATCATAGCCATTGGAGGACTCGATAATGCTAATTCAATGGCCACGGCCGCACCCAATGAATGACCAACATAAACAATCGCGTCTGAGTCCACGCCCTGGCGGGAATGTAGGTATTTTATGACAGCTCTGGAATCTAAATAAGTATTTTTCTCCGTTGGGACTCCCTCGCTCTCCCCATAGCCGTGGTAATCAAAGATAAATATGTTGGCGTCACTATAGTGACGGGCTTGCTCTAGATCTCTAATGCGGTGTCCAAGGTTGCCGCCGTTGCCATGGAACCAGAGCCAGGTTACGCTGGTATCCGAGCCTGGTAAAAACCAGCCATTTATGATTAGTCCATCTGATGTCTGTATCCGGACGTCTTCATACTCTAAATCTACATCGTCAGGTGTATAAACCAGTTCTGCTACCGGAAAGAACAGAAACCGCCTTTCTAACATGGCCCACAGCACAATAAATGCCACTCTCTCCCAAAGATCTAGCAGGGTCGAAAGCCCACCACCTCGGGAACAAGCGCTTGATTAGTTATATGAAACCAGGTCTGCTCCTAAGTGTCCTTACGAAACGGAACCGTTATTAAGAAAAGATTCTGCTGGAACTGGTTTTGGGTAACTCAGCTGTTCCTTCTCAATAGACTCAAGGCGTCCAGCGACGTCGCGTACCTGAGACCGGTCTGCATTGCAACGAGGACAATGCGCCAGATCCTTGGTAAAGAGCATCATGTTGTCCTTCTTGACCGACACTCTTTCAAGTTCCGTCCCGCATTCGGCACAAGAGCTAACAATTTCAACGTCAGTGATAGGCATTCCAACTCACAATTCCAGACTATCAGCTAATATTTCTAGAACATCCTTGGCTTGCTTCTCGTCTGTCAACCCCTTGGATTGAATGCCTTCATCCATCATCTGAGCGCAGAACGGACATGAAACACCTACGGTATCGGCCTCCGTCTCCAAGAACTGGTCTGTACGAGCGTGGTTGACCCGAGTCCCTTGGCTTTCTTCGATCCACATATGTCCTCCACCAGCGCCACAGCAGAAACCCCGCTCACGGCATCGAGAACCCATCTCTACCAACTTTAGCCCTGGTATAGCCTTGGCCACATTTCGTGGCTCGTCATAGACTCCGTTATGACGTCCCAAAAAGCAGGAATCATGGTAAGCCATAGTCATGTCCATCATTTTGACAGGTTTGATACTTCCCTTGCTGATAAGTTGGTCTACGAATTGGCTGTAATGTAGGACCTCGAAATTCCCTCCAAATTGCGGGTACTCGTTCTTCATCGTGTTGAAACAATGAGGGCAAATTGTTACAACTTTTTTTACATCGTAGCTGTTCAAAGTTTCGATGTTTTGCTGGGCCAGTATCTGGAAAAGATACTCATTGCCCATCCGCCGAGCTGGGTCACCAGTGCAAGTCTCTTCATCCCCCAGTATGGCGAAATCAACTCCGGCCGCCTTGAGCACCTTGGCCATTGATCGAGCGATTGCTTGACTTCGCTGTTCTAAAGCTGGTGTACACCCAACCCAAAACAGCACCTCTGCATCAGGTTTATCAGCCAAAGTGGGAACATTCAATCCCTCTGCCCAATCGGTTCGCGAATACTGAGTCCCTCGCCACGGGTGGCCACGCTGCTCCAAGCTGAGCAGGGCGTTCATCGCGGTCTCAGGTGCTTTAGACTCTTCTAGAATAAGGTATCGGCGCATATCCATGATCGTCGGAACGTGTTCCACGGTCACAGGGCATTCTTCCATGCAAGCGCCACAATTTAGGCAATCCCAAATTGACGTCTCCGAAATTACACCTTCTAACAGCGGAGAAGTTTCTACGTGATCAGCATTACGCTCACCCTGATGTCCAATGGCGACCATGTGATCCTTCAGACCTTCAACTATGTGCATAGGGGACAGCTGCTTACCAGTCAGGTTGGCAGGGCAGGCATCCGAACACCGTCCACACACCGCACAGGCATAACCATCAAGAAGC
>ENA-UPTF01002112-UPTF01002112.1-marine-metagenome-genome-assembly--contig:-NODE-2112-length-11755-cov-2.581093_pt1 | contig 11755 bp, 8 predicted proteins | sample MGYA00238166_ERZ767019 | MGnify/ENA primary metagenome ERZ767019 (study PRJEB28930, sample SAMN06266391) | marine metagenome | isolation source: Sea water from 250 m depth | place: Atlantic Ocean | study... | reverse complement strand
CGGCGGATCAAGTGAGCAAAACAGGTTAGGAAATCCTCGTTCGAACGGGTTCGCAGAAGACTCTGGATGCCGTTGCACTGGTCGAAGCCTAGTTGGGACGAATCAGCGTTTATGAGGTTGGCGGTAATACACCCTGGAAGAGTTAGCGCCATACGACGCACTTTGCGACCGATTTATTCGAGACGTCGAGACTAATCTTAAATTTTTCCGAAGTTACGAATGGTTTATGTTTGCTGAAAATTCTGACTCGCTCCGTGACCTGCTGAATCGGAGGGGAAAACTATCGTTTATTACCTCGACTCGCCAGTGGATATTGATTCGGGATGTCCGAAATCGCATCGTCCACGATTTCGGCACGAATGTCCGTTAGCATTTCGCGAATATCGACAGTCTCCATCAACTCATTTCGTTGTTGGTAGATCACCGTTCGTTGGTCATTTGCGACGTCGTCGTATTCGAGGAGGTTCTTGCGAATATCGAAATTCCGCCCCTCGACCTTGCGCTGAGCGCGTTCTATGGACCGATCAAATATCGCCCCCTCCGCCGATACACCCTTAATCTTCTCACCCGTGTCAGGATCCTTCTCCTCATACGCGCGATTAAGGAGTCCGCGAACCCTTTCGGCTCCAAAAATTCGAAGTAGATTGTCGTCCCAAGAAAGGAAAAAACGTGAAGACCCAGGATCACCTTGGCGCCCTGCGCGACCTCGCAACTGATTGTCGATCCTGCGGGACTCGTGCCTCTCCGTTCCAACAATATGGAGCCCCCCTGCGGATACCACTTGGTCATGAGTTTTCTGCCAAGAAACTTTGATATTGGCGACTGTTGCCGGGTCAGGTTCCTGGCCAAGCTTCTCCACCTCGGTTTGCCAATTACCGCCTAGCACGATATCGGTGCCCCGTCCCGCCATGTTCGTAGCGATAGTCACGGCACCTGGACGACCTGCCTGAGCAATAACTTCCGCTTCACTCTCGTGCTGTTTGGCATTGAGCACATTGTGAGAGATCTTGGCTCGGTTTAACTCACTGGAAATCCTTTCAGACGCTTCGATCGAAGCTGTTCCGACCAAAACCGGGCGCCCAGCTTCGACGGTATTTCCTATTTCTTCTACGATCGCTTCGAACTTCTCTTCGACCGTCAGATACACGAGGTCGGTCCGGTCCTCCCGGATCATCGGAACGTTCGTCGGGATAACCACAACGTCTAAGCCGTATATCTGTTTGAACTCGAACGCTTCCGTATCCGCGGTCCCTGACATACCGGCAAGTTTTCGGTAAAGCCTGAAGTAATTTTGGAAGGTCGTTGAAGCGACTGTTTGGGTTTCGTTTTGTATGGAGACCCCCTCCTTAGCTTCCACGGCTTGATGGATCCCGTCCGACCACCGACGGCCGGGCTGGGCACGACCCGTGTGTTCGTCAACAATAACGATCTCGCCGTTGTGAATCATGTAGTCGACGTCGCGCTTAAACAGAAAATGGGCTTTCAAAGCGGCTTGAACGTGATGTAAAAGACCTAGATTCGAAGCCGCATACAAACTATCCGCCTCCCCCAGCATCCCGTTACGTTTTAACTCGTCCTCGACGGCCAAGTGGCCTCGTTCCGTTAATTCCACCTGGCGATTTTTTTCGTCCACAAAAAAATCGCCCGTATCTTCTACTTCCTCCCCACCCATAATCGCTGGTAATGCAGATTCAACCACTTCTTGTCGAACCAATTTAGGCGCGAGTTTGTCGATCTTCCGATAAAGATCGGTGCTCTCTTCGGCTGGCCCCGAAATAATCAATGGTGTTCGTGCTTCGTCAATTAGGATCGAGTCGACCTCGTCGACAATTGCGAAGTTTAGGGGTCTTTGGAGTCGATCGTCGTTCCTAAAAGCCATGTTGTCGCGAAGGTAATCAAATCCAAATTCGTTATTGGTTCCATAGGTAATATCAGCCGCATAGGCCGCGCGTTTCGATTCCATATCCTGCCCCGACTGCACCACCCCGACAGTCATATCGAGAGCTTCATAAATCGGGCCCATCCACTCAGCATCTCGCCGTGCTAGATAGTCATTAACGGTGACGATGTGAACTCCACTCCCAGACAGCGCGTTCAAATATCCCGCCAACGTTGCTACCAACGTTTTCCCTTCTCCAGTACGCATTTCGGCAATCTTGCCTTCATGCAGCGTTATCCCACCAATAAGTTGAACGTCATAGTGTCTCGTCCCGCTCGCCCTCTCCGCGACTTCACGGACTAACGCAAATGCTTCCGGGAGAATGTCGTCCAGTGTCTCGCCATTCAGATGTCGTTCTCGTAATTCGGCGGTTCGGCTCTTTAATTCCTGCATCGACAATCCGCGCAAATCAGCGCCCAGACCGTTGATACGAGCCACCGTTTTCTCCATTCGTTTAAGTTCTCGGCTATTGCGAGAACCAAACAAATTACCGATTAATTGGCCAAACATAATCTTTTGAAATTCGGGAAACCGTTATTTTAACTCGAATCAGGAACACACAAAGGTACGCTCAAACGCTGACCGCGAACTATAGCCGACAGTCACACTTGGTTCGCGGAATAGTGTTCGACCCCACGCGTATTGTAGATCTATTATGTCTCGATCGATAAACACTACGAACCCGATCCTTTCGGTTGAACAGCATCCTTGTCCAAGAATAAATTAAAAGCTCTGTTACGCCGGGGAGCGGATTCTCACCGCACAAATTCCCCCCTCGACAAACTTCTACGACGAGTTCTAGATCAGGAACATAGAACGAATATCTTACGATCTATTCTTCCCGTATATCTCTCGGCCCAGTTCGAAGTCGCAAACGTTCGCGGGAAAAAATTAACCATTCACGCAACAAACGCCTCTTGGGCAACCCGACTCCGGTTCGAAATTCCAAAGTTGTTAGATCAACTTCACGAACTCCAAGAATTTTCGCGAATCGAAGAGATAATCATTCGCTCCGTGTCTTCACTCGAACCCTCTGCGAGCGAACACAGTGCCCTTGTGCAAACGTCCTCAACAAAGGAAGAACCGACTACTGAGCTAGCTGACCGGGACAACGAAAGCGAACTTGAACGCGCGTTGCGAAAGTTCACCCAAACCCGATTAACTAATTCGTCAGAACGGAATCCGCACGCGTAACGCCCGATGAACAGGACTTCCGGTAAGCGGTCCTTAGTGTGGGACGAAAAGGATAAAGCTTACGAGTCTTAGGTAGACGAGTATGCGGGTTTAGCAAACGAGATCGGGTTATCAGAATCGTTACTGTAAGTGACTACTTCATATGCTTCACGATCTGCCAACAAACGTCGAAGTAACGCGTTGTTCGTCGAATGTCCGGATTTAATACCGCGAAAAGCTCCAATGACACTATGTCCTAACAAGTAAAGATCACCGATCGCGTCAAGAATCTTGTGTTTAACAAACTCATCCCCCTGACGGAGGCCATCGTTGTTCAAAATCCTAAAGTCATCAACAACCACGGCATTGTCTAAGCTGCCACCTCGAGCAAGGTCCATCGAACGCAACTTTTCAAAATCCGCGAGAAAGCCGAACGTTCGCGCACGGCTTACCTCTTTTACGAAAGCAGTAGTCGAAAAATCTATCGCCGCATGTCGGACGTGAGTTCGAAAAACCGGATGGTCATAATCCAGCGTGTATTCGACTCGAAAACCACTGTGAGGAGATATCGTTACCTTTGCTCCAGACTCCTCGTAACTGAGTTCCTTTAGGACACGGATAAAACGTTTAGCAGCATCCTGCTCCTGAAATCCTGCTGATTGAAGCAGGAATACGAAGGGGGCCGCGCTCCCGTCCATAATGGGCAGCTCTGGCGCACTTACATCAACGAACGCGTTGTCGACCCCGAGCCCAGCCATAGCTGACATCAAGTGCTCAATCGTCGAAATTTTGTTGGGTCCCTCGCCGATAGACGTCGCCATTGTGGTATCAGATACGTTGACTGCGCTGGCCTGTATCGGTACCGGCGAACCATTATCCGTACGAGAAAACACGATGCCTGTATTAGGCGGCGCGGGCCGCAAGCAGAGATATACTTTCTCGCCCGTGTGCAACCCTACACCCGTAGCCCTTATAAGATTTTTTAGCGTTCTTTGCTTGATCATAGCCGTGCGTTGAACCGGGGCTCAAGAACGGCGTTGGATCTTAGCAATCGCTCGTTCTCATGGCCACGAAGCAACATTAACAAGTTGTATCATTTTGTATCGTCTGGCTCCCAAAAACTCGACAGCCATGAAGTTTTATTACCCCGATCACGAAATTAAAACGGCGATTGTTCACATACGCTGTCAGCCTGTCCGTTTTTAAGGCAAACGGCCGTTTCAATCTGCTTGTCGGCGCAGAAAGGCGGGAATATCCAAGTAATCGGAATCTTTATTTTGCGCTTCTTCGGATCGGAGTTCTTGATCACTGCTAACGCGACGTTTTTTTCTTAATACCGTTGGCCGATCCAAATCGTCATAATCGGGACGACTAGCTGACCCTTCTTCAACGTCGTCTCCCTCGTACACGTTATCGACCACAACGCTCGGAAGTTGAGCCTCGCCAAGCCCGGTCGCAACGACCGTAACGCGTAGTTCTTCTGCAGCTTCCATGTCAATTACGGTGCCTATAACAACCAACCCTCGCTCCGACGTAAAAGCATTGATCGTCTCACCAACGTCAGTAAATTCGCCTATCGTTAGATCAGGGCCCGCGGTGATGTTAACAAGTACCCCTCTAGCGCCTTGAAGATCTACATCTTCAAGAAGAGGGCTCCGAATCGCGGCTTCAGCAGCATCTCGCGCTCGATTCTCCCCTGCGGCTCTCCCTGTACCCATCATTGCCATCCCCATTTCAGACATGACGGTCCGCACATCCGCAAAGTCAACATTGATCATTCCGGGACGTATGATCAGATCCGCGATTCCTTGAACCGCCCCGCATAGGACTTCGTTAGCTGTCGAGAAAGCATCAACCATCGACGTTCTTTCGCCGAGAACCGCCAAAAGTTTCTCGTTGGGGATCGTAATCAACGAATCAACATGCTGTGTAAGTTCTTCAATCCCCTGTTCAGCCGATTCCATTCGTTTTTCAAATCGGAAAGGTTTTGTGACGACCGCGACGGTTAGTATGTCGAGTTCTCGAGCCACCTGCGCGACGACGGGTGCTCCGCCCGTGCCGGTACCGCCACCCATACCCGCAGTAATGAACACCATATCGGAACCAGACAGAACTTCGGCAATCCTGTCACGATCCTCCATGGCCGCTAACCTGCCGATCTCAGGGTCAGCCCCCGCGCCGAGACCTTTGGTAATAGATGCACCAAGTTGCAATATCGTTTTGGCATCCAAGCTCTTGAGAGCTTGAGCGTCGGTATTCGCAGCTATGAAATCAACGCCTTCAACATTCTTCGAAACCATATGCTGAATTGCATTTCCGCCACCACCGCCAACACCAATCACCCTGATAATTGCACTCTGAGGAGGACTATCTACTAGTTCAAACATAATTTTTCCTATCTGAAAGTTTATTCACAAGTTTTTTTCCAACCACTTCTTAACTCCACCGAACAGGCCCAAGGACCTTGAATTCCCTTGTTCCGAGCGACTTTTTTCGACTTCTTTGGCATGTGCGAGCAAACCAACTCCCGTGGAATAAATTGGATTGGTCACGATGTCTTTTAGGCCCGATACGTTTTTGGGGAAACCCAAACTTACGGGCATGTGGAATATCTCTTCTGCTAATTCCACCACGCCTTCCATTTTTGAAGACCCGCCCGTAAGAACAATTCCCGCCGCAACAAGATCTTCGAAACCGCTTCGCCTTAACTCCGCCTGAACAAGAGTAAAAAGCTCGTCATATCGCGGTTCAACGACTTCCGCCAAAGCCTGCCTCGACAGCTCGCGCGCGCGCTTGTCACCCACACCCGGAACCTTAATGTAGTCGCCTTCTTGTGCTAGTTGGGTAAGAGCACACGCGTATCGAATCTTGATCTCCTCAGCGTGTTGAGTGGGTGTACGCAGCGCCATCGCAATGTCGTTCGTAACCTGATCACCGGCTATCGGTATCACAGCCGTATGCCTTATCGCGCCTTCGGTATACACGGCGATGTCACTCGTTCCGCCTCCGATATCTACCAAGCACACTCCCAGATCCAGCTCGTCTTCAGTCAGAACCGCAAGGCTTGCCGCCAACTGTTCAAGCACGACACCCCTTACCGTAAGGCCACATCTTTCAATACATTTCTCGATATTTTGAGCTGCGTTAACCGCTCCCGTCACGAGATGGACTTTGGCCTCCAGACGAACGCCCGACATTCCCAGGGGCTCTTTGACACCTTCTTGATCATCGATCACATATTCTTGAGGAAGGATGTGGAGGATCTTTTGGTCAGCGGGTATAGCCACCGCTTGAGCTGCATCGATCACACGCTCTACATCTTGCGAGGCCACTTCCCTATCGCGAATAGCAACGATCCCATGTGAGTTCAGACTTCGGATATGACTGCCAGCAATACCCGCGTAAACTTCATCGATATCACAACCTGCCATGAGTTCAGCTTCTTCCACAGCCCTCTGAATCGACTGGACTGTCGATTCGATATTCACGACAACACCCTTCTTTAACCCCCGTGAGGGGTAGGATCCGATGCCCACGATTTCAATTTCATCTAGCTCGTTGATTTCGCCGACGATGGCCGCGACTTTATTCGTACCAATATCAAGCCCTACTATCTTGTTGTTGGCGATATCTGAAGCCATATCTATAACCCGCGCGAAGCCACCAAGGTTGAAATCTCCACATCCCATTCGATTGCTACGCCGTTGGGATATCTAGCATCTGCGTCTACCACATGATTTTCGTTGCCTTGAAGTATCTCTTCGTACACGTGGACAAAGCGTCTCAAACGTTGCAGAAGATTCTTCTTACCCATCGTTACCGAAAGACCATTCGCGAATGTTAGGGTCCAGCCAACGGCTCTCGATTCTTCCAGTTCAGCAATGCGCAAACCCGACCGCTCGACTAATGCCGAAAAGGTTTTGAATAGCTGAATGGATGTGGCGGAATCCGTGTACGCTGTGTTCACCGACGGAAGATCAGCAGAATAGTTCTCAGCCATGCTGAGAATGTCTCCCTTGCCATTCAAGTACTCGTTAAATCCCCACCTTACCGTCGGTATTTCTCGATTCACGGCGACATGGACAGAATTCGGCCACGTCCTTCGGACAGTCACAGCCCTAACCCAATTGATATTTGCTATCTCTTGGCGAAGCGCTCTGGCGTTAATAACGTCACCCTTTGACATCGCCTCATATACTGCCGCGGTCACGACGGTCCTTTCGCCTTCTGACAAGTCGCCCTCAACGCGTACAAGATCAAGCGGCCCAGATACGTATCCCCACGCAACCCGGATGCTCTGGACCGTTAACACAAGAAAAACGACCGCGGTAAAAACGCTGAGCGATCGACTAACCATACTACCGAGACTCCATGCCAGTCGAAACAAGGCTTACGTTCCCCGCTCCTTGAACCATTAGCACGTCACCCTCATTCGCAAGGGTCTTTACCATCTCACGCGCTTCGCTAGGATCCGATACAAGGACCGGTTCAACCCCACCGATTTGTCTTATTCCAGCCGCCAAACCTTCGCTGTCAGCTCCAGGAATCTCGCGTTCTCCCGCTGAGTAAATCTTGACTAATATGAGAGCATCCACACGCGAGAGAACCTGGACGAAATCGTCGTATAGGTCACGCGTACGCGTATAACGATGCGGCTGGTACACCATGAGCAACCGTCTCGAAGGCCATACATGACGGGCAGTATTTAGAACGTTTTCAAGCTCCGTAGGATGATGTCCGTAGTCGTCGACGAGCGTTAGATGTTTCTCTCCGATCTGTATCTCCCGTGTCTCAAATCGTCTGCCAACACCCCGGAAATCTCTCAATCCTTGTTGAATAGGATCGTCGGCAATCCCTTCTTCAGTCGCGACAGCGACAGCTGCCACCGCATTTCGAACGTTGTGCAACCCCGGCAATGGAAGTTCGACCTCTAATTCGCGAAATTGCTCGGGACGTTCTATCGTGAAACGCCAAACACTTTGTTCGCTTTCAATTTCCTTGGCACGAAAATCGGCTCCCGCAGAGAGACCGTAGGTATATACCGGTCTCGCTAGATCTTGCATCAATGAAATCGCCGGCTTGTCGTCTGAGCATAGAAAGACGTGACCATAAAATGGCAATCGATGGGCAAATTGAATAAACGTTTCTTTGAGTTTTTCAAAATCGTTGTCGTACGCGGACAGATGATCTCGATCAACGTTCGTTATTACAGCGACCATAGGTTGCAGAAACAGAAAAGAAGCGTCGCTTTCGTCCGCCTCAGCAATTAAGTACTTTCCATCACCAAGCTTGGCATTTCGCCCTTCACTTTTGAGCAACCCTCCAACGACAAAAGTCGGATCGAGACCCGCCGCTTGAAATATACTTGTGATAAGTCCGGTCGTTGTGGTTTTACCGTGAGTACCTGCGACTGCTATCCCATGCCGATATCGCATTAATTCACCTAACATCTCAGCCCTGGGAATAACAGGTATTCTCCGACTATACGCTTCAACGATTTCCGGGTTGGCGTTATCCACAGCACTCGATACGACGACTACGTCGGATCCTTTTACGTTAAGGGAATCGTGTCCCAAAGAGACGTGTACGCCTATTTCGACGAGCCGACGGACAACTTCAGAATCCGCGATGTCTGAACCCGTCACGGTATATCCTTGGTTAAGTAGCACTTCCGCCATACCGCACATACCCGAGCCGCCTATTCCAACGAAGTGGATATGGTTGACTCGGCGCATCTCAGGTACGAAGCGAGAGTTTTCACACGGCCGTCTCAAAATGTGCGACCTCGCTTAGTCCTCGACAAAACTTCAAAATGCGCGCGTTGGATTAGGCCCATTAACATTGAGCAAACGAGAAGGCTGTTACCCCCGTAACTTATGAACGGCAAAGTTAAGCCTTTTGTTGGAAGAACACCGGTGTTTACCCCGACATTAATGAGAACCTGGGCACCGATTAAAAGGCTCGCTCCATAAGCCAAATATCCGGCGAATGAACGATCGGCATCAACGGCTGACCGTCCTATCCTAAAGCCTCGCAATACAATAAAACCAAGGAGGGCAACTACAGAAAGGGCACCTAAAAGACCGAGTTCCTCAGCAATAACGGCAAAAATAAAGTCGTTGTGCGCCTCAGGTAGATAAAAGAGTTTCTGAACACCGTCTCCAAGACCGATACCCGTCAATTCACCACGACCAAAGGCTATCAGCGCCTGCGTGAGCTGATAACCTGAGTCAAAAGGTGAGGACCATGGATCAAGAAATGCAGCAAACCGCTCAACTCTGTACGGGCTGATCGCTAACAGTATCGCCAACACGCCGCTGATAAGGATTGCCACAATGAAAAAGTGCCGCAACCTCACGCCCACAACAAAAAACAGGCCCGTCGTTAACGCCATAAGAACAACCAGTGTGCCGAAATCGGGCTCGATCAAAATTAAGAGAAACACCGGCAGGAGCCAAAGAATCGGTCGAAAAAGTTCTATGCCCCCCCGTTTTAGGTCATCGCCCGAGCGCGAAAGAAAACCGGCGATGTAAATGAGCACGAAAAACTTAACCCACTCCGACGCTTGGACCGTGAAAAACCCAAAATCGATCCAGCGTCTACTGCCGTTCACTACAGTGCCGATACCCGGAATCAATACAACTAAGGCCAAAAAGAGGGCTGCGAATAAGCACGTCTTGTGACCCAATTCCCATATTTTCAACGGGAGAGCTATCACGATGCCAAACGCGCATATGGATGCGAGAACATAAACGACGTGCTTAACACCATACGAGATACCTGGAATAGCCAAAGCCGTCGATGATGAAGCAACCATGATCACCCCCGTCACTAGTGCCGCGAGCCACACGAACCCAAGGGTTAAATCGAAATTTACAGTCAATTGGACATGCCTTTTACGAGACGAGTAAATGCTTCCCCACGAACCTCGAAATTCTCGAACATGTCGTAACTTGCGCATCCAGGAGAGAAAAGGACTACGTCGCCAATAATCGCTTCGTTTCTCGCCTTTGCTAAAGCGTCCTCTAGGTTAGTAGCAAAGACTACAAGTGCTTCGGGAATACTTTCCGCAATAATGCTCGCGTCTCGACCAATTAATACCGCCCTTCTGACACGGCCGGACATAGTTTTCCCCAGCTTTGAGAAATCTGCACCTTTTCCGACCCCGCCGGCGATCAGAACGATTTTGCGCGACGAAGGTTTTGCTATGACCCCTTCAATCGCGGCGATGCAAGATCCTAAATTGGTGGCTTTCGAATCATTTACATAAGTAATACCGTCAATCTCGCCAACAATTTGGACTCGATGGGGTAAACCTTCGAAGGTCTCTATAACTCGGCGACAAGCCTCGAACGTAGCGCCCGCACAATGGGCTATGGCCGCTGCTGCAACGACGTTAAACCGATTGTGGTCGCCCGCAAGTTTAATAGCAGTATGTGGCAGTACCCTTCCGTCAATAACTATTCCCTTTTCGATGACCCGCCATCTATCGTCTTTATTGACTGCAATGGACGGTACACCACCCGGCGGTCGGGAAAGGGGATGGTCTTGATTGAAAACGGCAAATCGACAATCCCTGTATACCCTTCGTTTAATGGACGCATACGCTTCAATCGAACTATGCCGATCGAGATGGTCTTCACTTATGTTAGTGATCGCGGCGACTTCGAATCGTTTTGCTCCCATTCTCTCCAGTTGAAAGCTCGATAACTCAAGGACATATCCGGCAAAACCACAGTCGAGCAAGTCCAAGGCGGGAGGCCCAAGATTTCCCCCAACGCCAAAGCCTTGGTCCTCCAGCATAGCGCTTACTAACATCGCTACGGTGCTCTTTCCGTTGGTGCCCGTAATTCCGACTACTGGGTCCTCAACCGCATCCATGAACAAGTCCAAGTCACTGGTCAGTTGGACTCCCCCAGAAAGAACTTTTCTTACTAGGCAATGGTCAAGAGGTATGCCCGGGCTAACGATCAAATGCGAAACCGAATCGATAGCCAATTCCACGTCCTTTGGCTTTACCAAAGACGCATAGGGAAAGTTCTTATGAAAAGTATCCGAATCTGGGATCGGACTCCGATCGGTATCGAAGCGCGTATCGCATATGAACAGCTCTTGTTTGCCGTGAAGATGTCTGACGCAAGACATCCCACTAAGTCCAGCTCCCAAAACTAAAACGCCGTTCGCTTTCATCTTAGTTTCAACGTGGACAAACCAAGCATCACGAGCATCAGCGTAATAATCCAGAATCGAACAATAATTTTGGGTTCCGGCCACCCCTTCAATTCGAAATGATGGTGGATAGGCGCCATCCGAAAAACACGCTTACCAGTGAGTTTGAAACTGGATACTTGAACGATTACGGAGAAAGCCTCAAGAACGAATAAGCCTCCCATGATTAGAAGGACTATCTCGTGTCTAACCATCACTCCCACGGCACCAAGAGCCGAACCCAGTGCGAGCGACCCCGTGTCTCCCATAAAGACTTGGGCTGGGTATGCGTTAAACCATAGAAAACCCAAACCTGCGCCTATTAACGCGCCACAGAACACGGATAGTTCGCCGGCACCCGGGACATAAGGAATCTGTAAATACGTCGCAAATTCAATGTTGCCGACAAGGTAAGCGATAAGCCCCAAGGCTGCT
>ENA-UPTF01002110-UPTF01002110.1-marine-metagenome-genome-assembly--contig:-NODE-2110-length-11764-cov-2.876529_pt1 | contig 11764 bp, 11 predicted proteins | sample MGYA00238166_ERZ767019 | MGnify/ENA primary metagenome ERZ767019 (study PRJEB28930, sample SAMN06266391) | marine metagenome | isolation source: Sea water from 250 m depth | place: Atlantic Ocean... | reverse complement strand
CACATCCATAGCATGAATGCGATTGCTAGATAATTAAATATTTCTGCCAACTTAACCTCTGTTTTTTTTGAAGCAATGCTTGTAATAACACAAGATCATTGCCTAATTTCTAAACTATAAATCCTCAACCACCTGATTGCATGCGTCGAGGAGAATAACTTTTGGCTTATAATTTTCCTCTTCACTATCTATATTACCATAAGCCGCAACAATGATGCGATCATTTATCTGAGCTAGGCGGGCCGCAGCCCCATTGATTGAAAAAGTTCCAGAACCTCGCTTGGCAGTTATAACATAAGTGATAAAGCGACTCCCAGTATTGATATTGTATATATGAACTTGTTCGTAGGGTTTTATATCTACGCGCTCAAGTAAATCTTCATCAATGGCTATACTGCCTTCATAGTCAATTTCAGTTGCTGTCACGGAGGCTCGGTGCAGCTTGGATTTCAACATTATTCTTTGCAATTTTAATCCCCTATAATGCAATTATCAATGAGTCGGGCAGGCCCGATTTTTACTGCCAGTGCGATCAACGTTCGGCCTTTTACTTCTTGCTTTTCTTCTAAGCTTATGGGATCGCAAATAGAAATATAATCAATTTGGGTTCCAGATTCAGCGGTAATTATGCTTTTTATATTCTGGCGCAACTGCTTTGAAGAAGTGATTCCTTTATTAACTTTTTTTTTAGAATCATTTAATGACCTTGAAAGGGAAAGAGCTTTCTTTCTTTCTTCAGGAGATAAGTTACTGTTGCGCGAACTCATGGCCAGGCCATCAGGCTCGCGGATTAATGGGACCCGATGAATGTGAACATCTATATTTAAATCTCGGGTCATAGTTTCAATAACTGCAAGTTGTTGCCAATCCTTTTCACCAAAAAATGCATGTTGTGGACGAACAATATTAAACAATTTTAGAACTACAGTTGCCACTCCTTTAAATAAATCAGGCCGACTTTTTCCACACAGATGCTGGGTAATTCCATCAACTTGTATATTGGTTTTGAATCCTTCAGGATATATCGTGTCCCTGTCGGGGTAAAACAGCACATCAACTCCTATGGATTCAAGTTTTTCTATATCACCAGACAGGTTATTCGGATATATATCAAGATCTTCACTTGGACTAAATTGTCTAGGGTTGATGAAAATACTGACCACGGTATGGTCGCATTTATTTAGGGATTGTTTTACCAGATTCATATGGCCATTGTGCAAGTATCCCATAGTAGGCACCAAGCCTATAGTTCCTCCACGGAATGTATCAGTTAATTTTTTTATTTCGTCAATGGTTGAAACCACGACAGTTTTTTGTTTTAGTTCAGCGGTCATGACTCACCTTCTTGAGAGCGCCTTTTTTCAAATTATATGTGTGTTCCGGGCCAGGAAACACTTCGCTATGAACTTCATCAATGAATTCGGTGACAGCGTTTTGAATAACATCTGATAATTCAGCGTAGTGTTTGACAAATTTTGGAGTAAATTCAGGGTTCAATCCAAGTAGATCGTGTGTTACTAGAATTTGGCCATCACATTTGGACCCGGCACCGATTCCAATGGTAGGGATTTTCAGATCATGGGTAATTTCAGTAGCAAGTTCCTGAGGTATTCCTTCCAGAACAAGAGAGAATGCACCTGCCTTTTGCAAATCCTTTGCATCCTGTTTGACTTGCTTTGAATCGAGAAAAGTTTTCCCTTGAACTTTGTATCCACCGAATTGGTGGATCGACTGTGGCGTCAAACCAACATGCCCCATAACGGGAATTCCTGCCTGAACAATGGCGTGGACTTGGTTAGCAACTCGTGCTCCACCCTCTAGTTTTATAGCTGCTGCTCGACCTTCCTGAACCAAACGACCGGCGTTGGTTACTGCCTGTTCAACGGAAACCTGATAAGACATGAAAGGCATGTCGGCCACGATTAATGCCCGGTGTGCCCCTCGCCTTACTGAACGTGTGTGGTAGATCACATCTTCCAGAGTTACCGAAAGAGTGTTTTCATGGCCCTGGGAAATCATTCCTAATGAGTCACCCACCAGCAAAATATCGATTGGGGTGGTATCCAGCAATTTTGCGAAGCTGTAATCGTAAGCCGTCAAAGCAGTGATTTTTTTCCCTGAATTTTTTCTTGCCGTAATAGCAGGAACGGTGACAGGCTGAGCCTTCATTTTTATTTACGGTTTTGGCTTGGAGTTAAACAGGTGGGAGCGGGAGGTCAGCAAAAATTGCCGATATCCTTCGGCACTTGCCGAAAGAGAAGCAACTTGACTTTAGAAACGTGGATTAAAATTTGAAGCCCCCTAAAGGGTCTTCTTATTTTAAACGTTTACTTGTCTATTTGAACCTTTCTCCGTCCCGGTCCGTTAGGATCCAAGCGGATTGTAATATTCTCTTCCTATTTTATGGTTGTTGACCTTATTTATCAACTCCTCAAGGTCACATTTTTTTTCAACAAAGTCGATATCATTGGTATTTATAACTAAAAGTGGTGTTTCTGAGTAATAAAAAAAGAAATTATCGAACGCTTTGTTTACTGAGTCGAGGTAATCGGAGTCCATAAATGCTTCGTATTCCCGTCCTCGTTTAGCGACTCTTTCTTGCAACACTTCTGTGCTCGCTTGTAAATAAATGACTAAATCCGGTTTTGGAGCTTTGGCATTGATCAGGCTAAAAATCTGTTCGTATAAATTAAACTCATGGTCTTCCAAGTTGAGACGGGCAAAAACTTTGTCGCGTTGAAATAAATAGTCAATTACAACGACCGAATTGAACAGATCTCTTTGTGCTAGTTCCATATACTGCTTGTACCGGCTCAGTAGAAAAAATACCTGAGTTTGAAAGGAATAGGCTTCTTTATCTTCATAAAATTTGGATATAAATGGATTAGAGTCAGTATCTTCAAGAATTAACCGTGCGCCAAACAGTTCGCCAAAAAGATTAACGAGAGATGTTTTGCCCGCTCCGATAGCTCCTTCAATAGCAATAAATCGAGGTTCGATTGTAGATTTTGTCACCGTTCCGGTATCCTTAGAGTGCTACGCTAGAACTTCTTTTATAGTAAATTTCAAATCTTTATGATCTCCAGACTTTACGACATTCAAATCAGATGCCCAGATTGGAAAACTCAATTTGTCTTTTCCCCATTCTAAGCAAATAATAATGGGGATATTTTTTATTTGAAATTTTTTGATTAAATTAATACCGTCTTCCCCGGTCAATTTTAAGTTTACGATGATTAGTTGTGGTTTGCTTTTGCCCTTTAATTCTTTTTCTGCAGAGTTGAAAATAGAGATAGCAAAACCTTCGTTTTCGAGTTCTTCATAGCAGGTATTATTTTGACCATTAGAGTCGTCGACTATCCAAATATTTTTTGAAGTCAAAATGAGTAGTGATAGCTGAATGTTAAAATTTACAATTAACGCGGAGGAATGCTCATGCGTTATTTAATATCTGCGTTTAGTTTTTATAATAATCGGACTACTATTGCAATGTTTAATGGTTTAGTCCAGATCTGAAAATTTTCTAATAAAGGTCTGGTGGAATCACCCGAACTACGAACAGATTTTGCGATGGCTGCCGTATTTAATAGGCGATAAAAAGTCAATCCGCATGGATTGCTTCCCAAAATCATTGATTGAATGCAAATTAATATCTATAATTAAAAGCATCTAAACCTAAAAAAGAAGCTGATGAAAAACAAAAAAATTGTACTTGCAGTATCGGCAGGTATAGCAGCTTATAAAGCTGTGGAATTATTAAGAATGCTGATGAAAGAAGGGGCAGAAGTGCAAATTGTAATGAGTGCCAATGCCGGGGAATTTGTAACTCCATTAACTTTTGAAGCTCTTTCGAGAAAGCCGGTTTACCACCAGCTTTTTAATTTGGAAAACTCTGCTGACATGAAACATATTCGCATTGCTGAAAACGCAGATTTGATGCTAGTTGTACCAGCAACCGCTTCCACTTTGGGAAAGATGGCAAACGGTTTAGCAGATGATGCTTTGAGCAATTTATATTTAGCTTTCAAAGGTCCTGTAATGATTGCTCCTGCTATGAATGAAGGAATGTGGCGGAACTTGGCCGTTAAGGAAAATATTGAAAAATTAAAATCTCGGGGAGTAAAGTTTATTGAACCGGAAGAGGGTGAGTTAGCATGTAAAACGATTGGCCCGGGCCGTCTTGCTGATCTTGATACCATTTTTGAAAGAGTTACAAATCACTTTAAAAAATCAGATGATTTGCAGGGACTAAGAATTCTGGTAACCGCGGGTCCAACTCATGAGCCTTTAGATCCTGTAAGATATATCTCAAACCCTTCTTCTGGAAAAATGGGATATGCGGTTGCCGAACAGGCAAAAGCCCGAGGTGCTGAGGTGGTATTGATCAGTGGTCCTACTCATTTAAAACCACCAATGGGAGTGGGTTTCAAGGCTTGTAAAACTGCAGGAGAAATGAATAGTTTGGTCCAGGAATGTTTCCCCGAATGCGATGTGCTAGTCATGTCAGCTGCTGTGGGGGATTTTACTGCAGAAAAGCTCGAAAAGGAAAAGATCAAAAAATCAAGCAGGGAAGGGCAAACCCTTAACCTTGTTCCTACCAAAGATATTTTAATGGAAGTTTCTAAGATCAAAACTCAGCAGTTTGTGGTTGGATTTGCTGCAGAAACACAAAACTTGATACAAAGTGCATTAGAAAAATTAAGAAATAAGAAACTTGACTTGATTGTTGCCAACGATATCAGCGCACCGGGAATTGGATTTCAATCTGACAACAATCAAGTGACTTTAGTCGACTCTAATGAGCAAGTTGAAAACCTTCCAAGAATGGCGAAGCAAGAGATTGCTAATATCCTATTGGATAAAATATCAAGAGATGCTTTGCGAAAATGAATCAATACACATTAATATGACAACTATTTTAATATTTTTTTAAAATGGTTCGGCAGTATTTTGTCTACGCGAATTTTCCGCTAGCGGGCGCAGCGAAAACCGATTCCGAGTGAACGCATTTTTGGAGTGGTGGCGTTTCTATATACTAGATCAACGTCTTTAGCATTGTTTCTCCAGTTACCTCCACGAATTACTTTATATTGACCTTTATCGGGTCCTTGGGGGTTTTTCTTAGGAGAAAAGAGATAATATTCAGGAAAATGCCAGTCGTTCACCCATTCGGATGCATTTCCAGAAAGATCATATAGTCCATAGGCTGACTTACCTTTTTCATATGAACCTACTGCTGTGGTCTTATTTATCTCCTCATTATAATTAAGTTTACTTGAGTCAGGGGGAGTATTTCCCCAAGGGTATTTCACCATTAGTTTTCCGCGAGCTGCTTTTTCCCATTCTGCTTCTGTAGGCAATCGCTTATTTTTCCATTTGCAAAACTTTACAGCTTCTTTCCAAGAAATTCCTACAACAGGTTGTTGTGGTTCGTTAAAATCTGGATTATTCCATCCTTTAGGTTTTTTAACTTCTGTTACCTGTATAAACTTGGCATAAGCATCATTAGTCACTTCGTGTATATCAATATAAAAACTGTTTAAATAGACTTCATGCGCGGGATTTTCTGGACCCAATGTATGCCGGTCTGTATTGAACAAATCATGTGGTTTTAATTCCAACATGGACTTTTTACTGCCCATCTGGAAAGACCCTTTTTTGATCAATACCATACCTTCTGGCGGCGCGGAGGCAGCATAGGCTGGAATGGTTAGAAAAATTACAAAGATTACTAAAAACACAGTTTTCATGGGATTGAATTTTGATTTTTAAAGATCGGATTATAGAGAAAACTATGTTGTATGACAATTAGGAAAACTTTACAGGACTAATTTTATGGAAAAGGTGTACTCTTATACGCAAGAATCATTGTGCCCTATAGACGATACTAGACATGATTTCTGAAAAAAATAAAACGATAACCTTAGCGGTTAAGGGTATGAGTTGTAATAGTTGCTCCGCGCGAATTGAAAAAAAAGTCGGAGGGCTGGAGGGAGTTTCTTCGGCAAGAGTTAATTTTGCTGCTGAAATTGCCACGATAGAATATGACCCGAAAATAATTCAGGTGGAACAATTCCCAAAAGAGATTGAAAACCTCGGTTTTGAAGTTCTTTCCACTCGTAAAGCCTTTATGGTAAGGGGCATGACCTGCGCCTCTTGTGTTACCAGAGTTGAAAATAAATTATTTCCTCTTTCCGGAGTTTTAGATGTCAAAGTCAATCTAGTCACAGAACATGTATCGATTGAGTATCTTCCTTGCCTTATTAGTTTTGATGTTATGAAGGAAACTTTGTCTAGTGTGGGTTACCAACTATTTTCTGCTAAACAAGAGGAGGGTTTGGTTTTTGATGAAGAAAATTATCAACTCAACGAGCAGGCTGTTTTAAAGCGGAAATTGATATTCAGTGTTGTTATCACCATTTTACTGATGTTTTTGAAGATGGAGGGTGAGGGAATTGCACTGCCTATTTCTTTTAATTTATTGCTTTTTCTTTTAGCTACTCCCGTTCAGTTTTATTGTGGTTGGCAATTTTACCGAGGTGCATGGAATGGTATTCTGCACGGATATGCTGATATGAATACCTTGATTTCCATGGGAACATCGGCGGCGTATTTTTATAGTGTTGTAGCTACCTTAATTCCTTCATCTATTCCTATTGAAGATGAACAAGTGGTCGTGTACTTCGATACTTCGGTGATGATCATTACTCTGATTTTATTGGGCAGGGCCATGGAATCACGTGCCAAAAGGAATTCCTCAAATGCTATTAAGAAATTGATGCAATTACAGCCAAAAACAGCAAAAGTAGAGAGGGAAGGGAAGGAACAAGAAATTCTGATTACAGAACTGGTATTAGAAGATTCGATCATTGTACGTCCCGGTGAACAAATTCCAGTTGATGGAAAAATTTATGAAGGCAGTTCATCTATTGATGAAGCAATGCTGACAGGTGAAAGCCTTCCTGTAGATAAGAATGTGGGTGATGATGTATTTGGTGCCACCATTAATAAAACCGGATTTTTTAAAATGAAGGTAACCCGTTTAGGTCAAGATTCAACTCTGAAGCAAATTATTAAACTGGTGAAAGAAGCACAAGGATCAAAAGCTCCGGTTCAAAAACTGGCAGATAAAATCGCAGGAGTTTTTGTTCCATCAGTAATTTGCCTGGCTGCCATCTCTTTTTTTTGCTGGTGGATATTTGGAAGTTCAGTTGCCGAGATTTCCACTTCTTCTTTTTCTTTTGCTCTGATGATTTTTATTTCTGTGTTGATCATTGCTTGTCCTTGCGCATTAGGCTTGGCGACCCCAACTGCCATCATGGTTGGTACAGGCCAAGGTGCAAAAATGGGTATTTTGATAAAAGGTGGAGAGGTTTTGGAACGAGTAGGAAAAGTTGATACCATAGTTTTTGATAAAACAGGAACTCTGACTTCGGGAAAACCTCGGGTTGTAGATGTTATTCTAGCACCGGGAATTCAGTTGGATCCTGAACGATTGCTCATTTTTGCAGGATCCTTAGAAAAGGGCTCTGAGCATCCCCTAGGGTTAGCTGTTGTAGCAGAAGCGCAAAGGAGAGGGCTTAAGCTAAATACACCAAGTGATTTTAACGCTTTGCCAGGATTTGGTGTTAAGGGCATAGTAGCTGGAAAAAGCGTACTGTTGGGAAACAAAGGATTGATGGTAGAAAATCAAATAGATATATCATCTATTGATATCCAACTTGACAAGTCAACGGAGAATGGCAAAACTCCCCTAATCGTTTGTATCGATGGTCAGGTGTCCGGGTTTATAACCGCAATGGACACCATAAAACCACAAGCAAAGGGAAATGTGTTGCAGTTAAAAAAAATGGGGTTAGAAGTTGTCATGCTAACGGGAGATAATTGTAAAACAGCGCAAGTGGTAGCTGGACAACTAGGGATAGAGAAGGTGGTTTCAGAGGTATTACCTTCTGGAAAAGTGGCGGAAATTGAGAGGATAAGGAAATCTGGGCATTGTGTAGCGATGGTGGGAGACGGAATTAATGATGCGCCAGCGCTTGCATCAGCTGATGTGGGAGTGGCTATGGGAAGTGGTGCTGATGTAGCAATGGAGGCCTCTGATATTACGCTTGTGGGCTCAGATCTTAAGGCCGTTGTAAAATCAATTGAGTTGAGTAAAGCTACAATGTCTAAAATAAGGCAAAACTTATTCTGGGCATTTTTTTATAATATTGTGGGTATTCCCATTGCGGCAGGTGTGTTATATCCGGTTTATGGAATTTTATTGCAGCCTGTATTCGCTGCAGTAGCAATGTCTTTGAGTTCGGTGTCCGTAGTAGGGAATTCTCTTTTATTGAATAAACGCTCTAATTAAAATTGCTTGTTAGAGAGAGGGTGTTAATTTGATCAATGATCAAATTCGGATACCAAAACTTCTCTATTATATGCTGCTACTACTTCACCTCGGTTGACCATGCCTATAACTCGTTTGACATCATTATTATGGACAACGGGTAGTTGCTCTACATCCAGTTGGGCAAATAATTCCATGGCTTGATTTAAATTATTTTCAGGAGTGAGAAACCTTACTGGTTTAACTGAGAGGTCATTAGCGACCACCAGGTCTGCGAGTTCTTCTTCAAAAATCATTTCCCGTACCATATGAAATGATAGAATCCCGGACATTTCTCCCTTGCTGTTGACCACAGGAAAGTAAAAGTTTTTTGAATAAGAGATAGTTTCAAGAATTTTTCTAAAAGGCATCCCTTCTGGGATATTGGTGACTTCTTTATTCATCACTTCACTTACTTTAATCGAATTTAGAATGGAAACTTCCCGCCCATGCTGAATATTTATTCCTTCTTTAAGAAGTTTTTGAATATAGATCGAATTTTTAGTGAATCCGCGGAATGTTTGGGCCGAAACAATACAAGTAATCATAATGGGTAGAATGATTGTGTAGTCGTTGGTCAGCTCAAAGAGCATCAATATATTTGTCAAGGGTGCTTGCATAACTGCCCCTGCAACAGCTCCCATCCCAACCAACGCATAGGTTTCTGGAGAAGCGGTAAAGTCTGGACTAATACCATGAACTAATGCTCCAAATGCTGAACCTAGCATGGCTCCTATAAAAAGGGAAGGAGCGAAAACTCCTCCTAGTCCGCCAGAGCCAAGTGTTACTGAGGTGCTAAATATTTTTAGAAAAATTAATATAAAAGCCATACCCCATAGCAACTCTCCTGATAAAGCTTTTTCCATAAATTCATAACCGTTACCTAGAATTGCAGGGAATCCTATGGAAATTAAACCAACGAATAATCCTCCCAAAGCAGGTTTTAAAAATTTTGGGATGTGTACTTTTTTCTGAAAGAAATCGTGGGATTTAAAGTAAAACAAAGTGAACAATCTGGAAACCAGGCCACATAATAGACCTAGAAATAGATAAAAAATAATTTCTGAATAGCTGACAAGCTCATGACTGGGTACCTGAAATGTAATTTCGTTTCCTTCTAAAGCCCTTCCAGTTGCTGTGCCGATTACTGCAGCAACAATGATTGGGCTAAAAGTGTGGATTGCGAAATCACCAAGGATAATTTCAAGAGCAAATAATACTCCAGCTAAAGGAGCATTGAAGGATGCTGCTATTCCTGCTGCAGCACCACACCCGACCAATACTCGTACCCGTTCTCTTGATAAATGAAAAAGATTTCCTAATGCCGATCCAACTGCTGAGCCAATTTGTACGGTGGGACCTTCGCGACCTGCCGAGCCACCTGAGCCAATTGTTAAAGCAGAAGTTGTTGAACAAGTGAGAAGAGTACGCTTGCGAATTTTTCCGGCTTTCAATGCAACAGAATGCATGACGCGGTGTACTCCATTTTCATTCACCGCATCGGGGAAAAAATGACAAACAATACCTGTAAAAATACCGCCGAACATTGGCATGAGTGGTAAAAGAAAAGGTAGTGCGGTTCCCGTAACTCCTAATAAGGATAACCCTTCAGAGGAAAACACCAAGCCGAAAAATTCAATCATCCATCGGAATGCCGTGGACGCAAACCCGGCAAGGAAACCTATTAAAGCTGCTAGTATCAGCATATTGTGATCTTGCATTAAATATGCTTTGATCTTTTCTCGAGTGATTTTTAATTTTGATTCCACAGGATTTTTAGAAGGTGAAAATAAGGTTTTTCATTATAAAGAAAGTGGCTTTTGATAACCATTGTATTATATTGAGATAGTTATTGGAGTTTATGATATGCTCCTTAGAATTTTCGATTTTAAACAATATGGGAACTTATTAAATGGCTCAAGAAGATCCGGAAGTAATTATTGCTCCCTCCATTCTTTCAGCTGATTTTGGTCGTCTGAACGATGAGGTAAAGGCGGTTGAGCAGGCTGGCGCTGACTGGATTCATGTGGATGTTATGGATGGACATTTTGTTCCCAACATTACTATCGGACCAGCGGTTGTTGAGTCTGTCCGTAAGGCAACCGAATTGCCGCTAGATGTGCATTTGATGATAGAAAATGCTGATTCTTATATAAAGGATTTTGCTAGCGCAGGATCTGACATCATTACTGTTCATGTGGAAGCCTGTCCTCATCTGAATCGCACCATTCAGCTAATAAAGGAACAAAAGGTCAGGGCTGGGGTGGTTCTCAATCCCGCTACTTCCCTATCATCTATTGAAGAAATCCTTCATGAAATCGATATGGTTTTATTGATGTGTGTTAACCCTGGATTCGGTGGGCAATCGTTTATCCCTTCCATGTTGGACAAAATTCAAAACCTAAACGATATTATGTCGCATTACGAACATCCAATTGAATTGGAAGTAGATGGTGGTATAAAAAACGAAAATGCGGGAGATATTAAAAAGGCTGGAGCTAGTGTGTTAGTAGCCGGCTCAGCCATTTTCAATACAAATGATTACAAAAAAGCAATAAAATCTTTACGCGAAGCTTAGATTAGCGAGCAGATGTATAGGCAGATTTTAGGGGTATTGCTGTAATTTCTTATTGGGGCTCTAAATCATATGGAGTAATCCCATATAACTTAATTGATAGCGTATTATTTGTAATTAAATTTTTCTACGACAAGACAAAAAAGCCCGCTTATATTTTGAATATAAGCGGGTTAAATATTTTTAAATTTATTTTGCTAAGATAGAAATTAGAAATTATTCGGCGTTTTCATCCAAACCTTGCTCAAGTTCACCCATAAATATAGTGGTATCCTCTTTTGGAGGTGCCTTATCTGCGGCTTTTCGTGCGGCTATTTCCTCCAACTCCTCCTTGCCTTCCTTAGTCAAACCCCATGGCTCTAAGCCTTCTTTTTTAAGTCTTTTAAGTTCCGCAATTATTTTTTTAAGTTTGGGTTCGTCAATATCCTGAATTGATACAAAAGCATCTTCATGACCATCGTATTGGCACCATGCCTGAGTATAGCAATTGGTGTTTGCTCGGATCATTTTTAAAGTAATATTAGCGAAATGGCAGTGAACACCGATAAGCGCGCAGACTTTTATTTTGTTGTGATCGATTGTCAAATTTGGATGACAGGGGTTGATCACTGCCTCTGGATCAATTTTAGGATAAATAGGCCGATAGTCAGGCATTGGAATCACATTACAGCCTGGAATTTCTCTAACCACGTCCATTGCTATTTCCGCTTTGTGCATAGTTACATCATTCCAACCCCAAACAATCATTGGTCCTGGGAATAGGGTAGGGTTTCTTCGAGTTAATAATTCGTATGCTGCTTTCTCTATGGCATTAT
>ENA-UPTF01002109-UPTF01002109.1-marine-metagenome-genome-assembly--contig:-NODE-2109-length-11764-cov-3.136305_pt1 | contig 11764 bp, 13 predicted proteins | sample MGYA00238166_ERZ767019 | MGnify/ENA primary metagenome ERZ767019 (study PRJEB28930, sample SAMN06266391) | marine metagenome | isolation source: Sea water from 250 m depth | place: Atlantic Ocean... | reverse complement strand
TTTAGGCAGCGTCATGGATAACTTTTTCATAGTCCTATCCTGGGTTGGAACTAAGCAATCTTCGATTTCCGACGTTCATGAGTTTTGACAGCTAATCGTTGAATTTTCGCGTTATTTCGCCGCGGTTCGAGTGATATGTTTGTCATCGCTAACTTACTGAAAATGCGAAGCTTATTAGTACTCCAAACCCCCTTAACCTTTGCTTAACAATAGAACACCCAAGCCTTCGATGCTACAACTTACAGCCCAAAATTAGTACCAATAGCGGTATCGAAATTGATGTCTACCTGAGCGTATTGGAACACCTCCTTCCAATATTGGTCGGAACCGAGAACTTCTTACTTCTCTGCGCAATCTGGAGAGCATAAGCTTGTTTTCTGGAGTTTCCTCACTCAGGACCTCGATGCTGCGAGCTTGCCCAAGGGCCGTAACGTCCAGCTCAACATCTGCGTAATCGAAATTAAACGTTTCTATGCTTGCTGAGTTTACATTGATGTTCAAATTTCGCGGCTCTTGTACATAAGTCGGTATTAGAGTTACTTGACCAAAGAGTTTTTGGACTAATTCCTCACCATTTTCCTCCGCAGCCAACATTTCCCAAGCACGGAGATAGTAAAAGTCTGCACTACGGCGTCGGTCAAATAATAAATGCCAGTCTCCCAAGTGAGTAATTACTTCGGCTATAGAGTAAACATCTTGAGAGTTCTGCTCATAGTACTCAATAATCCCCCGGAGGGCTGCTTCACCTAGTCCATAGCCCTGGGGCAATATTGAACCACCCTGGTTTAATCTGTCGGCCAGCAGTTCCTGCGTGCCACGAAATTCTGGTCTGTCCACTTCCGACCGGTACTCTGGATAGCGAGCTACCTGATAACTAGAAATGGCCAAATTGCGGAGATAGCGCAAAAAACGCTCGTCGTCTCTTCCGAAATGTATACCCACCAAACGCGCCGCAGCGCGAAATAAAAGCTGGGCGGAGCTAAGTCGAACAGCCAGAGATTCGCCGTATCCAAGATTGAAAGCTTGCATGTTCCACGTGGCGAGCCGATCCAGCACAGGTATAATCCTTGGATCTTCTGACCCGTAAGCTTTTTGCTGTACGAAAAATAAATAGTTGTTATACAAGTCCACCTGTTCCCAATCTCCCAATACCAGATAGCTATCGATCATGCTCTCCAACATTGGTATTTGATCCAAGGTGTGCAAGCCATTGGAAATCCGGCTGATGTGAATTGATCTATCAAATGCTGCGATTGCTCCAGGATGATTATCTTGTTGTTGCTCCAGTTCCCCAATTGACGCTAGCTGCTCACTAAGTCCACTGGCCCAGACACCGCCGGATTCTTCTATAGACTCCACGATTTCCGAGTACTCTCGAATACTGTTCATGCGGCGAACAAATTCAGGGTCTGCTTCGGGATCGATTGCCAAGTCAGAAGAAACTATCTCTGGTAATTGAGGATCAACCTCTGGCTCTATGGCCACTGGCCTTTCCATGAATCGAATCCGCAGTGGTCCTTGCGGTTGTTCACTCTCAGGTGCAGCTTCTTCTTCCTGCGCACTGGCGGGCGCAATCAGCAAAACAGGTAATAATGCTAATAGACCGATACTTTTTCTGAAGATACTGCTGCTCATGGGCTTTAGCTTTGGCTAGTGATGGAAAGTCCTCAATCGCTTACAAATTCCAACCTGGGATTCTGCCAGCTATCGAGGAGATACGTTCCCTCCTGCCCCCAAGATCAGTTTTTCTGAGGGGTCAGCAGGGTTAACTGTTATATCACCAGTGAAATTAGCGTGTAAACAGCCTCGAATTGCCTATGCCATTTCCCAAATCTAACTGCGAAGAAAAAGAAAGTATGTCTGCGGCGTTGGATCAGGAAATGATTTTTGAGAGTAGCAAATTACTATATTGGTCCACCCGTGCCAGCCAACCCCCAGCAACATAAGTAGTTGCTGAATACTCAATAATAATAGCCGGGCCTGCTAATTCTGTATCTTTCCGCAATTCTTGCCGGCGATACACTTGCGCAGGCTCTGCAGAATCATAGACATTGATAGTTTCAAAATTATTGCAGGCTCCTTTTACTGAATTGAGAGGAAGTGAAATGGATCGCGCTTTAGCAATTACATTAACTCTAATGTTTACGATTTCGATGACGGTACTTAGGTCATAGCCATATCGTTGATTGTGTAATTTCGTGAAGCTTTCACAACAATTCTCTAAATCATCCCACGCCACGTTTAATGTATATGACTGCCCGCGGTAACGGCAATCGGCCGAAAACTTTGCCTGCAGAGACTCTCTCTCCAAACCTTCTTGTTCTAATGCACGACGCCCTAGCTCGGCTAGTTCTTGAAACTGTTCTTGTAAATATTCTGTGCCGGTTGAATCTGCATAAATCCCAACTGTTCGGGTAAATTGTCGACCACGGTCAGCTACCAACATGCCCAGCGCGGAGAACACGCCACCATGTGCTGGGACGATTGCCTTATCCATCTGCATAGCTTCAGCAATGGAGCACACATGCAATCCACCGGCTCCTCCAAAACTCGCCAGCACAAATTCTTTAGGATCATAGCCACGATTGACTGATATCAAACGGATGGCTTTAGCCATATGTTCATTGGCAATAGTAACTATACCGAGAGCAGTCTCTTCTATCGTTAAATTCAGAGGCACACTTAGCCTTTCGATCGCAGCTCGCGCTTTACCGAGATCCAGTGACAATCCATCGGCTAATTCCGAACTTTCTAGCAACCTACCCAATACAAGGTTTGCGTCTGTTACCGTGGCAGATTCACCGCTTTTGCCATAGCTGGCTGGGCCTGGGTCAGCCCCCGCAGACTGCGGTCCAACTTTCAACATTCCGCCGCTATCGATGCAGGCGATGGAACCACCACCGGCACCAATAGTATGCATATCTACCATGGGCACTCCGACCGGAAAGCGATCGATGTGTCCTTCTGTGATTGTGCTTATTGCTCCATCCATTAACGCCACATCAGTGGATGTTCCACCCATATCGAAGCTAATAATTTTTTCAACGGAGATTTGCTGCCCTAAAAATTGAATTGCAATCAGTCCGCCTGCCGGGCCAGACAATAAAAGATGAACTGCCAATTCAGCTGCTTTGTCTGCTGCAATGGTTTCTCCGCTGGACTGCATAATCTGTAATGAACAGCCTTGTAGTTGCTCTCTAAGACGACTGAGATAGCCGTTAACGATTGGCGCTAATGATGCATTTAACCAGGTTGCTATCCCCCGTTCATACTCCTTGTAAACAGGAAGTACTGCTGAAGAACGGCTAATAAATAGATCTGTACACGTTTGTTTAAGTGCTGATTCAAGGCGCGTTTCAAACTTCTCATCTAGAAATGAAAACAAAAGATTGATTGCAACTGATTGTGGATTCAGTTCTTTTATTTTCGTAACCAGTTCAGCAACTTCATCTTCGCTTAGGTCTTCAACAATTGAGGCGTCTGCAGCAAGCCTTCCGCCTGTTTCCAAACAGAGTTCGGGTGCTACAGGGGGATCGATTGGTTCGAATTCCAATGCATAAAGTGCAGGGCGGGTTTGTCGTGCGAGGCGCAACATATCTTTGAATCCGTAGTTAGTAACAAAAACAGTTTTCGCTACTTTCCCTTCAAGAATTGCATTAGTGGCAACTGTGCTGCCATGAATAATATGTAATTCCCCTCTTTCCAGCTTTTCTGAAAGTTCCAGGCCATGTATGCCGGCCAAGATTGCTTCTTCAGGAGCATGAGGAGTTGAAAGTGATTTATAAATTCGCAAAGAGTTTTCCGATCCAGCTTCGATGCAAACAAAGTCTGTGAAAGTGCCTCCAGCATCAATACCTAATAATGTTACTGCGTTGTCTTTAGAATCCATTTTTAAAACTACTTAAGACTTTCATTCTCGAAGAGGAATGATTATAACTGCTCTCTTCCCCGGCAACTATTAAGCAAGTATTTCAAAGTGCCTGAACTTCCTGAAGTAGAGACTACCAAGAGAGGTATAGAGCCTCACATAACGAACAAACGAGTCGAGGAAGTCATCATTCGGCAAAAAAGATTGCGCTGGGACGTTCCTAACATTTTATCTGCGGAATTAACCGGACATTCAATTACAACTGTTGCTAGAAGAGGAAAGTATTTATTGCTAGAGAGCGCTAAAGGAACTCTCTTAATGCATCTCGGTATGAGTGGAAGTTTGCGCATCGTAGATAGCGAATTAGTAGCTGGTAAGCATGACCACGTTGATATTGTTTTCGACAACGGTAAGGCGCTTCGATTTACCGACCCCAGGCGCTTTGGTTGCCTGTTATGGGAGCAAGATACAATTGACTCACATCCCCTTATAGCAAATCTTGGGCTAGAGCCGCTTTCTGTAGATTTCGATGCTGCCTATTTATATAAAGTTAGTCGGGGCCGGTCCGCAGCAATTAAAACTTTTGTAATGAACAGCAAAGTCGTTGTCGGAGTTGGTAACATCTATGCTGCCGAAGCTTTATTTATGGCTGGTATTAATCCTAAACGTGCGGCAGGAAAAGTTTCGAAAGCCACGTACGAAAAATTGATTCCTTGCATAAAAGAAATTCTCCTGAACGCCATTAACTTGGGTGGTACCACATTAAGAGACTTCACCAATAGCATTGGAGAACCTGGCTATTTTAAGCAGTCACTAAATGTCTACGGCCGAGGTGGTGAAGAATGTGTGCAATGCAAAAAACTACTGACCGAAATCCGACTGGGTCAGCGCAGTACTGTGTATTGCAAGAATTGCCAAAAATAGATTGGTAAGCGAGGACTTAACTATTTTTTATCGCTACTTCTACTGCAGGATGAACAAATTTAGAAATGTCTCCGCCTAGCAAGGCAATCTCTCTAACCAGAGTGGAAGATATATAAGAAAGATGTTCCGCCGGTGCTAAGAAAACAGTCTCGATTGAAGGGTCCAGTGCACGGTTCATTCCTACTAACTGAAATTCGTATTCAAAATCAGCCACTGTTCTTAAACCACGCAGAATTATGTTTGCGCCCTGTTGGCTCACGAAATCCGTTAATAGCCCTTCGAATGAAGTAACTTCTACATTATCCAAATGACCTAACACTTCTTGAGCGAGAGCAACCCGCTGCTCTGTCGGCAATGTATTTCCCTTCTGAGTATTAGTTCCTACGGCGACGATAATTTTGTCAAACAGGCCAGAAGCTCGTTCAACGAGATCAGTATGCCCATTTGTAATGGGGTTGAATGTGCCTGGATAGACTGCAGTTCTCACGGATAAATATTCCTTACTCGGCGGCTGATGATCATAATAACGAATTGGTATTGCTTGCTCAATCAGCCCAAAAGATACCGAAAGAACTGATGCTCCGACTATTTTTCCTGCCTGCCAGCAAAAAGCCTAGAAGGCCTCCCGCTTTTTACTAAACTTCCCTGCTAATCAGATAGTAATAGATATGACCCGCTTGCTTTCCTTTTACTAAATTCCAATTGGTTGGAAGTTTTATTTCTGATATTGATTGCCCTGCTTCAATGTAAATCCGGCATTGTGAAGATAGCATGTCGGACCGCTCCAATAACTCGCAACTCTCCACCAATAGGTTTGAGGCAAAAGGAGGGTCAAGAAAAACAATATCGAATGGCTTTGCACTGTTGTGTGTTTTTATCCAGGATAATGCATCATCATGAATTACATGCCCGTTAGTTACATTTAATAGCTCAAGGTTAGAGCTCAAAGCGCTAGCGATGGAGCTTTCTTTTTCAATAAACATGACTTCATCTGCTCCGCGAGAGAGCGCTTCTATTCCCAATGCACCGCTACCTGCAAAGAGATCCAGACAAACTGAATTGTAAGTGCGGCTCTGCAGCCAATTGAACAGCGTCTCTCTTATGCGGCCTCCAGTAGGTCGAATAGCCGCATTGGCAGGAAAGCTGATCTTCCTACTTCTAAGATCTCCAGCAACTATTCGTACAGTATTGGCTTGATTTGTCATTGGTTGCCATCGAAACATATTCGAATGCATCTGGCAAAAGCCGAGACTGGTTAACTGAAAATAAGATAAGCGAAACCCGCACAGATATGACTACATCCTTACAGGTGATAGCATAGCCACTCTTTTAGTTACAGGGTAAATCACTCACCTGGATCAGTAGATGTTTGGTTTTGGTAGGAAAGAAAAATCTGATAACAGCACGAACTCAAACAGACAAATAGACAAGCTCAATGAGGCAAATCTATTTGGTCGATTAAAACTCGGTCTATCAAAAACTCGAGGCAAGTTAGCAAGTGGATTGGGCAACCTGGTACTCGGTGAAAAGACCATCGATGCTAATTTACTATACGATGTTGAAACTCAGTTACTTTCAGCAGACGTCGGCATCGATGCTTGCGACCAAATAATTGAGAACCTCAAATCAAAACTTGCGCGCAATCAACTCGCCGACTCTGAACAATTCATGGAAGCTCTAAAGGCAGAATTAGCGCAAATACTAAAACCTTGCGAATCTTCATTAGAAATTAATGCAGGTGCCAAGCCATTTGTCATTTTAACTGTCGGCGTTAATGGCGTTGGAAAAACCACAACTATTGGTAAGTTGACAAAAAGATTTCAGAGCCAAAACTTAAATGTAATGTTAGCTGCCGGTGACACATTTAGGGCGGCGGCAGTTGAACAGCTGCAAGTATGGGGCGAGCGCAATAATGTTCCAGTGGTTGCGCAAGAAACCGGATCAGATAGTGCATCGGTAATTTTTGATGCTTACCAATCAGCCAAAGCCAAACAAGTAGATGTATTAATTGCAGATACAGCCGGCCGCTTGCATACCAAAGACAATTTGATGAACGAATTAGAAAAGATCGTTCGGGTTCTTAAAAAGCAAGACGAAAGATTACCAGATGAAATATTGTTAGTACTTGATGCCACAACCGGACAGAATGCCTTGAGTCAGGCCGAGAGTTTCCATAGTGCAACTAATCTCACTGGAATTGCGCTAACTAAACTTGATGGGACAGCTAAGGGCGGTGTAGTTTTCGCAATCGCGAAAAGGCTTGGATTACCGATCAGGTTTATTGGCGTGGGTGAACAAGTTGATGACCTGCGTCCATTTGGCGCCGCGCAGTTTATTTCTGCTTTATTCTCAGAGCCATAACTCAATTCTGCGACAGCAATGATTAGGTTTGACCATGATAGTAAACTATGAGGTTCCTTACCTCTACAACCCTCTTTTTTTTCTTCTTATATTTTTCAATGGAGGTCGCGATGATCAATCGTGCGATAGTGTTTCGCTCAGCTCTGAGCCTTGTCGTCTACCTGGCTCTCGCCGCTGGCACTGTGGTGGCGCAGGACCCACCCCGGACCGAGTTGGGCATCCGTCTGGCTGAGAATCACGGCGACGGTGCCTTCTACCGCTTGGAGGAGGTGAAGCTGCGGCAGACCCCCGCCTACCCAGCCGGGACGCTGTATGCTCTTAAGACTTCCGACGCCGCCTACCGTACCTATATCGCGGGCCTGCGTGCTGTGGAGGAAGAGGCCGGCGTGACGACCATGCTCTTGAACGACGTCCTGGGCCGGACGCTGCCCGGTCGCCCGGAGGACTGGCCCTTCAAAGCCTATTGCGAATGGGACGTCGTGGTATTGAAGCACTACCCGAACTGGCGGGCATGGGAAATGGTGGAGGGGAGCGCCGCGCAGCACGCGGCCGTCGTGCACCGTGGGGCCGCCGTGGCGAACGAGCAGATAGTGATTACCCCGGCGCCGGAGGTACCCCCAACGCCGCGGCAGGTCACCAACAACGACCCGACTGACAGGGTTTTTTATATGGTGAATCTCATCCAACTCCGCGAGGAGGCCTTCTACCCCAGTGGCGAGTTTCCGGGCTCGACCGGTCGCGAGGCCTACGCACGTTATCAGGGCGGCGGGGAGCTGAGTACGACGGACCGCGTGCGATTTGTCAGCGTCGAAGTGCCCGATGCCCTCAACCCTACCGGCGTCAGCTGGTGGCGCATGAACATCGTGCAATACCCCAGCTTGCGCGAATTCATGGAGATCGAATTGACCCCCGAGTTCCGCCACATCTGGCGCCACAAGGACGCGGGCCTGAGTCCGATCTGCAGCCCGGCCACTGTGCCGAGCCTGCCCTAGTCATCGGTGGGTCAATCAGGGTAAGCCGACCTCACCCCCGGGACACACCCCCTTTCACCAGAAAGGACTTTACAATTGGCGCCAATGCTGGAAAATTCGCTTCCCGTCGTGATTTTTGGCCTTGAAATCTGACTATGGCGACCCAATATTCGGCTGTACGTATCGTTCAAGGTATTTGGCGAAATTCGATGGCACTGTAGGAATTGCGGAAAATTCCGCTACAGCCCAGTAATTGTGGGCGCTGCCAATCGCCTCTAAATAGCGAAATGAACGATAAAATGCTAAAATAGGATTTTTACGGTGCGCCAGAATCGGCGTCAGTGATAGACGAAGAGAGAACTTCAAACCTAGTCATGAGCACTGGAAAAGAATTACAAGTTATTGATCCAACCACTCCGGGTCGCGATTTAACTGCGTACATTGCGTCAGTTAATAGTATCGCTGTCCTCACTCCGGAGCAGGAAAGAGAACTTGCTAACCAGTACTACTACGATGACAACGTAGATGCAGCCCGCCAATTGGTCATGGCCCATTTGCGATTTGTTGTGCACATGGCAAAAACTTATTCAGGTTATGGCTTATCCCAAGCAGACTTAATCCAGGAAGGAAATGTTGGCTTGATGAAAGCAGTAAAGCGTTTTAATCCTGAAGTGGGTGTTCGCCTGGTTTCCTTTGCGGTCCATTGGATCAAAGCGGAAATGCACGAGTACATTTTGCGTAACTGGCGCATCGCCAAAATCGCCACTACCAAAGCGCAACGAAAATTATTCTTTAATCTGCGCAGTTCTAAGAAACGTCTTGGTTGGCTAAACAACGAAGAAACTGAAGCTGTCGCACAAGACCTTGGAGTTGATGCAAAAGTTGTAAGGCAAATGGAAGGGCGAATGAGCGCCTATGACACTTCCTTCGATGCTGAACCAGATAGCGACGAGGATGCAGTTTACCGTGCACCTGCTTACTATCTGGAAGACCAAAGTTCTGATCTTGCCTTGAATGTAGAAGAAGCTGAGTGGGAAGAAGTAACCAACGCCAGCCTACAGCTCGCCATGGACGAGCTCGATGATCGCAGTCAGGACATTTTAAAGAGCCGTTGGTTGAGCGATGAGAAATCAACGCTACATAATCTGGCAGATAAATACGGTGTTTCAGCGGAGCGTATCCGTCAACTGGAAAAGAATGCCATGAATAAAATTAAGGTCCATATGGAAGCCTAAGAATTTAAACGGGGAAAAGCCGCGCTCTAACCGCGGCTTTTTTTTGCTTGAGATTTGCCTAAAATCCCACCCATGCCAAAACTATTAATACTGTTCGCTGCCATCAATGGATTTCTTGCGGTCGCGCTGGGTGCGTTCGCTGCCCATGGATTGGAAACAATAATTGCTGCAGATTTACTAGAGACTTTCGGCACCGCTGTGGACTATCACATATACCATTCGCTGGCGCTATTAGGAACAGCAGTGCTGGGATTTCAATTCCCCCAGGAAAAATTTCTGAGATTGGCCGGAATCCTTTTCCTGCTTGGTATACTCTTTTTCTCTGGCAGCCTTTATCTGTTAGCACTAAGCGGAGTCCGCTGGCTGGGAGCAATTACTCCCATCGGTGGAATTTTCTTTCTAGCAGCCTGGGCCAACCTGTTTTGGTTCGCGTATAAATTAAAGTCATAGGGATAGATACCAATGGAAGTCATCATAAACGGTGATCAGCACCTGATTGATTCATCGTATTCGCTCATGGACTTACTGGTGAATTTAGAAATGACTCAGGGACAAATTGCTGTAGAACTCAACGGCGAGATCATTCCAAAAAGTACATTTCAACAACAACAACTCAGTGACGGCGACAAGATTGAAATCATTCAAGCAATTGGCGGCGGCTAACACAGGAGCTAACGGAAGAAAATAATGACTCAGCATGAAGACACTGCCCTGCAAGTTGCAGGCAAGACTTACCAGTCGCGCCTAATAATCGGTAGCGGCAAATACAGGGACTTTGATGAGAATCTAGCTGCGCTTGAAGCCAGTGGGGCAGAAATAATTACCGTCGCAATTCGGCGCGTTAATCTCGGTCAAAATGCCGATGAGCCTAGCTTGTTCGATGTAATCTCTCCTGAAAAATACACAATTCTGCCAAATACTGCCGGTTGCTACACCGCAGAAGATGCAGTGCGCACTTGTCGAATGGCGAGAGAACTTCTAGACGGGCACAAGCTGGTAAAACTAGAAGTACTAGGCGACCAAACAACGCTCTATCCAAACGTGACGGAAACTCTGGAAGCTGCCGAGGAATTGGTTAAAGAAGATTTTGACGTCATGGTTTACACCAGTGACGATCCCCTGGTCGCAAAACGACTGGAAGAAATTGGTTGTGTTGCGGTAATGCCATTAGGCGCACCAATCGGCTCAGGTTTGGGCATTCGCAACCCCTACAATATCCGCCTAATCCTGGAAAACGCCAATGTGCCGATTATCGTAGATGCAGGAGTAGGTACTGCATCTGACGCTACCATAGCCATGGAGTTAGGTTGTGATGGTGTACTAATGAACACAGCTATAGCAGAAGCAAAACAACCAATTTTAATGGCCTCAGCCATGAAGAAAGCAGTAGAGTCAGGTCGACAAGCTTTCCTTGCTGGAAGAATGCCCCGTCGTCTCTACGCCAGTGCATCTTCTCCAATTGATGGAACTTTTTTTTAGTATCAAGGCAATTCATCGCTAACAGTTGAGCCATCGTGGCCATAGATTCAACACAACACAAACGCCCGGTCCGAAGCTATGTAATTCGCTCTGGTCGACTTACCGATTCTCAACGCAAGGCAATCGATGAACATTGGCACAAACATGTTTTTGCTTTTGAAGGCAAACCTATCGATATCGATTCTCTTTTTGTCCAGAAAGCGCCCATTAATCTGGAAATAGGTTTTGGCATGGGCGCATCGTTGCTTGCCATGGCGCAGCAACAACCCGATCAAAACTTTCTTGGCATCGAAGTTCACAAACCCGGTGTCGGTAAGATGCTGCACGAAATCGAAGCTAATGGACTGAGCAATGTAAAGCTGATCTGTCACGATGCAAAAGACATAGTGGAACTCGGCATCGCCAAAGAATCCCTGGATCGGATCTTGATACTCTTTCCTGATCCCTGGCCGAAGAAGCGCCATCATAAACGTCGCTTAATTCAAGCGGATTTCGTAGAACTTTTAGTCACAAAATTGAGGCCAGGTGGTGTTATTCACCTGGCGACGGATTGGGAGCCCTATGCGAAACACATGATGGTAGTGTTGCAAGCATGTCCGAACCTGAAGAATAAGAACGGTTCCAATGAGTTCTGGAACAACCCAGAACGCCCACCAACCAAGTTTGAAGCCCGGGGGAAAAGATTAGGAAACGATGTCTCAGATTTGCTATTCGTTAAAGAAGATTGACTAATCGAACCAAAATCGATGTTCGTGGGCTTTAAGCCAATCGACGTAGTTTTCGTAATCCGGACAAATCGAGCCAACTAAATTCCAATATTGACGCGAATGGTCCATATGGATCATGTGGCAAACCTCATGAGTAATCATATAGTCGATTATGCTGTAGGGTGCCAACATGATTAACCAGTTATATTGAATAATTCA
>ENA-UPTF01002108-UPTF01002108.1-marine-metagenome-genome-assembly--contig:-NODE-2108-length-11764-cov-16.865834_pt1 | contig 11764 bp, 10 predicted proteins | sample MGYA00238166_ERZ767019 | MGnify/ENA primary metagenome ERZ767019 (study PRJEB28930, sample SAMN06266391) | marine metagenome | isolation source: Sea water from 250 m depth | place: Atlantic Ocean... | reverse complement strand
TTTATGTCTGTGAAAGAAGAATTTAAAAGACTTTTACCGGGCAGATTGGTAGGTGCTTCTATAGACCAAAAAGGAAAAGTGGCTTACAGATTGGCCCTCCAAACAAGAGAACAACATATAAGAAGAGAAAAGGCCACTAGTAATATTTGTACAGCTCAAGCTCTTTTAGCAATTATGGCAGGATTTTATGGTGTATATCATGGACCTGAGGGTATAAAGAATATAGCTAATGAGGTTAACAAACATACCATTCAGTTAGCCAAATCACTTGAAGAAAAAGGATTTAAGGTAAGAACCAAACACTTCTTCGACACAATAACGATTGATTCAGGTGAGAATACTGACTCTTTGTTAGAAGCTGCTTCACAAAAGGGTATTAATCTAAGGAAAATAAATAAGAACTTTATAGGTATTTCTTTAGATGAAAGTGTAGATGAGCAAGTACTAAAGAATATTCTTTCCATTTTTTCAATTAAGTCTGTAAAAGAACCTAAAGAAGAAACTAGCTCGATCCCTAAAGCCCTTTTGCGAACTAGCAAGTATCTCCAACATCCTGTTTTCAATACTTACCGTACGGAAACGGAAATGTTGCGTTACATAAAAAGACTCTACGAGAAGGACATCGCACTTGATAGAGCTATGATTCCTCTGGGTTCTTGTACCATGAAGCTAAATTCTACTTCAGAAATGTTGCCTGTCAGTTGGCCAGAATTTTCTTCTATTCATCCATTTGCACCAGAAAACCAAACAAAAGGCTATAAACAATTAATTGATGAATTAGAAGAACAGCTAGTAAATATTACAGGTTACTCAAAGGTATCTTTGCAACCGAACGCAGGTTCGCAAGGAGAATATGCCGGTCTTCTGGCAATAGATGCCTTTCATAGAAGCAAAGGAGATAATGACAGAAATATCTGCCTAATACCCATGTCTGCACATGGGACAAACCCAGCTTCCGCTCAGATGGTTGGTATGAAGATCATTCCTATTAACTGCGATAAAGAAGGCAATATTGATTTAACTGATTTACAGGAAAAAGCCAAAGAAAACTCAAATAATCTTTCTTCTATCATGATTACCTACCCGTCTACCCACGGTGTATTTGAAACAAATGTAAGAAAGGTTTGTGAAGTTGTACACAAACACGGGGGCCAGGTTTATATAGATGGGGCAAACCTAAATGCCATGATTGGTTTATGTTACCCAGGCGAATTTGGCGGTGACGTTTCTCATTTAAATTTGCATAAAACTTTCTGCATACCTCATGGTGGTGGTGGCCCCGGAGTTGGGCCCATAGGTGTAGCTGAACATTTAAAAGATTTTCTACCTGGAAATCATCTTGAAGATTCCCCAGTAGGTCCTGTGAGTGCAACTGAATGGGGAAGTGCCAGCATCCTTCCAATTAGCTGGATGTACATCAAAATGATGGGTGCTTCTGGATTAAAAGAAGCTTCACAAGCTGCCATCCTAAACGCCAACTATATAGCCCATCGCCTTAAAAACCATTTTAAAGTTCTTTATAAAGGAGAAAATGACTTGGTTGCGCATGAATGCATCATTGATGTGAGAAGTTTTAAAGAAAGTGCAGATATTGAAGTCGAAGATATTGCTAAAAGGCTAATTGATTACGGCTTTCACGCTCCGACCATGTCTTGGCCTGTGGCCGGTACCTTAATGATAGAACCTACTGAGAGTGAATCTAAAGCAGAACTGGATAGATTTTGTGAAGCAATGATAGAAATTAGAAAAGAAATTAAGCGAGTTGAAGTGGGTGATTTAGATATACAAGACAATATGTTAAAGAATGCTCCGCATTCAGCAGAGCAGGTTTCTGCTGATGAATGGGACCATCCCTATTCGCGATCAGAAGCAGCTTATCCTGTTGATAGCTTAAGAAATAATAAGTATTGGTGCCCAGTTAGCAGGGTTGATAATGTTTATGGTGATAGAAACTTACTCTGTAACTGCCCTTCCATGGAAGAATTTAGCTAGAAAAATATTGGAGTTAAGAAGAGTTGTCTTCACAAGAAGAATATAGGCCTTGCGTAGCAGCTGTGATTGTAGGGCCTTTGAATAGGGTCTTGTGGTGTCAAAGAATAGACCATGATGGATGGCAGTTCCCTCAAGGCGGTATAGACCAGGGAGAGTCTCCTCTTGAAGCAGTTCTTAGAGAGACTAAAGAAGAAGTGGGTCTGGAAGAACAAGATATTGAGATTATATTTGAGACAAAGGATTGGTTTAAGTACGACGTACCAAGAGATAAAAGGCCTAAGTATTTCAGAAGAAATGTTTATAAGGGTCAAAAACAAAAATGGTTTTTAGCTAGACTGCTTTCTGACGACACTAAGATAAACCTCCAAGCCTCCAGGCCTATAGAATTTGATAAATGGGTTTGGTCAACCTACTGGTACCCCCTAAGAACAGTAGTTCCTTTTAAAAAAGAGGTTTATAGGCAGGCTCTCTTTGAAATCCTTCCTGAATACAATAAGATTAAGTGAATATTTATGGTTTTCAAGAAGTTAAAAGTAACCCTTTGTTTGGTCTTTCTTATATTTAGTTCCTCAATTTCTTCTGAAGAAAAACCTTCCCCTCCTTCCCTAGAACAACAATCTAGAGAAATGTGTCATTTCTTCTATTTCAAAATAGTTTCCTTATATGATTTTATGAGCCTTGAAAGAGGAAGACACATGCATGAAGATCTAAGAGATATTCCTTTTGTTTGGGCAAATATTCTCATTAGAAGCTGGGAACTATTGGACGCTTATCAAGAATTAGAGGCTGTAATGATGGATAAAGTTGGGGGAACAGGAAATATTCTTATAGCCCAAGAAAAAAAATGTAACCAGAAGTTCAAAAAAACCTTTAATGAAGAAGAGATAAACTATCTCTATGAAAATTTACCTCAACATAAAATAGCAGCAGAGAGTGATTGGGATGAAATTGAGTACTTTTATCAAGTAGAAGGAATGGAGGAATTTTTAGATGAAATGGTTACTTTGGGTAAAAATAATTCTTATCAAAGAAAGTTAACAAAGTTTATAGGCTCAAATAAATTTAATGATTATATTGAAGATCAGTGGGACAAGATTTTAACTAAACACGGGCATCCACCTGAAACAGGGGGTGTGGTTTTTAAAAAAATAGATGACCAATCAAAAATGCCCGATTGTCCAAAATCAAAAAGAGTTCCTTGGAGCTATTGTATTGGCAAGATCTCCTATCCTGACGGGTCATACTATAAAGGTCCTTTCTTAAGTGGAGCCTTTCATGGCGAGGGTTTCTTTGATTTTAATGATGGAGCAACTTACAAGGGTAAATTCCAACATCAGTTCCGTAATGGACAAGGGACTTTGGTTTATCCAGATGGAGAAAAGTATTCTGGAAATTGGGTTAATGGAGTTGCAAATGGATACGGCATACACCTCTATGAGGATGGAAGGATATATGAAGGGGAATGGAAAAATGATAAATGGCATGGTGTTGGGGTGTTAACTTTTAAAAAAGGCAAGAAATACGAAGGAGATTTTATAAATTTTAGGTATGAGGGAAAAGGCAAGCTTACCTTGGAAAGTGGGATGATTTATGAAGGGGAATTCAAAAATGATGCCCCACATGGGATGGGTAAATCTAAAGAGCTTGATGGTAGCACTTACTCTGGTGAATGGAAAAGAGGGAAGAGACATGGAAAAGGAAATTTTCAAAGTAAGGATGGATCCGTCTATTCGGGAATGTGGGCTGAGAACAAGACATCTGGTAAGGGTGTATTAATTTTTAGTAGTGGATTGAAATGCACTGGAAACTGGACTTCTAATCTTTCTAGTAAAGATCTAGATTGCCTTTCTGAGGATAATAAAACCTCTTATAAAGGGGGCATGAGTTTCGGTTTGAGGTCTGGTGTTGGTGTCTTTAAGGAAAATGATTGCGTTTATGAAGGTAATTGGGTTTCAGATAGAATCCATGGGATGGGTAAATTAATTTGTACTGACTCTTCTTATGTGGGTGAATTCAGTTTTGGTGCTAGGTTAAAAGGTTTACAGATATATGAGGATGGATCTAGCTATGAAGGAGAGTTTGATCTTGATGAGCAACAAGGATACGGCGTTATGTACTATGCGAATGGCACAAAGTACGACGGTCAATGGGCTGATGGAAACGCACAAGGATTAGGAACCTTTACCACAAAAAGTGGAACCACTTATTTTGGAATGTGGTCAAGCGGTAAAAGGTATGGGGAATTTGAAATAACAAAACCAAATGGATTAATACAAAAGTGTAAATATTCTTCAAACAAAGACCCCGTATGCGAAGGAAATTAACCTTATAGCTTAAATTGGAAAGAGGTTTTTTCTAACTTTTTTCCATTTTCAGAAAAATTCTGTTCTGAAATCTTATATTCACCTGTTTCGTTAATAGTAATTATCGTTGTGTTACGAGTCCCGTAATAATCAGACTTAATAAACCTATAAGGAATTTCTTCATGTTCAGTTTCTTTAAATCCAGCCATATCAAGGTCAGATAAGTCGCCTGAGTCTTGTTTCATAAATTCCATTAGTGCAACTTCATCTGGATTGGTTTGTAACAGTTCTTTGAATTGATTCTTAACTTTTATAGATTTTTTTGTTTGTGAGTTTAGTAGCAAGTTACCTACAGCATGGATTCCCGGTTCAAGCTTATCTATCTCTTCAGTCCTATTTGAGAAGTAATGAATACCTTCCTTATCGCCCAACAATAAATTAAAACCTGCGTAATTTATTCCTTTAATGTTTTCTAAATAGTCTATGGAAGATAACCCTTTAGAGGTAATGTAATTAGATACCAACTCTCCCCTGGTTTTTAGGTCTGCCTTCCCATTTATAAGTTCTTTATAGTTAGTAATAGCAGCAAATCTTCCATCATCAGATACGGCTAACCAAGTTCCTCCCGCCTGTAAGTCCTTTCCAGCAAGTATTTTTTCTGGCTCCCACCAATGCATACTCTTAGTGGGCCTTTCGTAATACTCATCCCTATTGGCTGCCAAGATTAAGGATCCAGGAAAGGCTTTTGAGTTTTCTTTATTTTCTTGATAAGAAAAAACTATTAAACACATCTTGTACTAAAAATTTCTTTATGGAGTTAATTTCTGGTTCTTATTATGTCGGCTATAAGCGATAATGATGTCTCTTTCGTGTTAATAGAACTTTTTTTATATTTCTTACTGGGAATTTTTTCCGGTATTTTAGCAGGACTCTTTGGGATAGGAGGAGGGATTATCATCATCCCAGTTTTTTTTGCTATTTTTAAAAACATAGTGGGAGTCCCTGAAGGGGTTTTAGCACATACAGTTTTGGGAACATCCTTGGGTGTCATAGCTTTTAGTTCTTTGGCCTCTACTTATTCTCACAATAAACGAAAAGCTGTTATCCGGAATGTCCTAAGGGTAATAGTTCCGAGTATCTGCGTAGGCGCTGCCTTAGGAGCATTGACTGCAAGTTATATTGCGAGCTCAACACTCCAAGTTCTCGTGGCAATCTTTCTGGTTTTAATATCTATTCAGATGGCTTTTGAATTTCCTCCGCCTTCACAGAACCCTAAAACTAATGTGATAGGCCCCGTTCTTGTCGGGAGCGGCATAGGGTGGTTTTCCGGAATTTTTGGCATCGGTGGAGGTGTATTTTCTGTACCTTATTTTTATCACAGAGGATTACAAATGAAACAAGCTATTGGTACATCAGCGGCCTGCGGCATCCCTATAGCTTTTTCTGGTTCAATTTCATATATGATTGTGGGATCAAGTATTTCAAACCTCCCTGATTTTTCAGTGGGTTATGTATATCTTCCGGCCGCCATCGTAGTGGGATTAGCTAGCGCTTGGAGCGCCATAGTAGGAGTTAGAGCGGCACACAGAATAAAACAAAAAAAATTAAGGTTGGGTTTTGCAGTACTATTAATGATTATGGGACTTAACTTACTTCTAAGATAAAATTCAGTTAATGGATTACTACTGGAAAGCTAATCTTAAAATATTATTTTGTCTTCTAACTATCTGGTTTATTGTTTCCTTTGGTTTTGGAATATTACTTTCTGACTGGTTAGATCAATTTAGGATCGGAGGTTTTAAATTAGGCTTCTGGTTCGCGCAACAAGGAAGTATTTATGTCTTCATAGTTCTCATTTTTACTTATGTTTTTCTGATGGGTAAGCTCGATAAGAAGGTTTCTGAAAGAAAAGACAAAAAGGACTTTTAATGACAGTACAAGAATGGACTTTTGTAATGGTAGGGATGAGCTTTGCCATTTATATTTTAATTGCCTTCAAATCTAGAGCGCAATCCACTTCAGATTTTTATGTAGCGGGAAAAGGTGTCAACCCCGTAGTCAATGGCATGGCCACGGCTGCTGACTGGATGTCTGCGGCTTCATTTTTGTCTATGGCTGGATTAATAGCCTTTCTTGGTAAAGATGGGTCTGTTTATCTTATGGGCTGGACTGGAGGGTATGTGTTGTTGGCTCTGCTTCTTGCGCCTTATTTAAGAAAATTTGGACAATTTACTGTACCTGACTTCATTGGCGAAAGGTATTACTCAAATACAGCAAGAGTGGTTGCTGTTTTATGTCTAATCTTTATTTCTTTTACCTATATTGCCGGACAGATGAGAGGCGTGGGTATAGTCTTTTCTCGCTTCCTAGAGGTAGATATAAATCTTGGTGTTCTTATAGGGATGGGGATTGTTTTTGTTTACGCTGTTTGGGGGGGTATGAAGGGAATAACTTATACTCAAGTAGCCCAATACACAGTTTTAATTTTTGCTTATCTTGTACCTGCCATTTACATTTCAATAATAATGACAAATAACCCGATACCGCAGTTGGGTTTTGGAAGTACATTAGCTGGAAGTCCTGAGTTCTTATTAGATAAGTTGGATAAAGTCACCACTGACTTAGGCTTCACTGCCTATACTGAAAATACCAAAAGTAAAATAGATGTTTTCTGTATTACTGCTGCCTTAATGGTAGGAACAGCAGGCCTTCCTCATGTCATAGTAAGGTTCTTCACAGTTCCCAGCTTTAGAGCTGCCAGAAAATCAGCCGGCTATGCTTTAATCTTTATTGCACTTCTATACACCACCGCACCTGCAGTATCTGCTTTCGCAAGAATGAATCTCATAGACTCTATTCAGGATACTGAATATTCCAATTCGCCTCAGTGGTTTCAAAATTGGGAAACTATCGGCCTTATAGCTTGGAAAGATAAAAACTCGGATGGTTTGATTCGGTATTCTTCTGGAAATGCACTTGATGGGGTTAAGCCTATTTATATTGATGGAGAGGGAAGCTCCGGAGAAAGGCTGGTTTTAAATGAACCAGATTTTAGCAACGAAAATGAGGTTTATATTGATAGAGATATTATTGTCTTAGCTAATCCTGAAATAGCCAAGCTGCCTTTTTGGGTAATCGCATTAGTTGCTGCAGGCGGTGTGGCTGCAGCCCTGTCTACTGCAGCTGGATTGTTAATTACTATCTCATCAGCAATTTCTCATGATTTACTTAAGAAAACCTTTATGCCTAGAATTAGTGAAAAACAGGAGTTGCTGTATAGCCGATTAGCCACAGCGTTTGCTATAGGAATAGCTGGATTATTTGGTATCTACCCCCCTGCTTTTGTAGCTCAGGTTGTTGCATTTGCTTTTGGTCTAGCTGCGTCTACTTTATTTCCAGTTTTACTGTTAGGAATATTCTCAAAAAGACTCAATAAGGAAGGTGCTATCTCAGGTATGCTTATTGGTTTGATCTTTACTGCGGGATATATCATTTACTTTAAATTCTTAGCGCCTGAACTAAACACATCTGACAATTGGTTATTTGGTATTTCTCCTGAAGGAATAGGTTTTGTTGGAATGTTAATAAATGTTTCTGTTTCTTTGATAGTTTCTTCTTTAACTTCAGCCCCTCCTAAAGAGGTTTCTTCAATGGTAGAGGAATTAAGACAGCCATAATGATTCTTCCAGAAATTGATCCCATTGCATTCCAAATCGGCCCCCTTGCCATAAGGTGGTATGGCATAACCTGGGTAGTTGCTTTTGGACTCATTTACTTTTTAGCTTCTAGGAATTTATCCAAATTCTCTAAAGAACAATTAGAGAATCTAATGTTTTACGGCCTACTAGGTGCTGTTATAGGGGGTCGAACTGGTTATATGTTTTTCTATAATACGGGTCAATTAATGGCAGATCCTCTTTCTCTATTTTATTTTTGGCAGGGTGGAATGTCCTTTCATGGAGGCCTTTTAGGCGTATTAATATCCTGTTTTCTATTAAGTAAACAGTGGGGTTTTAAATTCTTTGAAGTCATGGATTTTATAGCACCTTATGTACCCATAGGGCTTGGCACTGTCCGAATAGGCAACTTTTTAAACTCCGAATTGCTGGGAAGGCCTACAGAAGTATCTTGGGGCGTTGTTTTTCCTTCTGATCCATTGGGGTTAGTTAGACATGCCTCTCAGTTATATCAAGCAGTGGGAGAAGGTATAGTTCTTTTATTATTTATGCTGTGGTATGCCAAGAAACCTAGACCGCGTATGGCAGTGTCTTCTATGTTTCTAATTGGTTATGGAGTTATCAGAAGTTTTACTGAAGCCTTTAGAGAACCTGATGCCCATATAGGCTTTGATTTATTTGAGTCAATATCTAGAGGGCAGATTCTTTCTATTCCAATGATAGTAATCGGGCTCATGTTATTATTTTATTCATACAGAAAAGTTGTAAAAAAGGATGAAACAATATCTTGATTTAATGAAATATGTTCGAGAGTCTGGAACTGAGAAAGGTGACAGAACGGGAACGGGTACCCTAAGTGTATTTGGTTATCAAATGCGTTTTAACCTTGAAGAAGGCTTCCCTTTAGTTACAACAAAAAAAGTTCATCTAAAGTCCATAATCTATGAACTCTTATGGTTTTTAAAGGGCTCTACTAATATAGATTACCTAAACGAACATGGGGTAAGTATTTGGGATGAATGGGCTGATGAACGAGGAGAACTTGGACCCGTCTATGGAGCTCAGTGGAGGTCTTGGCCTACACAAGACGGAAGTTCAATAGATCAGATTTCAGAAGTTATTAACCAGATAACGGCTAATCCAGATTCTAGAAGGCTAATAGTAAGTGCCTGGAATGTTTCTCAAATTGATAGCATGGCCCTACCACCATGCCATGCCATGTTTCAGTTTTATGTTGCTGATGGAAAGCTTTCTTGTCAGCTATATCAAAGAAGTGCAGACATATTTCTAGGAGTACCCTTTAACATTGCCTCTTATGCTTTGTTGGTGCTAATGATGGCCAAAGTAACTGGATTAAAGCCTGGAGAATTTGTTCATACACTAGGAGATGCACACCTTTACTTAAATCACCTTGATCAAGTAGATGAACAATTAAAAAGACAACCCTTCCCTCTTCCTAAAATGAGTATTACTAAAGATATAAAAAATGTCCTTGATATTGAATATGAGGACTTTTCTCTAGAAGATTATGAATCACATCCGCATATTTCTGCTCCTATAGCTGTTTAAATTGAAAATATCATTAATAGCTGCTTTTGCTGAAGAAGGGGTCATTGGTAAAGACGGCAAGATCCCTTGGACTCTAAAAGAGGACTTAAAGCATTTTAGAAATAAAACTGAGGGATGTTCTGTTGTAATGGGTCGGAAAACTTATGAGTCCATAGGAAGGCCATTACCCAACAGACTTAATATCGTCATGACTAAAAACCCTAAAAAGCTAGAAGGAGTAAAAGAAGTTAGTAATAGAAAGGAGGCCTTAGAAATAGCTTCTTCTTATTCTGATGAAGTATTTATTATAGGTGGTGAAAAAGTCTATGAAGAATTTCTCCCGCTCGCAACAAAGATGTATCTAACTAAAATTGATATTAAAGTTAAAGGAGATGCTTTCTTTCCTAATTGGAGTTTAAGTGACTGGAAGGAATTATCTAGACAAGATAAAAGAGACCTCGATCAAGATATTAAATACTGCTTTCTAGAGTATAAAAGGAAGTAGCCTACTAAGAACCTAGACCTAAAGCTTTTTTCTTTAAGATAAGTGCTTGTACTCTTTCCTCTTCACCTTCTGTGTAGGTGATCCATTTCCTAGCTTGGTCTTGGATTTTCTTCTTCTTTTTCTTCTGAGCTTCCTTCTTATCGCTATATTGCTTTTCTGCAACATCTATACACTTTCTAAAGGAAGATATAGCTTCATCCCATTTCTGATACTCAAATAGAACTTGACCAAGGAGCATATGGGCATTTGCCTCATCTTTAAGCTTTCCTTTTTTTATCCCCGCTCTAATTGCTTTTTCAGCTCCTGAAAATTCATCTAAGCCAAAATGCACCTGACCTAAGAATATGTAAAGCTCTCCTTCTTTAGACTTACTTGCTGCCTTCTCATAAGCAGGTTTAGCTTTTTTTAATTCTTTAGCAGCATGCCAGTATTGAGCCATAGCTTTTAATGTTTTTTCTTCTTCTTTGATAAAATCATTTTCAAAACCATACTCCATTACTTGGGCTGCTTTGTGGGGGTTTTGATGCATAAACAATAACTGACCCAAGGCCACATACTCTCTTTGTTTATCTAACAACCTATCTTCGTGAGCAGCTTCAAGAGCACCTAATTGATCTAAAAAACGATCTTTTTGACCATATAAGCTAGATAAACCAACCCAGTACCTTTTCTTAGGGTAATTTACAGCTAAGATCTTATATATTGGAAGTACATCAAGATCTTCTTTCAACTCACTGTAGACAGCTATCTTCAATAAATAATCATTTTCTCTAGCCACAGCTTTCTTGGTCTCTCCTGTCTCGACTTCTTCGCCCGTCTCTTCATCGACAACCTTTATGGGTATATCTCTGCTCTCTGCTAGCTCTATAGCTGTTTCAATAAAGGTTTTAGCGTTTCTAAAATCTTCTAGCTGAAAATAAGCAGTTGCAATAAGAGAGTAACCCTGAGAGCTTGGCTCATCTTCTTCCTCTATCCACGCAAGCAAGTATTTAATGGAGCTTCTATAGTCTTCTTTAATGAAAGCTAATTGGGCTAAAGAAAATCTAGCCTGGTTCTTTAATTTAAAATCCGAACCTTCAGATCGAAGGAGCTTTTCATATTCAACGATTGCAAGATCATATTTCTCCTGAGCGAAATAAATATAGCCAAAATACCAATGCATTCTAGCTCTATCAGTCTCAGTAAACTTGGGGTCTGTTCCGATAACAGCAAGCATTTCAATTGCTTCAGCCCACATCTCCTCTTCTAAAAAAGGCTGTACTGTTTGTAAAAGCTTTTGCGCTTTTTTACTGGGTAGTTTGACTCTTTTTCTTGTCTTCTTCTTTTTAGTTTCTTCAGCTGCCTCTAGATTAAACCCATAGTACTCAGGAGCTAATTCACTAATAACAATCGGCATAAGACTTATTACAACTGTTACAACTAAAGTTTTAATCAAAATTTTCATAGTTTATTTATACATAAAGATCTTTTTAAGCGCAACCTTCGGGTACATATTCAGCAGTCTTATTGGGGTCTTCAATTATAAAAGTTATTTGATTTAAAACGCCTGGTACCTCTATGGCTTCTCCGTCTCTTATTTGAGGCTTGTATTTAAATTTTAGAGCCGCACGCATAGCTGATCTGTCAAAAATACCGCTTGGTTGAGACCAAACTACGATCGGATCTCTAACTGCGCCTACTTTTGTGACCGTAAACTCAAGCATTACACAGCCTTCTATACCTCTTTCTTGAGCCCTTCT
>ENA-UPTF01002107-UPTF01002107.1-marine-metagenome-genome-assembly--contig:-NODE-2107-length-11764-cov-18.207410_pt1 | contig 11764 bp, 8 predicted proteins | sample MGYA00238166_ERZ767019 | MGnify/ENA primary metagenome ERZ767019 (study PRJEB28930, sample SAMN06266391) | marine metagenome | isolation source: Sea water from 250 m depth | place: Atlantic Ocean... | reverse complement strand
GTGAAAGCGAGGGACGTGAAGTGGTGGAGATGCTGGCTGAACTACCTGACCTGTGGGACGTGAACATAAGTGAATGGGAGAACGATTCCGCCACCTCACGTTTTGAGAAGGAGGGCTATCAGGAACCGTATATCAGCTTCGTCAAATCCCTGACTTCCAAGCCCGTGGTTGGCGTTGGACGCTACACCTCCCCGGACACCATGGTCTCCCTGATTCAGCGTGGTTTTATGGACATGATCGGAGCTGCGCGGCCCTCAATTGCCGATCCGTTTTTACCTAAGAAAATCGAGGAGGGACGACTTGATGAAATCCGGGAGTGCATCGGCTGCAACATCTGTGTAGCCGGGGACTGGCTGTCCGTACCGATGCGCTGTACCCAGAACCCGACGATGGGAGAGGAGTGGCGCCGCGGTTGGCATCCGGAGCGGATCGAACCTAGCAAGAGCGACGACGGAGTGCTGGTAGTCGGCGGCGGTCCTGCAGGACTTGAATGCGCCTTGTCACTTGGGAAACGCGGTTACCGTGTGATTTTGGCGGAAGCTTCGGAAAATTTAGGTGGGCGCGTGCACAGGGAAAGCAGGCTGCCTGGACTTGCAGAATGGGGGCGTGTTCGCGATTACCGGGAAACCCTGCTTGAAAAAATGGACACCGTTACCCTGTACAGGGGAAGTAAACTTGGCGCAGAAGACATTATCGAATTCAGTGTGGAAGACAAGTTCGGGTATTCTCATGTGTTTCTGGCCACTGGAGCGAGGTGGCGGCGAGACGGCGTTGCCAGGGAACACCGCAATCCTATTCCCGGATTGGATAATATTACCGTACTGACACCGGATGACGTGATGGACGGAGTTTCTTCAAGCGGGAGCGTAGTGATTTTCGACGATGAGCATTACTACATGGGAGGCGTGCTTGCAGAAAAACTTCGACTGGAGGGTCATAAGGTGCTTCTGGTCACTCCCGCACCAGACATTTCCAACTGGACACATCACACGATGGAACAGGGGCGTATCCAATCCCGCCTGCTTGAACTCGGAGTGGAACTCGCAACGCAGCAAAATCTTGTTTCAGTGAATTCCAAAGAAGTCGAATTAGCATGTGTCTTCACGGACCGACGTACCCGTCATGAGTGTGACACTCTGGTGCTGGTCACGGAACGCCTGCCTAACGATGAACTTTATCATGCCCTGCAGGCGAGACAGGAAGAGCTTACTGAGGCAGGCATAAAAACACTCCGATGTATAGGCGATTGCTTTGCACCCGGTATCATCGCTGCTTCAGTGCATTCCGGACACCTTGCTGCAAGAGAGTTTGAAGATGACATACCGGACGAGGTACCTTTTCGGAGAGAGCGCGTGGTTGTTTGAATTAATATTTGTCCTAATGTAAGGAAACTTAAAATAGCAATAAAATAAATGTGTTAAGAAATATTTGAAATTACTTTGAAATGATTTGTCAACAGGAGATTTATGAAAACAGTGGGTGATGGTGCTTTCCGCCGGGAAGATTTAAATAGCCGCTCAAATGACATGACATATTCTGGTGCGCTCAGTTTTCTTCGGCGCAAGTATTCGCGTGACTTAACCGGTGTTGATGTTGCCGTGACAGGGATTCCTTATGATTGTGCCACCAGCAATCGCCCCGGAGCCCGCTTCGGACCACGTGGAATTAGATCAGCCTCTACAGAACTTGCCTCACTGGATGCTTTCCATTTCAACTTCGATCCATTCAAATACCTGGCTGTAGTGGATTACGGAGATGTGTGGCTCGATTACGGATATCCGCAGAACGTTGTGGAGAAGGTAGAAAAACATGCAGACACTATCTTGAAACAGTCTACCTCTCTATTGAGTTTCGGAGGTGATCATTTCATTACCTATCCCCTGCTGCGTGCACATCACAAGGTGCATGGCACTATTTCCCTTATTCACTTTGACGCACATTCAGACACTTGGGAGGACGACGGCAATAGGGTGGATCATGGATCCATGTTCCTGCGGGCCGCACGGGAGGGAATCGTTATTCCAGAAAAGTCAGTGCAAATCGGAATTCGGACACAAAATTACTGTACTCATGGCTTCAACATTCTGCATGCTCCCTGGGTACATACTCACGGAGTTCAGGCTGTGATTGACACAATACACAATGTCATCTCTCCTGACGATCCAGTTTACATTACATTTGACATTGACTGTCTGGACCCGGCCTTTGCACCGGGAACCGGGACTCCGGTGGTAGGCGGTTTGAGTACCACCCAGGTTTTGCCGATACTTCAATCCCTTGGGGATCTGAATTTGATTGGAATGGATATTGTTGAGGTTGCGCCAGTTTACGACCATGCGGAAATTACTGCTTTGGCAGCGGCAACACTTGGTTATAATTACCTCTGCCTGCTTGCACAAATGAAGGGGGCGAAGGCAGAGCATATCGGTACCAGTCTTGATGAAACTCCCAGCGGATCTGCAGCTGGCTGATTACTTTAAGGAAAAAACCAGCAGATTTTCAGTAATGCTGCTTGGAGATCCTAGGTTTTAAATAAAGAAAAATCTTTTCTTCAAAATGATTAGAGAGATCCAGTAATCATTATTTTTCTTCAAGCACTCAATAAAACTAAGTGGGAGAAGTGTTTTTCAGTGCCTCAAAAGTGTCGATAAGCAATCGCCCCTGTTCAACTTCATGAAAACGCAAAACTGAAACCCCCTGCCATAGGGCAATGCTGGAAACCAGAGCGCATGGGAAATCCCTTTCAGAAAAATTTAAACTGCGTCCGCTTGAAACTTCTGCAAGGAATGATTTTCTTGAAGGTCCAAGAAGCAGGGGTAAATCAAATTCATGCAGTTCAGAAATCCTGCGTATGACCTCAAAACTGTGTTTTGCATTTCCACTGATGAAATAACCCATTCCCGGGTCAATTACAATCTGGCCTTTGTTAATTCCATTTGACTCTGCATATTCAAGCCGCTCCCTGAAAAATGAGATAATAGTGTGGATTACATCCCGGTATTCAGTATGATTCCTTGTCGTGCGTGGAGTTGAGTCCTTGGAGTACATCAGGATCACCGGGACCTGGTATTCAGCAATCACTCCAGCCATTTCCTTATCAGCACGGAGAGCACTCACATCATTCACCGCATCTGCTCCTGCATCCAGTGACTGGCGTGCAACCTCGGCCTTCCAGGTGTCCACAGAAATCCAGATATCACTTTCAGAACGAACTTCCTTTATAAGCGGAATCACCCGCCGTAGTTCTTCCTCCAACGGCACTTCTTTACTGCCAGGCCCAGAAGACTCTCCACCGATATCAAGCCAGTCAGCACCATCAGCAATTATTTTCCTGGCCTCAGACAAAGCATCATCATATTCAAAAAAGCTGGAATCCTCTGAAAATGAATCCGGTGTTGTGTTGAGTATTCCCATCAGGATTGGTCGGGATAGTTTTAAAGTTTTTTCTCCGGAAACCAGTGTGCGTGAGGGCAATTCAAAAAGCGTATAAGCCATAGTTCTTTATTGGGTTTATTTGCCATATTTCTTAAAAAATGTTACTCCATTACAGTGCCAGTTTCCAAAAAAACTCAACTCAAAAAATTAATATACAGATGCTTACTTCCGGACCTGGTAAATTTCTTGCCCCAACTTCTTTAGGAGCGGGATACGCGGTCGCCAAAATGCTTTCGCTGCGTGCGGTGGATGCAGAACTGGCAATTGCCCAGGATTTTTTTTACCAGTTCCTGGCTGGAGTTCTGCTGGGATTCGCGCTGCGTCCTGTGGCAAATATGATATACTGGAAACGCTCAAGCTCAATAATCGTTTTCTCTACATTTTTAATTGCACTTGGTCCGCTTGGGCAGACCTTCAGGCATTTGCTATGGGGAACACCATTAAATGATGCTTTCTGGTCACAAATTATTCCGGAAGTAATTGCGGCAATTTTCGTGGGCATGATGGTGACTTTTCTGCTCCCCAGCAGCCAGCAGGTCATTGGTCCGGGATTTCTCTGGCGAAGACTTAAGCAGGAGATTAATATTCCTGGAACAGTCAAGGTGCTGGGATGCGGATTTACCTACATGCTGTTGTTTATTATTTTTCAGATCACATTTGATGAAAGTTATGCCGCCCCATTCTGGTCAGATCGTTTGCAGGAACTTTTGCACCTGCCGCCGCTTTCTCCGCACTTAAAAGTTCTGCTATTGTGGGGGCAGGGCATTTTTAATACCTTGATGCTGCTGCCTTTTTTCCTGTTTTTTTTTCGTGAGAAAGTTGAACTGACTGTTGTGCTTGGTTCTCTGACATTTGTGGTAGCTGACTTTGCTCCGGCATTTGCCAATATTCAGAGAATAGAACCGCTACTGCTGCTTGATCAGGTATTTGTCGGTTTCTGCCTTCAGTTCCTGTTTGTTGCCACAGCAGTATTTTGTTTTGGACGAAATCAGCAAAAGCAGCAGGCGAATAATTTTTCTGAGAAACCACATTCAAAACAAAAAACAAACAAATAATAAATGAATTTATTCGCAGAACGTAATTCCCGTATTGATTCAGAAAATGCCTTCAAAGTAGGTCCTCATATTGTACGTGTAGAACAGCAGAATGGGGAAGTCATCAAGCTGAATCTTGGTGAGCCTGATTTTGCAGTCCCCAGCCATATCAAGGATGAAATCAAGCGGCAGCTGGACCTGGACAATACAAAATACTGTGATCCAAAAGGTTTGCTTTCCCTGCGTGAGGCAATCTGCAGCCAGATCAACCAGACTAGAGGATTACAAACAAGTCCGGAACATATAGTTGTTTTTCCGGGAGGGAAGCCTCCGATTGGACTTGCGCAGCAGGTCTACTGCGAACCGGGAGACGAGGTAATTTATCCTAGTCCCGGATTCCCGATTTACGAATTGTTCATCAGATATGTTGGCGCAGTTCCTGTTCCGCTGCATCTTGAAGAAACTGCCAACTTTACTTTTTCTCCGGACGAGCTGGCAGCAAAAATAACTCCAAAAACAAAGCTGATCTATCTCAACTTCCCTTCCAATCCAACCGGAGCAGTTGTGACTGGTAGGCAGCTGGAAGAATATGCAGAAGTCATTCTTGAACACTGCCGACCGGACATGCGTGTTTTTTCAGATGAAATATATGAAAACATAATTTTTGACGGACAGCAGCATTATTCAATTTCGTCAGTTAAGGACATGGCAGGAAAAACAATTATTGCCAGCGGTTTCTCTAAAACCTATTCCTGGACAGGTGGGAGAATCGGCTATGCTGTTTTTCCAACTGTTGAAGAAGCAGACATTTTTAAAAAACTGAACATCAATTATTTCTCATGCGTGCCGCCTTACAATCAGGAAGCTGCCAGGGAAGCTCTGGAAAATCCATTGTCAAAACAGGCAGTGCAAAAGATGGTGGATACTTTTGAATCGCGCAGAAATTTGATCTGGAGTCAAATCAGCAAAATTCCGGGGATCAGCTGTCAGAAACCTGGGGGTGCATTTTACCTTTTTCCAAATATTTCTGCCGTCTGCGAAAATCTTGATCTGATAAATAAGCATCAGCGCCTTTCTCCGGAAGAACAGAGTTCGCCGGCAAACCTTTTTCAAATGTTCTCGCTGTACGAACATCAGGTGGCCGTACTGGATCGCAATTCTTTTGGTCAAATAGGCGCAGACGGGAGACACTTCCTCCGCCTTTCAATTGCCGCAGAACAGTCCGTGCTGGAAGAAGGAGTCCGGCGCATAAAAGCAGCAGCGGGAGACGTTTCCGGACTGGATAAATTTTTGAAAAAGCGTCCTGACCTGAATCTTTTTTAAACTTACACACCAGATTACAAAGGTAAAGAAGAACTTGATATTTACGACATTTTTAGTAAAAAAAATTTAAACTGATTCAGTGGTAACGTACTCTTTAAATAATAATTTTTTCATCATAAACTTTTCAAAATTGTTTTCAGGATAATTATGCAGGAAACACTTCATTACGATATCGTGGTAATCGGCTCTGGTCCTGCAGGAGAAAAAGCGGCAATGCAGGCCAGCAAACTCAAAAAACAGGTGGCCCTGATTGAGAAGCTTCCCCGTCTCGGTGGAGCCTCACTCCATACCGGAACAGTTCCCTCAAAATCCCTGCGTGAAACAGTGATTCACCTTGCGTTGCTGCGCCAGCAGACTCACGGAATTGATATTAATTTTAAAGAAAATCTGACCACTAAGGAGTTGATGTATCGCAAGGGAATGGTTATACAGGACCAGGAAAGTTCATTGCGCCGCAACTTTGAAAAAAACCATATTACTGTTTTCGAAGGGTCACCTCGATTTCTATCACCTACAAGCATTGAAATACATCCTGCGGATGAAACTGAGAAATATGAAATCACAACAGATTACACAATCATCGCCACAGGTTCTTCCCCACGCAGGCCGAAATGGGCACCTTTTGACAATGAATGCGTTTTTGATTCAGATACCATCCTTGAAATAAAACATCTGCCCAAAAAAGTAACCATAATTGGTGCCGGAGTAATCGGCTGTGAATATGCCTCTATTTTTTCAAAAATGGGCATCCGGGTGAACCTGATAGCACGTAACCGAAACATTCTTCCCTTTGTTGACAATCAGATTGTTCAGAATTTGATGTACCAGATGCGTAATCAACGCGTTACCTTGCGACTGGGAGAAAATGTGGAGGATATTGAAAAAATAAATTCTGAAGAAGTGCATGTAAAACTTGAAAGCAGGAAAATTCTCCCATGCTCAACCGTTATGGTTGCGGCAGGAAGATTTGCAAATTCTGGAGGAATGAACCTGGAAAAGGTGGGTATTGAGCTTGGAAGCAACGGCCTGATAAAAACTAATGCTAATTTTCAGACAGCCCAGCCAAATATATATGCTGTAGGTGATGTAATCGGATTCCCCGGACTTGCTTCAACCTCGATGACACAGGCGCGCATTGCCGTGCTGCATGCTTTTGGTCAGCTTGAATCTGAGAAAATGCCAAGGGACCTGCCGCTTGGAATCTGGACAATTCCGGCTGTTTCAATGGTGGGTAAGACTGAAGAGGAATTAACTGATGCCCGCATTCCCTATGAAATCGGTATTGCACACTTTAAGGAGCTCTCCCGCGCCCATATCATGGCTGAGGAGGAGGGCATTCTGAAACTTCTGTTTGATCCGGAAACATTAAAAATTTTGGGTATCCATATCATCGGTCCGTATGCTGCGGAAATGATTCATCTCGGTCATTCTGTGATGTACTACGAGGGAACCATTAATTACTTCATGAACACTGTCTTTAATTCACCCACGCTTGATGAAGCCTATCGAGTTGCCGCCTTTAATGGAATGAACCGCCTTGATCACGAATCTCTCTAAACCTGCATAAACAAACTTAAGCAGTATTATAAATGCGCATAAGCGCAAAGCTGTTCTGTTTAATACGAAAATTAAACAAATTAAGCAGCTAAAATATTTCGGTAGGCAAATAAAGCTGCGGAGCCGCCGGTGTGAAGGAAGACTACATTTTCACCTTTACTGAAATGTCCCTTTCGTACAAGATCTATCAGTCCAGCCATCCCTTTTCCAGAATAGACGGGATCCAGCAGAATACCTTCCTCACGGGCCAGCAGCTGCACAGCTTCAATCATTCCCTCGGTAGGTTTTCCGTACCCTGGTCCGACATAATCTCCGTTGGCAACAACAGCGTCTCGATTAACACTTCCGGATATTTCTAGGAATTCAGTTGTTCTCTGGACAAGATCAAAAACCTTTTCTTCCTGAGCCTTTTTTTCAACACCCACGCATATGCCCAGCACCGGTATTCCGCTTCTTGTTCCTTCCATCCCTGAGACAAGCCCGGCCTGTGTGCCAGCACTTCCGGTTGCAGTGACCAGGTGATCTGCCTTCAAACCACGATCGTTTAGCTGACCTACCAGTTCCATAGCGCAGTTCACATATCCCAGTGCACCTGTTGGGTTTGAGCCTCCACCGGGAATAATATATGGGATTCCACCGTTTTTTTGGATTTCTTCAGCACTTTCTTCGAGTGCCGCATCCATGTCAGTTCCGGCTGGAACTGTTTTAATTGATGCTCCAAAGAGTCTGTCAAGCAAAACATTGCCGTTTTCCAGATATTCAGGATCTTCACTTCCTGTCCGGTGTTCCAGAATTATTTCACAGCGTAATCCAATTCTGGCGCATATTGCAGCAGTTTGCCGCACGTGGTTTGACTGTGTTGCGCCCTGCGTTATGACGGTGTCGGCATTTTTCTGCAAAGCCTCTCCAATCAGGAATTCAAGTTTACGTGTTTTGTTTCCACCTGTGGCAAGACCTGTACAATCGTCACGTTTAATATAAATCTGAGGTCCTCCAAGCAGCTTACTAAGATTTTCTAGCGGTTCAATCGGAGTCGGCAGATGGGCAAAGTGAAGACGGGGGAATCGTGAAATGTGCATAGTTTTTTTCGTAAATTGAGTTTAAAAATTAAATATGCTTTGAATGAAAAAACAGACTGTGATGCATAATTTGTTCTGCAGTTAAAAAGGGACCGAAACAGTGAATTTCCCACCAGACATTTTTATGATGATTCTCACTTAATGTCCCTGCAGCATCTACTCTTTCAGCAGGCTTATGGTCTGCCTGTGCAATTCCTCCGACGAGGCAGCAACAACACATCCATCCCAGTTGCTGTCAAATGCAGTGCTGCCCTGCCAGTCACTGATAATTCCTCCTGCAGACTCAATTACCGGTACAAGAGCCATCAAATCGTATATTTTCATATCAGCTTCGATTACCAAATCAATGTATCCTGAGGCAAGCAGTCCGTAGCTGTAGCAATCACCGCCAAAACGAGGCAGCTTTACCTGTGAGGAAACGCGGTCATATAACGGTTTTTGCGAACTGTTGAACATTTTTGGGTCGGCACTGTATAGAATTGCCTGCCCAATGTTTTTCTTTCCAGAAACTTTACAGACAACTTTTTTATGATCAGCATCAGAGGAATAGAAAAAACATTCTTCGCCACTTGCAGAAAACCAACGTTCATGCAAGATCGGCATATCAATTATACCGAGATGGGGTACTTCATTTTCAAGCAGAGAAATCAATGTGCCAAATATAGGCATTCCGGACACAAAACTTCTTGTTCCGTCTATGGGGTCTATCACCCATTTCCATCTACTGCCGGTGTTTTGAAAACCGTGCTCTTCCCCCAGAATATCATGTGAAGGATATTTATCATTGATCATCTCACGTATCACAGTTTCAGCAAGACGGTCCGCAACCGTTACCGGACTATTATCCGCTTTATCCTCAACATTTAAATCTGCACGAAAATATTTTCGGATTAAACTTCCGGATGCGTCGGCCAAATCAAGTGCAAATTGCTCGAATTCAGACATCTGGATATTGAGTGAAGGAAGATGTTCAGTGGAATCGTTCAGGTAAGCTAAGCTGCTGCTGTGCGATCCTTTTCCAATTCCTCAACCATAGATTTGAGGAAGAAGAAAAAAGTCTGAAGAATGGAATAAAGCGGCACTGCCAGCAGCGCACCTGCAATTCCAGCCACGTGTTCGCCAGTAACCAGCGCAAAAACAATCAGCGCGGGATGAATATGCGCGGCAGTACCCATGATCTTGGGATTGAGGAAATTGCCTTCGATAAAGTGAATCAGCAAAATCCAGAGTAGTGCCAGGAATCCTGTAGTGAATGAAATTGTAAGTCCCATTATTACAATCGGAATAGTTGAAAGAATGGTTCCAAAAATTGGGATAAGCGAAAAGACCATGGCCACAATACCTAGAGTGAAGGCGAAGGGCACACCGATTATCACCAGACCGATAAAGGTCAGCACACCATTGACCAGACATATCAACAGCTGACCTCTAACCACGCCATTCAGACCTTTATCCAGGTTTTTTAGCAGGATACTGTATCGTTCATGGTACTGCTGAGGTACAAGTGAACGCCAGAAAGATAATATTCGATGTGTGTCAACGAGAATAAATGCTGCAACCATAAACGTTAAAAACATGGTGAAGACTGAACCAACCACGTTTGCTATCAATTGACGTCCCAGTCCAAGAAAACGAACCATATCGGATTTTATTCGGTTAACTCCTTCCTCTGCCAGAATCGACAGCTGAGTCTTCATTGCAAGAGGCTCATTTGAATTTTCATCAATTCCACTCTCTATCCCATTCTTTTTATGTGGAACAACTTCAATTCTGTCCGAATCAAGACCGCGAATTTCATAGGTGTAGCTGTTCAGGATTGTGATCAGTTCTCCGTTTTCGTCACTGTAATTCTCCGCTTCACGGTTTGTTTCATGTTCTTCAGGCTGAGGAAGGGGCTCCTCTACATCCGGTTCCGGAAACAGGGAAGTGAAGTTATTTATCTTCTCGTCTAAAACAGGTCCCCAGTCTTCTGATAATTTCGTAACAGCTTTTGGAAATTCCTGAATCATACGACCCATTTCAGCGGATACATTCGGAATAACATAACTTCCGCCTCCAATAAGAACCAGCAGGATCACAAGATACACAAGCAGTACAGCTATTCCCCGTGAAATCCTGTATGAACGGAATTCCCTCTGGTGAAGTCTGTCAATTACAGGTGAAAGCACGTATGCCAGGAAGCCTGCAAGCAGGAACGGGAACAGTATTTTGTTTAAAAACAAGATAATTCCCAGCAGGGTTCCAAGCAGAATCAGGACAACCAAAGTTCGCCCCCGCTTGCCGAGAAATTTAAGCATTGGTTAAATTTATTAGATTTTTTATCAGAAAACTTCAGAGTTCAGGTAACCTAAGATAATGATTTTACCTGATTTTTCAAGCTATTTCGGCTATTCTCTCTGAGCTCCGACCATAGGGCTGGGTTGATAATGCCGCAGCAGATAGAGGAGTGTGTTGCCCAGAACCTTCCTGCTGAAGCCGGGCATTACTAATCTGGAAACAGATCCGAGCCGGAGTGCTTCTTCCGGGTTCAGCAGTTCCTGTTCATAGCGTGCTGTCAGATTTGACATTGCTTTATCACGTACAACTGCAGCTTCATTCTCATCCATTCCGGAATCAATGCTTTTCTGGTAGCTGCCGAGTATTTCACGGTATTCATCTTTATAGACGAACTGCCGGCCGGCCGGTCCCATCACCGCAATTCTTGCGCTTGGCAATGCAAAAACAAAATCAGCTCCGATATGATGACTGTTCCAGGCGCAGTATGCGCCCCCGAAAGCATTTCTCACAATCAAAGTCAGTCTGGGCACACGCAGATCTACTATTGAATCCAGCAGTTCCCTCCCTGCCTGAACAACGCCTGCACGCTCCTGTTCTGAACCGGGTGCGTAACCGCTGACATCTTCAAGAAAGATAACAGGAATATTAAAAAGGTTGCAGAAACGAATGAATTTCGCTCCTTTCCTGGATGATTCAGTATCAATGTTTCCGGAATCATAAGCGCTGTTGTTGGCAATGAATCCAACCACGTGGCCACCCATCCTGCCGAATGCCGTAATCAGCTGTTTTGCACGTGCTTCCTGAATTTGGAAATAATCTCCATAGTCCACAAGCTGCTGCAGGAACAGGCGCATATCAAAAGGAGTATTGAAACCTGTGGCGGGGTTGGTGAATGTCTTGTGAAGCAGCACAGCTTCTTCCTCAACATAATCATCCAGTGACAGGGATGTGGAAGTAAATGGTGCAAGGGAGTGATTATTGTCCGGGAGATAGCTCAAAAGTCGCAGTGCTGTCCGCAGCGCTCCCAGTTCATCCGGGGCAGTCAGGTCCACCACCCCG
>ENA-UPTF01002105-UPTF01002105.1-marine-metagenome-genome-assembly--contig:-NODE-2105-length-11770-cov-11.545882_pt1 | contig 11770 bp, 12 predicted proteins | sample MGYA00238166_ERZ767019 | MGnify/ENA primary metagenome ERZ767019 (study PRJEB28930, sample SAMN06266391) | marine metagenome | isolation source: Sea water from 250 m depth | place: Atlantic Ocean... | reverse complement strand
CGTGCCATAGATACAATTCCACGAAGGTGAGACCTAGAATTAAATTCGGCTTTTAGATTATAACCGGGACCTCCTTGCCCCCATACACTTTTGTCAGATTCCTTAGTATTAGGATCCCCACCCTGAATCATAAAATTTGGTATTACTCTATGAAACAGTGTTCCATCGTAAAAATTTGATGTGGCTAATGTTACAAAATTTCTAACTGTTTCCGGAGCAATTTCAGGCAGTAATTTAATTTTTATATTACCAAAATTTGTTTCTATAAGAGCCTCGGTCATTTTTTATGTCCTTTTATTTTATCATAAGAATCTTTTGGGTTCATAAAAACACTAGGTTCAATCCAAGTTTTTATTTTCCCCGTAAGAATCCTCTATAATAAAAAATTATCTGCGGCTTAGTTTTAGAAACTAGTCTTATATAGAACAACAGAAAACCATTTTTGTGAATCATCCAAATCAAAGCACAGAGATTAAAAAATCAATCAATTCTTTTCTTGATAAGGGCATTAAAGACAAGCAGGATATTTACACAAAGGTTGTTGATGAGTTAGGGGTTCCAAGACCTACAGTAAGACGCGTTGCCCGAGACTTGAGAAATGAATTAGTTGCAAAAATTGAGATTTTACAATCAGAAACTCATTCATCTATCCCATCATCTAAAACAAAAGAATAGTGCGTTTGGGCTAGATTCCTATTTTATATCATTTAAAATTGTCATTACCGTTATATTCTTCAGGTTTTTTTGAAATACATGGGGCTTCTGTATAATCATTTAGCAACGGTTGTTTGTGCTGTTTTTGCATCAGTTTTGACTTTACTTTGGCCTATGTTTCTTGAGCTTGATCAGGTATTTGATCTAGTGTTTATTATGGCAGTGCCTATCATGTGGTTCTTAACTATAGTTTGTTTTGTAGCCCAAAGAAGTGCAGATTACATGCATGGACAGGAGCACGATCATAAACCTACTAAAAAATTAGTTTATACTTCTGACGGAAAAATAACCAACGAAAAAAGCTAGTTTAACAATCTTCACATTTGCAAACTTCATGGTGATTTTTTTTACAGCCTGGACAGCTAACAGCACCACCTAGATGACATTCACAATGACAATCATCAGAAGATTTTTCCATGAATCATGTAGAAACTTTTGTCATATAGGTTTTGAAATTTGTTATAAACTAGCATCTAAATTTCACTAAAATACGGGCTTGGAGGGCTTCGATCCCTCGACCTGTAACTTAGGAGGTTACCACGCTATCCATACTGCGCCACAAGCCCAGCAGAAAAAACACATGTAATAATTTAAGCTTAGTTGCCTTCTTCTCCCTAAAGCGTTAATAATCCGAAATATTTCTTCAAGGACACGGGCCGATGGTCTAGTTGGTTAGGATACCGCCTCGACACGGCGGTGGTCGAGAGTTCAAATCTCTCTCGGCCCATTTTTCATATTAAACTTAATTAGCCATCTGGTCTTATTTCATGGATAACTTCTGATTCTGACCAATTACTCGACAAGTTTTCAAATTCTACATCAATTGTCTGCCAAGCAGTTTGTATAGTGTATACACCACTTGCACTATACTCAACATCTTCACCATTTGCAATTTTCATATATTCATTTTCAATCTCTTCGGTTAGTTTAATTTTAACTTTAGTAGTAAATGGAACTTCTAGTCCAGTAGTTAACAGTGCTCTACCAGTCAACGGTATGTCTTCTGTTGAATAGTTAGATGTTCCAATAAATTGTCCGTCGGCATAGAATTTGTATGAGAGAAGAGGAATAGTAACTGTCTTCTCGCCAGAATTCTTTATACCAAATACAGGTTTCAAAATTATATAATTTTCAAACTCGTTTACTTCAATTACCTCAACACTTGATAGTCGGATTTCAGATTTTTCTAATTCAGGAAAATCGAAAGAAGAATAATATACTATACCACCCATAAACGCAAGTAATGCAATAATTGCTACGTATAGAATCATTTTTGATTGTAGTTTCAAGCATTTTCTCATTTTTCGTATTACTAAAAAACCTTGTCAGAATTCATATAGTTAATAACTAAAACATAAATCAAATTTTTATGGCAATCGAACAAACCATAATTACGTGGATACACCTACTTAGTGCATCAATTTGGGTAGGCGGCTCAATATTTCTTGGTGCTGTTTTGGCTCCACTTTTGAAGAAAATGTCACTTTCTACAGGAGAACGATTACTACTAATGATAAAGACAGGTAGACGATTCAACAAGATCGCTCTTCCTTCACTTATAATTCTGATAGGCACAGGCATCTACAACTCTCATTTAGTACTGCAAAGCCCTGAAATATTATTCGCAAGTAGTTATGGGACATTCCTAATTACAAAAATCATTCTTGTTATTGCCTTGATTATCACTTTTGCTGTTCACATTAGAATATTCAGTAAAGACATTGAAGAAAAAATTACCGCAAAGCAAATTCCAGACAGCGAATTAGGAAAACTAAACAAAAAAGGCATGATCCTAGGTGAAACTACTGTAGTAATTTCAGTAGCAGTGTTATTTTTTGCAGCACTACTTGATGCTGGAGTTTGAGAACATCTTTTAAAGAATATTTCAGGTATAGTTTTATGGACGGACTGCTGATCGGTAGATTTCAACCATTCCATTTAGGGCATCTTGATGCTGTTATGTTTGGGCTATCAAAAGTAGAAAATCTTTGGATTGGGATTGGCAGTTCTAATAAGCATAATGAAATAAGAAATCCTTTTTCAATTGATGAGAGAAGAGAGATGATTATTTCATCGATTGAACCTTCAATAATTAACAGTATCAGGATTTTCAATATACCCGACGTTGACAACCATAAGAAATGGGCTTTTCATGTTGATAGTATTGTACCTAAATATGATCTAGTTTTTACAAATGACGAATTTACACAAATTCTGTTTGAGAAACATAAGAGTAACGTTGTATCTGTCCCATTAAAAGAGCGTGAGAAATTTTCGGGAACCAACATTCGTCAACTAATTCTAGATGATAAAAACTGGCAAGATTTGGTTCCAAAAGGGGCACAAAATGTCTTAGAGAAAATCAATGCGAAAGAACGCCTGAAAAATCTTTAATTATAAATAAAGCCCGTTGTGAATCTTATCGGGTAAATTATTTGGAATATTTAGTAATGCTGCCGGGACCAACAAATGTCCCTGAAAGAGTTATGCGTGCAATGTACGTACCAATGATTAATCATCGGAGTGATGATTTTGTGGAATTATACGAGGATTGTGTCGAAAAAACAAAAAAGGTATTCATGACAGATGGTGAAGCTGTATGTCTTTCTGCATCTGGAACTGGTGCTGTTGAAGCTGGTGTTGTAAATCTTGTAAAAAAAGGCGACAAAGTCATCATTCCGGTAAATGGTGAATTTAGTAGTAGATTATCACAAATGTTAGAATGGGCTGGAGCAACTACCATAAAACTTGAAACTCCACCTGGAGAAAATGCTAGTTTTGAAGCTGTAAAAGAGGCATTTGATAATAACAAAGATGTAAAGGCATTCTACTGTGTATGGAACGAAACTTCTACTGGAACCATGATAAACTATCTTGACAAAGTAAAAGATCTTACTTCCAGAAATGATTCTTACTATGTTGTGGATGGCGTTTCAATAGTAGGGGGAGAAGAACTCAAAGTGGATAAATGGGGAGTTGATATAGCAATGACCGGTGCACAAAAAGCGTTTGCAGCACCACCAGGAATATCGCCGATAGTTGTTAATGAGAGAACTAAAAAATACATGATTGAAAATCCGCCTAATACAATGTACTTTAACTTACCCCGTTACTTCAAATATTATGAAGAGGCAAAACATACTCCGTTTACTCCTGCGTTACCATTGCTTTATGCTTACAGAGAAGCTATGAACATGATTTTAGAGGAAGGTTTAGACAACAGAATCAGAAGACACAGAATTTGTTCAGACGCTCTTTATTCAGGTTTAAGTACAATAGGATTAACACCATTTGCAAAAGAAGATTCTCGTTCAACAGTAGTCATTGCATTGAACTATCTTGAAGGTTTAGAAGACAAAACATTCCGAAATACACTAGCACGGAAATTTAGAGTTCTTGTTGCGGGAGGATTTGGAAATTTGAAAGGAAAAGTTTTCCGTGTTGGTTGCATGGGCGAAGTTCAAAGATATCATGTTATGAGAACAATCTCTTCTATTGCCTCTACATTAGATATGATGGGTTACAAAGTAGATGCAAAAGCTGGTCTCAATATTGCAGAAGAGAAATTAAAAGAACTTTAATCCACGTTAACTTATATAAGGAAATTCAAAAACGCTGTATACATTGACGTTCAATAAAGGCTCATTAATTTTACTTGATTATACTGCCAAAATAAAAGATTCAGGCGAAGTTTTTGAAACAACAATTGAGGAAGAAGCCAAAAAACACTCTTTCCATGATCATAATGTCAAATATCAACCAAAACTTGTTTCGATCGGAGAAGGATGGCTAGTTAAGGGATTTGATGAGGCATTACAAAATACTTCAGTAGGTGATAAAAAAACTATTGAGGTTTCTGCCGATAAAGGATTTGGTGAAAGAGATCCAGGCAAAGTTAGAATGATTCCACTACGTAAACTGGGAGAAGACGCAGAAAAAGTTTCAATAGGTGACACAATTGAGGTAGACAACAAAAAAGGAACGGTGAGATTCATAGGATCTGGCAGAGTACAAATGGATTATAATCACAGATTTGCTGGGAAAATTATTCTTTATGATGTAAATGTCTTAAAGGAATTAAAATCTGATGAAGAAAAAATACCAGGTATTTTAAAACGACATCTACCTGTAAAAGATGAGGAAATCTCTTTCGATAAAAACGGAAAAGTTATTGATATCACGATTCCTCAAGAAATATTTCGTGTTGAAGGACTACATTTAATGAAGCATTTCATACAATCTGATATTTTTAAATTCACTACAATAGAAAAAATTAGATTCGTCGAAACGCATGAAAACAAAAAAACAAAACCCAAAGAAAAAACCTCGACTGACGCAAAAAAAGAACTAAAAGATACTAAAAAAACATAGCAAACTAAAGCACTCTAGTATTTTTAGCTAATGTGATTGCTTTTTTTTCAGTCATATTAACTTCCTTTAATATTGTATATCTTTCAGGCCTTAGTGACTGTGCAATTGTTAGAGCTTTTGCAATTGTCTTAGATTTCAATCCTATTTCTTTTGCAGTAGTAGGAGCGCCTACAGACCTTAATGTTTTGACAATTGTTTTCCAGTCTTGTCCTTGCAATTTTGCAATCATAATCGCACCAATACCACATTTTTCACCATGAAGGCCAACACCTGGTTCTAATTTATCCAACGCATGAGAAAACAAATGCTCCGCACCCGAACATGGTCTACTACTGCCCGCAATACAAGCTGCAACACCAGTGCTTATTAATGCCTCCACAATTTCTCGGACATCCAAACCTTCTTTTGAAAAACGCGCAGAATTATTAATCAAGAATTTTGCGCTCATTGATGCAAGATCAGCAGAGTATCTTCCATAATATTCACCAGTTTTATCTCTACCAAGCTCCCAATCTCGTACTGCAGTAATTTTTGCCACAAGATCGCCACAACCACTTGCGAGTAATTTTTTTGGCGCCTTTTTTATAATGTCTACATCAACAAAAACTCCAAGCGGTGCTGTAGCTACCATTGAATGAGGTTTTTCCCCCTTAATTGAAACAAACGGACTAGCTATTCCATCATGTGAGGCTGATGTTGGAACGCTAACAAACGGTTTACCAATATCAAAACCAATCATCTTTGCTATATCTACAGAACGTCCACCACCAATTCCAACTATTAGATCATTTTTACTTTGACGTATTTTTTTTTCAATTTTATAGATTGTTTTTAGATTATTATTGTCAGCTAAGTACCAAGTTTTTTTAATTTTTGATGCAGAAAGAGATCTGTTAATTTTTTTTTGAACTATTTTTTTAACATTATTTCCTGAAACTATGGAAACCTCTTTTGTATTTTTTAAGGATTTTAGAAACTTACCTATACCATCAATATTTTTCCCCCCTACAACAATTCGACGAGGCAATTCCATTGTGTGTGACTGCATAGGTTTTTTCATTTTAATCACTTTTTATTAATTGACTACAGACAAAAAGTTATTTAAAAGGGTATGAATAAAATCAAAACATCTCATAAGAGGTATTATTATGTCGACAAACATTGAAGAAAAAATATTACATGGAACAACTACTGTAGGGATTAAGGCAACAGATGGTGTTGTTTTATGTGCTGACATGAGGGCAAGTGCTGGATATTTTATTGCCAATAATAATACGATGAAAATTCAAAAGATCTATGATCATGCTGGCCTAACATTAGCGGGAGGAGTCGCTGACGCACAAAATCTAACTGATATTTTGAGATATCATGCTAACGTTCATTCAATTCAAAAAAACGAAAACATTCCAATAAAATCATTGGCAAGACTTTGTTCTCTCGTATTTCATCAAAACAGGGGGTATCCGTTTATCGCAGACATCTTACTTGGTGGTTTCGATAGGTATGGACCTGTTTTATTTAATATTGATATGTTTGGGTCTGTAGAAGAAAAATCCTATGTAACTACGGGAAGCGGTTCTCCTGTTGCATACGGTCTTTTAGAAGACGAATATAGAAACGATCTTACCGTTGAAGATGCAAAGGTCATTGCTCTTCGTGCAGTTAAAGCTGCTATTGTAAGAAATATTGGAACAGGCGATGGAATCAATGTTGCAACAATTGATAAGAATGGATTTCGCCTCTTGACCAAAGAACAAAAAAAATCTATTATCGAACTTTAGTGATTTAATGCAAAAGAAACAACAGCAGGAGTTACCTAATGGCCAAAATATTATGGCAACTGTACTGAAAAGTATACCCAAGGAGGCAACGGTGACAAGAATTGATTATGAAGGTCCTAGGATAGCCCTTTACACAAAAACCCCAAGATTTTTGATGGAAAACTCCAGTATTATTTCAAACCTAGTTAATCAAATTAAAAAACGGATTGTAATAAAAACAGACGAGTCAATAAGAAAAAACCAAGAAGATGTTAGAAAGATTCTTGCTGAAAACGTACCAAAAGAAGCAAATCTTCAAGGAACTTTTTTTGATACTACTACTGGCGAAGTTTCAATAGAAGTAAAACGTCCATGGCTTTGCCAAAGAAATGTTGAAGAATTTAATCATGTAGAAATATCTGAAAAAACAGGTTGGAAATTACGTATACGAAAGTCAACAACTAAGCCATCAAACACAATAAAATCGATTAATTACCAGCTAAAACTTTCTTCATCTGAGAGAGCAAAGCATCTGAAGCAAGTTGGGGAACAAATTTTCAGACCTCGTTTGGTGCAAAAATCTGAAGTGTCATTACTAACATTAGGTGGTTTTGGTCAAGTAGGCAGATCATGCATGTTACTGACTACGTCAGACAGTAAAATTTTGATTGATTGTGGGGTAAATCCTGGTGCACGTAATCCTAGTGAAGCATATCCACGATTAGATTGGGCTAACATAACTCTAGATGATCTGGATGCTGTAGTAATAGGTCATGCACATCTTGATCACACAGGATTTTTACCCACTCTACTCAAATTTGGTTATAAGGGTCCAATTTACTGTACAGAACCCACACTTCCAATGATGAATCTGATACAACTTGATGCGATAAAGGTTGCAGTTGCGCAAGGAAGAATACCCATGTACGCAGAACGAGATGTTTTTCAAATAATGAGACAGGCAGTTACACTTCCTTATGGCACAGTAACTGATATCTCTCCTGACATCAAATTAGTTTTATCGAATGCAGGTCACATTTTAGGTTCGGCTACTTGTCATTTTCATATTGGTAATGGCGATCATAATTTTGTCTACTCTGGGGATATCAAATATGGTAAAAGCTTACTTCTTGAAAGCGCCAACGTAAATTATCCACGAGTCGAAACACTTCTAATTGAAAGTACATATGGTGCAAAAGAAGACATTCAACCTACCAGACAAGAAGTGGAATCTGCATTTATTGCCTCTGTTAATTCAGTTCTCAAAGAGGGTGGGAAAGTCCTTATTCCTATTCCTGCAGTCGGCAGAGCACAAGAACTTATGCTAGTTATTCATCAATACATGAAATCTGGAGAACTAGTTGAGGCTCCTGTATTCATGGAAGGTATGATACAAGAGGCCACTGCAATACACGAATCATTTCCAGAATATCTAGCTAGAGAATTAAAACAAAAAATTTTAGAAACAGATGATAACCCATTTGATTCTGAATACTTTACAAACATTGAACACGCAAGTGGTAGAGAGGAGGCATTGCGCGAACAATCACCATGTATCATTATTGCAACCTCAGGAATGTTAGAAGGAGGTCCAGTTCTTGAATATTTCAGAAATATTGCCCCACATAAACAGAATAAAATTTTATTTGTTTCTTATCAAGTTAACGGCACACTTGGAAGAAGAGTAATGGATGGCGGTAGACAAGTTTCTTTATTGGGAAATAATGGTAAGGTTGAAGTTATCACAATTAATTGTGGCACTGAAAGACTAGATGGGTTTAGTGGGCATAGCGATTATAATCAACTCATGTCTTTTGTTCAGCGTCTGCGACCTAAACTAAGGCGCGTTCTTGTCAATCATGGTGAAAAGAGAAAATCAGAAAATCTGTCTTCGTCAATACGTAGAATGTATAAAATTCCTTCACACTACCCACAAATTCAAGAAGGTATTAGATTATTTTAAATCGTAGTCTGGTTTCCAAATTTTTACATTTGGTGGTGTTACAATAATTCTTTCTTCACCAAGCCGTGCAATGTCAGCGTTTGAATCTCTTGCGATTACGTATAATTCTTCAACCAACTTTCGTAACTTTTTTACATCTTTTTGAGCAAGAGGCGTTACTCTGAGAATTAAAACCATACCTTTTTTGATATCTTCATTAATTGTATGGATGTCACTCGAGTCTCTAATTGTAATTGCCTTTAGATATGTTGGGGTCTCTTGCTTTTGCATATAGCTATTTTGTTATTATCTCTCCCAAAAAGTCTTTCTTATTTTCACGAATACAGGGATAATTTTTATGCCTAAATTCTAAATTTTGTGTATGAAGTTTCTTCTGCACAGTTTACCGAAATTTCTGTTACGTCTTCATTTCTGTGAATCATAACAATATCTGTTTCATTTTTTGGTGCATCAGAATAACGTAATGTAATTTTTGCAGAAAACTCTACATGTTTGCCCACGCCATCTCCTCTCAACAGTGTTGTTGGTCCTACATGATTCTTAGCTTCAAGTAAAATATCATTTGGCAACGCAAGTGATGTAACCATTTCGTTTTCATCCTTGTTTCTTCCAACAACCAGCTTTGTGTTTTTATCAAATCTGAAATGTCTTCCAATCTTTAACAAATCTATGTCGTTTGTTGTAGGTGTCTCAATGTGTTTGAACAAGTCTATAGCTCTTAACGAGAAAGCAGGATCTGTTAATAGGCATCCACCACCAGCATTTGGCGGATCTTCAATTCCAAATTCTTTTGCCATACGTAACTGCTCTTTTCTTGAGCGTCCTCTTATCATACCAAGATCTTTTCTTTTGATCAAACCATTCTTTTCTGGGTCAGTAGCCGGTAGTAATCCAGCTGATAACGGTCTAACAATTTTTCCTTCTAGATTGGATAACTTTTCAATTTTTTTCAACGCAGGTGCAAACTGACTCATTGGTCTTTGTCCAAGCACTTCTCCTGAAATAATAAAGTCAGCACCAATCTCTTCCATGTGTTTTTTGCCGGCCTCAAACATCATTGCTCTACAATCTATACAAGGATTCATTCCAGAACCAAAACCATACTTTGGGTGTTTAAGCATCTCAATGTATTCATCTCCAAGATAAACAGTCTTTAGATCCACACCTAGAGCATCTGCTTTTTCTCTAATCTCAAAACCACAACCTCTACCACAATCAAAATCACAAAACGGTGTCTTGATCGCTACTGCTGAAACTTCAAAGCCTTGTTTCTGCATTGTTTTTACAGCAAGTGTACTATCTAAACCACCAGAAAGTAGTGCAACAACTTTCTTTTTTTCTTTCTTTTGCATCGTTATAGTTACAGAATATCCTGCATATACAAACTTTGCAACATACATAAATTCACAAAAACATCTTTTTGAACATGAAAGCGCGCAGAAAGAGACTAGAAAAATACTGTAATGCTATTAACTGTGATACTCTTGTGACATTTGAGCCTGAAAACCTATTTTATATGACTGGCTTTTGGGGAGAAGCGATCGGCATACTAGAAAAGGGCGGAAAAACCAAGATCATCGCTCCCGAACTAGAGGTAGAACGTGCAAAGGAAGATTCTGTTAACTGTGATGTTATAACTTCACAAAGGGGTGGTCTTGTATCTACGTTAGCTTCTACTATAAAGAAGAAAAAAGTCTGCACTGACTGTCAGAGTTATTCTGTTATGCAATCGCTGAAAAAATCAATTCCTAAGATAAAGCAATCTTCCGCTCCTTTTTACAACGCACGCATAATCAAAGATTCCGAGGAGATTCGTATCTTGAAAAAGGCATCTTCTGTTATAGATGAAATGTTTGAGCTCTGTGCACAAACAATCAAGAAAGGAAAAAGGGAGTCAGAACTTCAGACAATTTTGATGACGTTTGCAAATGCAAATGATCTCTTTGACACTGGTTATCGTTCAACCTTGAATCCATTAATAATAGCTAGCGGCCCAAATTCTTCACTTCCACATGCACAAGTTACCAAAAGAAAATTTGCAGACGGTGATATGATTACGGTAGACTTGACCCTACGATATAGGGGATATATTTCCGACGCAACTAGGACGTTTGGGCTTGGCTCCATATCTAAGGAAGCAAAATCTGTTTACGATATTGTTAAAGAATCACAAAAAGCCGGGCTGAAAGCTGTGAAACCACAAAAAACCTGCAGTTCAGTGGATAATATATGCAGAAAAACCATAGAGGAACACAACTACGGATCATATTTTATTCATTCAACTGGTCATGGAATTGGGTTGGATGTTCATGAAAGTCCAAACATTTCTGCCAAAAGTAAAGAAAAGCTGAAAAAAGATATGGCGATTACAGTAGAGCCTGGTATATACATACCAAAAAAGTTCGGTGTTCGCATAGAGGACTCCCTAATAGTAAAAGATAGGGCATATGTCATGCACAAATTTACGAAAGACTTGATTACAATTTGAAATCCTAATCTTGGGAAATAACATAATTTCACTAGCTTTTAACTAAAAAAAATTGATTTAGGTTCTTATTTCTAAATTAGTGGAGAGTATCCTAGACTGGTTTTGGCTAGTTAAGAGGTTCAACACTGGTTTGGAATTGGTTTTGACTAAGCGTAGTGAACTTAGCTCAGGATTGGTTTTGACTGGTATAGAATACTTCAGAACTAGATCAAAGTTAGATCTAAACGTACAGTAGAATAACCATGGAAGTGCATGACAAATGACGACATCTCAAAACATGGTAAACACAAGGTTATTCACTAGTGAGGATAACCTTGTCTAGACCGTGTTGAAATTTAGAAAAATGATATTTTAAGAGACAATAAGAGACAATCAATACACACATCATGAAAAAAGTAAAACAGACAGAATTGTCTATCTTTGTCGACTTTTTTGGTCTTTAACATATCTTGTAACAAAACGCAATGAGCAATT
>ENA-UPTF01002102-UPTF01002102.1-marine-metagenome-genome-assembly--contig:-NODE-2102-length-11780-cov-3.187901_pt1 | contig 11780 bp, 5 predicted proteins | sample MGYA00238166_ERZ767019 | MGnify/ENA primary metagenome ERZ767019 (study PRJEB28930, sample SAMN06266391) | marine metagenome | isolation source: Sea water from 250 m depth | place: Atlantic Ocean | study... | reverse complement strand
ATCGAGGTCGCGGTGACCGAAGGGAAATGGCAACCCGTCGTTCCACGCTTCCGAGGAAGCCCTCCCACCGAAGCCCAAAAGCAAAGACAACACGAACTCGAGGCCCGCCGCGATCAACTCCAACAGCAACTCAACGCGATGAGTGCCCCCTTGGAGGTCTTCGCCGGTAGATTCGTCAATCCCGAACCCATCCACCTCCTGATGCGCGGCGACCCAGGCCGACCGCGCGACCGCGTCGGCCCAGGCGCGCTGCAGATTCTCAAAGGCTTCGAGCTGACTCCCGGCATCGCATCAGAAAGCGAACGCCGCGCTGCGTTCGCCAAATGGCTGACCAAAGAAGCCTCTCACATGACGGCGCGGGTTGCCGTCAATCGGATCTGGCAGCACCACTTCGGTGCGGGCCTGGTCGATACGCCGAACGACTTCGGCGTCATGGGCAGTCGTCCGACTCATCCCGAACTACTCGACTGGCTGGCCGCGGAATTTATCGCGAGCGGTTGGAAAGTGAAATCGATTCAACGCCGCATCCTCGCGAGCGCCACGTACCGGCAAAGCTCATCGTCCCGCGGCCAATCAAAAGCGATGCGTGCCGATGCCGACACGCGCCTGCTGTGGCGTTTCCCCCCGAGACGCCTCGATGCCGAAACCATTCGCGATTCCATGCTCAGGATCTCCGGTAACCTCGACCCGAAGCGCGGCGGTGAAGGCGTCAACATCTTCACCCGCCAAGGTTCGTTCGACCAATGGAAGCCGCTCGCCGATCCACCGACTGGATCAAATCGCCGCATGATTTACCTCACCCGGATTCGAGGCGTCGATGATGGCATGTTCAAGACCTTCGACCTTCCTGAGTGCGGCCAGATCAAAGACAAACGCACCGACTCAACAACACCATTGCAGGCGCTCAATCTCCTCAACGGCCCCTTCAGCCTCGAGCAATCCGCGGCCTTGGCCAAACACATCGAGGGCGAAACAGGAGCGAATCTTAAAGAGCAGGTGACAAAAGCGTTTGAACGGATTCTCGGTCGCCCGCCGGAGGATGCGGAATTGGTGCTTTGTCAGGCTACCGTGCGAACCGAGGGGCTGGAGACGGTGTGCCGGGCACTGTTCAATTCGAATGAGTTTTTGTTTCTGCCGTAGGGAGCTCCGGATAACAATGATTGTTATCAGCGAATGGGATCGATATCCGCTTCCCCACCCCAGATATCTTTCCGAAATACTAAATTGAGGTAATCCAATCATGATGAGATGTGGGTTCGATTCCCAAAACACATCCCACTTTTCCCCACACTATCCCAATTGGAATCTGTGGGTTTGGTGGATTTCTCTGATTGGGTTCAGAGGTGACTCAGAGAATTAGTCGTGGAGACAAAGAGTTAGCGTGAGGAAGACTTTTCTTTTTTGATTACAATTATTTGGTTTAGAGAATTGGCCTCCACGAAAACCAGCGGCAGGTTCTCCTTGGCCGATCCGGCCACCCAACCAAGATGACTAGCAACAAAATGGCCTGAAGAACTCTCATCGTTTGGCGAATAGGTCCGATGTCACGAAGTGTTCGATTACCGTCCGAAGCTTGTAGCCGTCCTTCTTGCTCGCGACGGCGATGGCCTTGATGTGGGTGCGATCGTCCACGGTCATCACTCGACGCAGAGCGTAGGTGGCGAGTTTCTCCACGAAGGCCTCAGCGAAGCGGTCAAGATCCTGCGCAAGCAGTTGCTTAAATTCATCCGGCCCGGCGTAGGCGCGGCCATCGGGGAGTTTGCCAACGGCATTCACAGGCGGATTGGCTCCCTGCCCGCCGGGCACGTTCTCTTCCGTACGCCATTGGCCAATGGCGTTGAAATTGTCGAAGGCAAAGCCGAGTGGATCAATCTTGGCATGACAGGAGGCGCAGGTGGCGTGAGTGGCATGGGCCTCGAGCTGCTGGCGAATGGTGGCCTTGGGCCTGTCAGTTGGCGTTGGTTCCAGTGGCTCGACGTTGGGAGGCGGGGACGGGGGCGTGCGTCCAAAGATAGCCTCGCTCACCCACACGCCGCGATGGACCGGCCGATGCCGCGTCCCGTCGGAAGTGAGCATGAGCGCGGAGGCATGGGTGAGCACACCGCCACGATGATCCTGCGGCCGAAGCGCCACGCGCTGAAAACCGGCCTGCTTGAGCGCGGGCATTTGGTAATGCAGCGCGAGGCGGGAGTTCATCACGGTCCAGTCAGATACGAGGAATTCACTAAGGGAAAGATTCTTCTCGAAGACCTCGTTAAAGAAGCCAGTGGTCTCCAGTGCCATGCTTTGCTCGAGCCACTTGTCGTAGTCCGGGTACAGGTCCATGTCGGGTGGGAACATGCCAACCTTGTGAAGCTGCAGCCACTGGCGAGGGAAAGCGTCGGTGAAGCGTGCGGCCTTGGGCTCGGAAAGCATACGCTTCAACTGCGCGCGCAAGATTTCGGGGCGGCGCAACTCCCCCTTGGATGCTGCCTCAGTGAGCGTCGAGTCGGGCATAGAACTCCAGAGAAAATACGATAGGCGTGTGGCCAGTTCCCAATCATTTACCTTGGCACGGCGTTTAGCCGAATCGCCCTCAACGACGTAGTAAAAGTTCTTCGAGGTCAGGACACCCGTCAACGCCGCGAGATAAGCGCTACGGAACTTTTCGCCTGCGGCCAACTCAGTCTGCAGAAGCTTGAAGTAACGATCTATTTCCGCAGCCGACACCGGCCGGCGCCAGGCACGGGTGGCGAACCGTTCCAGACAGGCCTTTGCCTCGGTAAGGTCGCCCTCCTTTTGCGGGTACAGATCAGCCCGTCTTTGACAAGTGGCATCGGAGATAATCGGCCCCTCATACTCCACCTTGTCCACCAATAGCAGCGGAAACACCGGCCGGCCATCATCCATGAGAAGCTTGTAGCCGACGGGCTTTTGTCCACGCAGCTCATCGAGCTTGGCGATTCTCGTGGGCGTGTGGCTGAGCGTGTGGCCGTCATCCAGCTTGCCAGGCACCTCGTTGATGATGCTGTAACCGCCTTTGGCCAGTACCACCTCCATCTCAATAGTAACCGGCTTGCCTTCCGGAGCGATAACGTCCCGCCCCGCCACCGACTGCTTCAGGCTGTTGTTCCTAATGGACAGGCGCGGCATGCGACCCTTAAAAGAAGGCAACGCGCTAAGTGTCACGCGCACTTTGTAAAGGCCTGGCTCGCGAGTGTTGAATCCTCCTTCACCCCGACCTGGAAACAGCAACCAGCGATTCCCTTCCGGAGCCGATTTTTCGCCACGGGTCACGTTAGGCAGCCTTTCGGGGAACGCCTCGGCCAGCACCTTTTCGGCAGCGGCAAAATAACGCATCACGTGCGAGGGTGACAGTGAGAGCATGGAGCCGATGCGGTTGAACCCGTGCCAGCGAGGATCCTCGTTCAACGCGCCTGGCATTCGCGGATCGAAATGAACACCGAGCAAGTCATAAACTGTATGGGCATACTCGTCGCGGCTAAGCCGATAATGCGCCACCGGCCCGCGCTTGGCCATCCGTTTAGCCCGCCCGGCTTCGATGTTATCAGAAATCCACTCGGCCACCTCGCCTAGCTCGACCGCAGTAGGCTGCCGCTCCTTCTTGGGCGGCATCTGGCCGGAGTTGATCCGAAATAGCACCTCCGCCCACGTCTGCGCCGTGGCCTCTACGCCAAACTCGTGCTTCAAGGTATCCAGCCGAAACTTCCCCTTCTGCTTGTCCGCATTGTGACAGCGCAGACAGTAGGTCTTGAAAAAGCCAGCGGGTTCGGCCGCGAACAATCCTGTCACCACAAAAACCCAAATCAGAGCAAAATGTCGGCAAGAAATATTCATGGTTTGTTCCAGAGGGAGATCGCGCCAGCGTGGACCATCTGCACCCGGTAAAGTGAGGTGCGCGCTGTGATGAAAAGGGTTTTGTAGTCCTCTCCCCCGAAGCAGACGTTGGCAGCACCCTCCGGCACCTCGATGGTCTCGAGTTTTTTGCCATCGGCATTGTACACGTGCACATTACGGTGTGTGGTGTAGAAGTTGCCTTTCACGTCCACCGCCATGCCGTCACTGCCTTCATTTGTTTGAAAGAGTTTTTTACCAAGCCCGCCCTTTTTGCTGACCGCAAAGCAATGCACGCCTGCAGGCAGTTTATGAAAGCCGGGATCCGGGTGGCGCTTGTGCCCGCCTGTATCCGCGACATACAAGCGTGATCCATCCGGTGAAAATACAATGCCATTGGGCATCGCCAGCTTCTTATACACAACGGTCACTTTGCCAACCTTGGGATCTAGTTTGAAAACCCAGTGGCCGGGAATCTCGTGTGGACCGCTAAGTCCCCAGGGCGGATCAGTAAACCATAGTGTGCCATCGGAGCGAACTGCCACGTCGTTGGGTGAGTTGAAACGCTTCCCCCCAAACTTGTCGGCCAAGACCGTCGTGCTTCCGTTCTTCTCTATACGGATAATGTTCCGACCCTTGTGCTGACAGGAAATGATACGGCCTTGGAGGTCGAGGATGTTGCCATTGGCTTGTTCACTCTTGCGAAATTCAGATAAGCCCCCCTTTTCGCTCCACTGCATGAGCTTGCTGTTTGGAATATCGGAAAAAACGACTATTTTTTGTTCAGGCAGCCACACTGGACCTTCCGTGAACTTCATCCCTCCAGCAAGTTTTTCAACCTTTGCGCCTGTAGCGACCAAAGAAGCACCTGAAGTAACATCAACCCACCCTATGGCGGCGATAAGAATGATTAGAATACGCTTCATATCGTTTTAAATAATTCAATAAATTGGCAGCACCATTTTTTGGCCGTGCTTTTGTTCCTCGATGGAATGGATGCGCTCCTCGGGCGGCATGGAGACAAACTTCCAGCTGTCGGCCTTCACGCGCACGCATGCGCCGGGCGAATAACCCTTTAGCAGTTCCTTGAACCGTAGTGTAATCTGCACGCCGCTGCTGCCGGTGACAGGGTTCTTGATCTCGGCCCATTTTTCCAGCTTACAGAATTTCCGATCACCCCGATGAAACCACGTGCGCAGCGTCTTCTCCGCGCAAGCCACAGCAATGCGGTCGTTACGCTCACGACTGAGGTCATCAATAATTTCACGGTTCACCTCGAAGAGCTCAATGGTTAGCCGGCCGCCGCCAAAGTCGAAGATTTCCATCTTCTCAATCCAGCCGGGCGTCCAGCGCTGTCGTTGGAAGCGCACGTGCTTTTTGCGCTGCCGCCCGGTGGAGGCCTTCCACGAGGCTTCATCGAGCCAAAGTTCGGTGATGGTGAATTCGCGAACGGTGTTGTAGTGGCCGCCCTGCGCCCAGCCGAGGTTGAAGCGGACGGTGGTTCCCGGTTTGATGTCCTTCAGCTCCACCCAGCGTCGGTCCTGCCACACGCGTGTAGTAGCGAGCAGGTCGAAGGTGTACGGTGTTTTGATACCCTGCTCCACCAGCTTGCCGGCAGGCTCAAGGTGAATCTTCTCCTTGTCAATCTCCACGCCCTTCACCTTCCATATTTGGCCATGATTGGCGTAATGAGTGAAATCGTCGGCAAGCATCAGAGCGTGGTTTTCCGGCACGATGAGTTTCTTGTAGCCCAACGAATCCGGAATCGGCGGAATGGTGTCCTCCTCGCCCTTGGGCGGCAGGAAAAACCAGCCGTGCATGTGCGTGCCCAACGGCAGGTCGCGCAATGCGGCCCGTGCGCCGTTTTGCCAGATCGTGGCATAAGGCAGCAGCGCGAAGTAATGAATCGGCCCGGCCCAGTAGCGACCGCTTTCACCCCCATCAATTCGAATGCCCCCACGGCGGTTCACCGCGTCCATGTAAACCAGCTCCCCGGAGAGATGCCGCGCCTTCGCCATCGGCGCGAACTTGGCCGGATCGGGAATGAACGGCTTGTCGGCTGCGTAAAGAGGGCTCACGCAGAGATGCAGAGCCGCGGAGAAAATCAATAACCACTTCATAAAATCCCTGCGCCTCAGCATGAGGCTACACAATGTCCGACAAAGTGCCATTGCTGTCACCGAACTTGTCGGTCAGTACGCCCATCTTTTGAGCCATGGTCAGGAGCAGATTACTCATGTGGCTCTTGGTGTTCACCGGATGATGGCAGATTTGATAGTGCTTGCCGGGTTGATCGAGTTGGTAGCCCTTGAAATCAACCTTCTTGTTGTAGTCGACGTGAGTTCCGTGTTTCAGACCGAGCTTGCTGCCACCAGCGAGTACGAGCGGCAAGTTGGCATTACCATGGCTGTGGCCAAACGCCATGCCGCTTCCCCACAGGGCCATAGTGGTGTCCAAGAGCGGCCCCTGCGCGTCCTTGATTTCCGCAAGTCGTCCGATGAAGTAGGCGAACTGCTCAATGTTGAACACGTCACTCTTGGTCAAGTCAGCCATCAGCTTGGGATTGCCGTTGTGATGCGAGAGCGAGTGGCGGTCCTGATTCACGCCAATCTCCGGAATGGCCGGGCCCTGGCCTTCGATGCCGTTGCAAAAGGTGGCTACACGCGTCATGTCCGTCTGAAAGGCGAGTAAAACGATGTCATACATCGTGCGAAGGAAATCACCCATTTGTTGCTTGGACACGTTTCGGTTCAGGCGTGACTTTACGCCCGGCTCTACCTCGGGCCGCGGCACATCCAGCCACTTGTCGGCACGCTCGGTGCGCACCTCCACTTCGCGCACAGAGGCAAGGTATTGCTCCAGCCGACCGCGGTCCTCCTGACTCAGTTGCTTGTCCAACGCCTTGGCCTCACTGAGCACGGCGTCGAGAATGCTTCCTTTGCGATGAAGCCCGCGCCGCTGCTTGGCCGCGCCGCCCTTTGGTTCCTCAAACATGTCGCGGAAAACCACGGACGGATTGCCCTGTGCCGGCAACCGGATGCCGTCGGCATTCCACGAAAGCGACGCACCCTGCGTGGTCATTTGCAACGAATGAAAGCGTGTATGCGGCGCCGTGCGCTCGGCCATCAGTTGGTCCACCGAGATAGTGTTGCGATCGGCAGCACCCAGCTTGCCGCCTGTTAGCCAGATCTTGTAGCAATTATGATGATGCCCCAGGCCATGCGGATGATGCAACCCACTGATCGGCGTAATCACGTTACGAAACTTCTCCAGCGGCTTAAGCGTGTGGGAAAACTGATACCCCTTGCCAGTTTCGGTGATCTGCCAATCCAGCGTGTTGACGCCATTGGGAATGTACATGAACACACTTCGCGCTGGCCTCGGAGACTTTTCCGCACCCCGTAATGGAATCATGCTCTCCAACAACGGCAACGCCATGGTCACTCCAATCCCTCGCAGCGCATGCCGTCGATCCATGAGCCAATCCTGTGTCGTAATCGTGCTCATAATTCTCCTTCAGACGTTCCTTTACGATACTCCTTCAACGCACGCGATAAAACCGGAAGTCCTAAGACAAAATCTCCCCATGAAAGGCCATTCCTGTATTCCCGCCTCTGTTGCTTTATAGGCTTCATTGCTGAGAGAATCCTACCCCACCATCCTGATTCAGAAAAGTTCAGAGGATCATTATCTCAATCCCAATGTTCTCCCCGATTCCCGTGAGAAACACTCAAACGAAGAATCCCACACCCCAGCATCACTCTAGACATAGGGAGAACATTGGGGGAATTATGCGTCACACTTTTTAATCTTCTATTTTTGTTGCAGAAGAAACCGCATCAAATCGACAAACTCGCGCTCAGAAATGGCTCGGGTGAGTGCAGCCGACATCAGCGAGAGACTGGATTTCTTCTGTGAAGAAATGTCACGCTTGGGTATAGCAAGGCTTTTACCTTTGGCATCGGTCACCTCCAGATGCTTACTGTTATCTCGGGCACCGATCCCTGCAATAACAGTGCCGTCTTTCGTGGTGACCACGGTCATGGCAAAGCCCGGATCGACATTGCGATCAGGGTCCAGCAAATCCTCCAGAAGCCGGTCGATGCCGCGATTCCCGATACCGTCTAAAGACGGACCGACATCACCGCCTCGACCGCCGATTTTATGGCAACTAGAGCAGTAGGTGATAAAAACGGATTTTCCTTTCGTCGCCTTGCCAGGTTTCGTCAGGTACGCAGCACGACGCGTAGCTAATAGTTTATCCAAGCCTGTATCTGCCGGTGGCAACTGAGCCATTAACGTCTGCAAACGCGTGTCACCGCGCTGAAGTTTCAGAGCTTTGATACGCTCGACCAATTGCTTATCACGCAATAGATGGGTACTGACCTTCCCTTCCTCGATGGCGCCCAACAACGCATTGGCTCCAGAGGCATTTTGCACGACGCTCTTGGCCAGTTGTTGCTGTAGAGAAGCAGGCGATGCTTTTATTGCCCTAAGCACTTGGAGCACGTTTTTATCTGACAAGTCGAGAATCGTCGCTCCTGCCTCTACCCGCAACGACAGAGGAGCGGAAACATCGGCCAGAATAGCTGACAAAGACTCGGTCATCTGACGCAGTTTAAAGATGCGTACCAGTTCTATCGCCATCTGACGTTCGTCCTGACTGTCTACGACAAGAACGGGTGGCTCGAAACGACCAACCGCAAGCCAGGCAAAGCCCGACCCCATGTGCCCATCGACCAGCTCAACCCGCACCTCCTTGCCACGATGCTCATCCAACTCCCAGACAACCTGCTTTGCGATATCACTGCGCGGTGGACGAGCCCGCATCAGCTCTTTTCCAGTCGAGCTTTCTAGTAGGCGGACAAAATTGGCAAACCCAAGCTTTTGATTGGGCGGGTTGTCATGACCTGCCATAAAGAAAGTCATTTTCTTCGGTGCCTTGAATACAGAGCTTTGTAGTGAACCGGTGAGTTTTTCGCCTCGTGGTAAACTGCTCCAGAACATGAAACTTTGCCCGTCCACCGATTTACGCTTTTGGGTTACCCACGGAGTAGTTGCCTCATCGACAGTCTTTAGGGGCAACCAAATAGTGCCTTCTTTAACCACCAATAGTTCGGTAGCCAGGCTTTGGGCCCATTCGGCTGCCATCTCACGACCTCCGATTGCAATCAGTACACGAGCCTTCAATCGACGATCAAGGTCCGCTTCACGCAGACGCCCAACAAAAGCAATGGCAGTATCCTTCGGCAACTTTTCGATTATCCGGCAGTAACTCAGGAGCTGATCAACATTCTCTGTGGCTAGTTTACTTATATCAGCAACTGAAATTTGTTCAGCCGCATAGATACTTGCTGCCTCACTGCCGACCACCGCAGCCATGGCTACTAGGCGGCTTTTGTCTGCTTCCGGCATTTCCTTGCCAAGCTGGTCCCAGTCATCAACCGACTCCAGTTGGCGCCGCAGGGCCATACGGATGACATGGATCAAATGGGTATCCTTTTTGTCAGCCTGGCCCCAGGCGTCAAACAGCGGTAGAACGGAGTGTGGTAATAGGTGACGGGTCAAGGCATCAGCGGCAGAACGGCGAGTAGTCGGATCGGCGTCCTGCAAGCCGCTGAGAACAAGGTTTTGTTGGAACGGCGTCAGCGCACGGCGTTCAGCAAGAATCTTCATAGCAAAAATACGAGGCAGGATTTCGCCTCCCTTGGATAATTTCCCGAGCATATCGTCTGAGAGTCCTCCAGTTCGCTCAAGCGCCCACATACCGTAGGCAACGAGCTCGCCGTTGCCTTTCGCCATCGCCTTCTTGACTGCTGGTGCAGCCGCTTTGCCATGATTGTCGACGAGATAATTCAACGCCAGAGTACGCGTCACCAAGTTGGGGTCGCCCAAGCGATTGATGAGATCTTTCAATCCATGTTTAGTCAGGTCCAAGTGGGTTGGTAGCGGTTTACCATCACCCTGATAGCGGATGCGCCACACCCGACCGTGAGTACGATCTCTCTTAGGGTGCTCTAGCTCCACCTCATAATGACCGATGATGGCATTGTAGAAGTCAGCAATATACAATGCCCCGTCAGGGCCTACCGCAGCGTCCACCGGCCGAAACCATGGATCGGTGCACGTGATAAAATCGGGTTGTGTTTCAACAAACCTACTGGAGCCTATTGAATTGAGTTTATCCCAGTGAACTTTGCCGGTAACCGGATTGCACAAAAACAAGGAATCTCGATATTCGGCCGGGAACTGAGGAGCGTCGTAGATGGCTGGACCGCAAATGCCGGTAGATCCGTGGTTATGATCAATCATCTTCGGAGCGAAGCCCAGCGGATCATTCCTAGGTTGCCCCCATGAAGGCCGCAGATAAGTGCCACCGCGCAGCAACATATACACCGGCATTGAATGACAGTCTGCATTGTAGATATTGCCCAAGGCATCAAAGGTGATTCCGAACGGATTGATCTGGCCCCAAGTAAATTGCTCAAAGCGTGAGCCATCAGTACTAAAGCGGTAGGTGTTCCCCGAATATAGCTTGGTGGTTTCTCCGTTGCCATCGGTAATCGTCGACCGATTAGCAAACCCGTGGCAGCCGTAGATCCAGCCATCTACCCAGCGTGTGAAGCTGCTCGACATGCCATGCGTGTCGCGGTGACCAAAGCGTGTGTAAACAATGCTGTTTTTGTCAGCCACCCCATCACCATCTGTATCCCGATGCCTCCGGATACTGGGAATATCATAGGCCAGTACGCTGCTACCGTCATTCAGGGGCACCGTGCCAATGGGAATATTCAAACCACCGACGAAGCGCTTGATCGTTTGCACCTTGTCCGATTTATCGAGGCCCGACACCACTGTCAGCCAATCGCCGGGGGGATGATCACTGACCTTTTTGAATTTGCCGCTCGGCTCGTCGATATCCCCTTTGGCGGGGTAAGGATACTCGACCGAACTACTCACCCAAAGCCGACCTCGAGCGTCGAAGTTAAGGTTCATAGGTTGGCCTATGTCCGGCTCAGCAACCACCAGTTCAATGACGAACCCTTTAGGGATCTTAAACTTCTTTTGCTGCTCCTCGGGACTCAGTGCATCGGTCGGCGCAATAGTAGCCGCCTGAATAGAACACAAACAGAATAGGAAGCATGTGAAGATTTGGTTCACGATCGGGGGCGAAATTTTCCTTTCTCCTTCTTTGGCCCATGACATTCCACACACACCCGCTTCAAAACCGGCTCCACCTCCTTGCGAAACTGCTCAAGATTAGCCTGTGGGACTTTGGCACACAGACATCCGGCCGTTATACCTAACAAAAATAAACACTGCAGTTTCATTTAATTAATTATGCTTACAAAAAAGCCGCGCCTCAAGATAAGACGCGGCCCTTAAAAGGTTCCGATCGATGCCAACAACTCGGTGAGTGGACCTGTCTGGTCGAGATCCTTAAGGTTCGGGTCGGCCATTCCGAAGCGTTCGGCAGGATTACCGGCAATATTCAGAAAGGTCGTGTAGAGGTTTGCGGTGGTTCGGTGGCCGAGCATTCCATAACCAGGATAATCGACATAACGGCCGGCCTTGAGCTTTCCGCCGGCATTGCCGAGCATCACAAACGGCCATTCCCAGGTGCGGCTGTGGTGCGCCTCGGCACCGTCTGAGAGATACACGATCACCGTGTTGTCGAGCATAGTGCCATTACCCTCGGGGATCGACTCGAGTTTCTTCGCCAGCTTGGCGATTTGCTCAAAGTGAAAACGGCGAATGAAATTATACACACCCGCCCAGTCCATACCTTCCTGGCTTCCGCCATGGCCGGTGTGATGTTTACCTTTCTTGAGACCAAGGCCGGTAAAGCAAATATCAAAGTCACGAATGCCTGCCGCTGAGGAGATAGTAACCACATTAGAGAGACCGGCAATGAGTGAGGCGGCAGCAAGATCAAACTGTGCATC
>ENA-UPTF01002101-UPTF01002101.1-marine-metagenome-genome-assembly--contig:-NODE-2101-length-11786-cov-2.779059_pt1 | contig 11786 bp, 7 predicted proteins | sample MGYA00238166_ERZ767019 | MGnify/ENA primary metagenome ERZ767019 (study PRJEB28930, sample SAMN06266391) | marine metagenome | isolation source: Sea water from 250 m depth | place: Atlantic Ocean | study... | reverse complement strand
GCGTGTGGCCCCGGTACCTAGTAGTCAACGGCGACGAGAGTGAGCCCGGTACGTACAAGGACCGGCTACTCATGGAACGCGACCCCCACCAACTGATCGAGGGGTGCCTCATTGCCTGCTATGCCCTCGGCCTGACGCAGTGTTTCCTGTACGTCCGGGGCGAGATGGCTCTGGCCCAGGAGCGTGTCGCCGCGGCGCTCAACGAGGCCTACGCCGCGGGTTATGTGGGCCGGGACGTGATGGGGACGAAATTCTCGGTCGACATCACGCTCCACTGGGGCGCCGGTGCCTACATCGTGGGTGAGGAGACAGCGCTCATCGAGAGCCTGGAGGGCAACCGGGGGATGCCCCGCTTGAAGCCGCCTTACTTCCCGGCTGCCATAGGGCTATACGGGCAACCAACCATCGTCAACAACGTGGAGACCCTGTCCAACGTTCCGTGGATCATGGCCAATGGGGCTGCCGCGTACCGCAAGATGGGCTCAGAGGCCTCGCCCGGCACACGCATGTTCGCCATCTCGGGCCACGTGGTCCGGCCCGGCGTCTACGAGGTGGAACAGGGCATCACCACCTTCCGTGACCTGTTCTACGGCGAGGAGTACTGCCAGGGCATCCGTGACGGCCACGAACTGAAGATGTTCATCCCGGGCGGCGGGTCCGCTCCGTGGTTCTTTGCCGAGCACCTCGACCTGCCCCTGGAGGCCCGTGAGGTGGGTGCCGCCGGCTCGATGCTCGGATCGGGCGCCATCATCGTGATGGACGAGACCACCGACGCCGTGAAGGCCTGCCATCGGATGGTGCGGTTCTTCGCTCGGGAGTCGTGCGGCAAGTGCTCGCCCTGCCGGGAGGGAACCAGCTGGGAGGAAAAGATCCTGGCCCGCATCCTCAGCGGCCATGGTCGACCGTCTGACATCGACCTGCTGCTGGATGTGGGTGACAACATCAGCCCCGGGCCGTATCCGGTGGCCTCCCACGCCGACGAGGGGCTGGAAGCTGTGCCCTTCCCACCCCGGCAGACCACCATCTGCCCCTTGGGGCCGTCCTCGGTGGCGCCCATCACGTCGACCATCCGACGATTTCGTCACGAGTTCGAGGCACGGATCACCCGGGGCGATGGCATCCCGGTGGCAGCTGCAGTCCCTGCAGGGGAGGCCGGCTCATGAGCACAGACGCAGTGGAGATCCCGGTCGTCGAGATACAGGTAGACGGCGAGACGGTGGCCGCCCACCCGGGTGAACTGCTGATCGAGGCTTGCGAGCGCGCCGGTACCTACATCCCGAGGTTCTGCCACCACAGTCGGATGAAGCCGGTTGGCATGTGCCGAATGTGCCTCGTTGAGGTCGACACAGGCCGGGGCCCCACTTTGCAGCCCTCGTGCATGCTCGAGTGTGCACCCGGGATGATCGTTGACACCGAATCCGAGCGGACCCGTAAGGCCCAAGACGGGGTGCTGGAATTCCTGCTCGTCAACCACCCGCTGGACTGCCCGGTCTGCGACAAGGGCGGCGAGTGTCCCCTCCAGGACCAAACCATGGCCTTTGGCCCGGGGGAGAGCCGGTTCGTTGAGGAGAAGCGGCACTTCGAGAAACCGATTCCTGTCAACAACAACGTGCAACTGGACCGTGAGCGGTGCATCCTCTGCGACCGGTGCACCCGGTTCGCCGGCGAGGTGGCGGGCGACCAACTCATTCACTTCATGGACCGGGGCGGTCAGACTCAAGTCAATACCTTCCCCGAGCAGCCATTTTCTTCGTACTTCAGTGGTAACACGGTGCAGATCTGTCCGGTGGGTGCGCTGACAGCCACTCCCTACCGTTTCAAGGCCCGCCCCTGGGACCTCGACGAGGTGGAGTCGACCAGCACGCTCGACAGCGTGGGCAGTCGGATCGCCGTGCAGTCGTCACATGACCGAGTGTTGCGATTCCAGGGCGTGGATGCCGACGCCGTCAACTGGGGATGGTTGTCGGACAAGGAACGGTTCGTCTTCGAGGCCTACGACCACCCAGACCGCCTTACCTCACCGATGTTGCGTGGAGACGGGTTGGGCAACCGGACGCCTGATGGTGATTTGCTGGTGGCCGCGCCCTGGAACGAGGCCCTTGACGTCGCCGCTGCGGCCCTATTAGCAGCGCCTGCCGGTCGGATCGCCGTGTTGGGTGGCGCGCGTATGACCAACGAGTCGCAGTACGCCTGGGCCAAGTTGGCCAAGGGCGTGCTAGGTACCGACCACGTGGACGCCCAGTTGGGCGATGGTCTGCCCGCCGAGGTGGTGCTTGGCCTGCCGCGGTCGACCATTGACCAGGCGTGTACCCCGGGTGGGACGATCGTGCTGCTAGGTCCCGACCCCAAAGAGGAGTTGGGGGCGTTGTTCCTGCGGCTACGGCACGCCGTGGTCAACGACGGTGCGACTCTGATTGAACTGACGCCGCGGAGCACTGGGTTGAGCCCGCATGCCGCCCATTCTCTGCGCGTCGCCCCGGGCGACGCGGCTGGTGTGGTTGCCGGCCTGTTCGGTGCTAGGTCACCGGTTGGAGCGGCCAGTCCGTCGACTGACCAACTGGCCGAGGTTGGGGCCGTGCTGGCTGCCGCATCCGCCGAGGGTTCGCCAATCACCGTGCTGCTCGGACGCCCCTCGCTGGCTGAGGCGGCCGGTCCCGTGGTGGACGCCGCCCTGGCCCTGCACGATCATCTGCCCGGGGCAAGGTTCCTGTCGTTACTGCGCCGAGGCAACGTTCATGGTGCCCTGGACATGGGCCTGGCCCCCGGGCTTCTTCCCGGTCGGACGACGCTGGCCGATGCCGGACGGGTCTCGGGTGCTTGGCCGACCGTCCCCACCGCGATTGGCCACGACACGCTGGGCACTCTGGTCGCCGCGGCCGCCGGCGACGTCGACGTCCTCGTCCTGCTGGGTGCCGACTTGCTGGCGGACGTGCCCGACCGCCAGCTGGCCGAACAGGCCCTCGCTGGGGCCGGCACCGTGGTGGCCGTTGACCTGTTCGGTACCGACACGGTGGCCCGGGCCGACGTGGTCCTGCCAGCGGTGGCCTCCACGGAACTAGACGGCACCTTCACCAACCTGGAAGGCCGAGTCAGTGTGGTGGCCCGCAAGGTGACATCGCCGGGTACGTCTCGTCCCGATTGGGCGATTGCCGCGGAGTTGGCCGAACGGCTGGGCACCGATCTGGGGTTCACGTCGGTGGACGACGTACTGGCTGAGTTACGTGAGGTTTCGCCCGTCCACGCCGGGATCACGCCGGAGGCCCTTGCCGAGACCACTCGAGAGGGGGTCCTCGTGGAAGGTTTGCTGGTCACCGATCGGCCTGCACCTACCAGCGTTCCGGGTCGCGATGGCTATGGCCTGCGCTTGGTGGTCGACCGGTCCATGTACGACTCCGGCGTACTGGTGTCCCACAGTCCGTCCCTGGCCAGTCTGGCGCCGGGCACCCGTGCCGGCCTGGAACCCACCGATCTGGCCCGTCACGGCATCGCCGACGGTGAGGTCGTCGACCTGATAAGTGCCCGGAGCACGATTCAGGTCGTGGTCGTAGCCGACGCTGGTGTGGCTCGGGGGACAGTGCACATAAGGGCCAACCAGCCCGACGTGGTAGCCACCGCGCTGCTCGACGCCACGGTGCCTGTGACCGAGGTACGGGTAGGGCGCCGATGACTGCCGTGGACACCGTCGTACTGGCCGTTGACCCGCTGCTCAGCGGGGATCTGGACCCGCGCATCGTCGGGATCGTGCTCCTCAAGGTCGTGGTGGCCTTCACTCTGCTGTTGGTCTCGGTCATGCTCATGATTTGGTTCGAACGCAAGCTCGTGGCCGACATGCACAACCGGATCGGCCCGGCGGTGGCCGGGCCGTTCGGCATCCTCCAGACGCTGGCCGATGGCATCAAGTTGTTCTTCAAGGAGGACCTCATCCCGGATCGTTCCGACCGGGTGATCTTCAAGTTGGCGCCCTATCTGTCGCTGGTGCCGGCCTTCCTGGTATTCGCCATCGTCCCCATCGGTGGAGACTTTTCCTCGGGGGATGGCGTTGTCACGTGGTTTGGTGAGCGCACCTACCTGCAGGTGGCTGACCCGCCGGTGGGCGTTCTGTTCTTTCTCGCCCTGTCGTCGATCGCTGTGTACGGCGTGATGTTGGCTGGTTGGTCGTCAGGTTCGAAGTACCCGCTGTTGGGTTCCGTCAGGGCGTCAGCCCAGATGATCAGCTACGAGGCGGCCCTCGGCCTGGCGATCGCCACGGTCTTCCTGACCTCCGGTTCGTTGTCCACCCACGACATCGTGGCCAGCCAGGTGGCGGGAAACTGGAATGTGCTGGCCACCGGGGTCGTGCCCTTCCTGGTGTTCTTGGTGGCCGGGACGGCTGAGTTGAACCGACCGCCGTTTGACTTGGTGGAGGCAGAACAGGAACTAGTCGGTGGGTTCCACACCGAGTACAGCTCGCTGCGCTTCGCCCTGTTCTTCCTGGCTGAGTTCATGAACGTGATCACCATGTCGGCCATCGCCGTCACCCTGTTCCTGGGTGGCCCGGCCGGTCCGATCCTGACCGACACTCTGGGTTGGGTGTGGCCGGTGTTCTGGTTCAGCCTGAAGGTCTTTGCCTTCCTGTTCTGTTTCGTGTGGCTGCGGGCCACCCTGCCCAGGCTGCGCTACGACCAACTCATGGATCTGGGCTGGAAGGTACTTATCCCAGTGGCCATGGGATGGTTCCTGCTGATCGGGGCGATGGGCGTGGCCGATAACCGGGGTTGGCCGGTGGTGCCGGTGGTGCTAGTCGGTATAGCTGTGATGGCTGGGGGCGCGGCGCTCCTGATCGGTGCGGTGTCCAAGGCCAGGGCTGAGCGCTTGGCCGACGCGTTCCCCGAGCATGACGACGCGCCAACCCCGGGAGGGCTGCGCTGATGGGCTACTTCCGCGGCTTCGCCGTCACGTTCCGCAAGATGTTCGAGAAGCGGGTCACTACCTCGTATCCGGCAGACAAACGACCCAAGCCGGCCCGGCTGCATGGTCGTCACGTGCTGAACCGGTACGAGGACGGCATGGAGAAGTGCATCGGCTGTGAGCTGTGCGCCGGTGTCTGTCCGGCCAGGTGCATCTACGTCCGCGGCGCCGACAACCCACCCGACGAGCCGGTGTCTCCCGGTGAGCGGTACGGCTTCGTCTACGAGATCAACTACCTGCGCTGCATCCACTGCGACCTGTGCGTAGAGGCCTGCCCGACCGAAGCCATCACCGAGTCCAAGTTGTTCGAGTTCTCGTTCACCAACCGGTCCGACGCCGTCTATACCAAGGACGAACTGGTGGTTGATGCCTCCACGGGCCAACCCCGCCACCTCCCCTGGGAGGACTGGCGACCCGGCGACGACGAGATGACGTCGGGGTGGATGCGGGCCACGTCTCCCAGCGGTGACGCCTCCTACTCCGGCCAGGTGTCATGGTCCGGTGAGTTAGGTCACGGGGTCCGGGCTCCTGAGGTCGGCCAGCTCGATCTGGGGGCCGATACCGATCCGGAAGGGCCGGTTGGGACCTGATGGACGTAACCGTCTTTCTCATCAGCGCGGCCATCGTGCTGGTTGGTGCCCTAGGCGTGCTCGCGGCCCGCAACCCGGTGCACGCCGCCTTGTTCCTGGTCCAGACCCTGTTTGGCGTGGCCGTGCTGTTTGTCCTTCAGGACGCCACGTTCTTGGCCGCGGTTCAGGTCATCGTCTACGCCGGAGCGGTAGTCATCCTGTTCCTGTTCGTGATCATGCTGCTAGGCGTTGATCGGGCCGAGGACCTCGGCGTGGAGCCCATCGTCGGACAACGCCCGCTGGCTGCTGTGATCGGCGCATCGCTGATGGGCCTGCTGCTCACCCTCCTCCTAGTGGCCACCGATGGTCCGACCGGTGCTCCCGGTCGGACCGCTCCCTTGGGCGACGGGGTTGACAACACCCGCCGCCTGGGTGAGGCCTTGTTCACCGACTATGTGTTCGCCGTCGAGTTGACCGCCCTGCTGCTGACCGTGGCCGTGGTTGGCGCCGTGGTACTGGCCCGCACAGTCAAGGGTGCGCTCCAGCCATTACCCGTGGTCGCCGTGGCTACAGCAGAGGAACCCCCACGGGCCACTGACGAGGGGTCCGGCGTCGACTCCGCCGACGAGTTCGACACCGCCACCAGCGAGTCGATCGAGGGCGGAGACGCCTGATGGTCGTCACCACCTCCTGGTATCTGGCATTGGGCGCTGTGTTGTTCTCGCTTGGTGCGGTCGGCCTACTGATCCGCCGCAACCCGCTGGTCATGTTTATGTGCGTCGAATTGATGCTCAATGCCGTCAACCTGACTTTTGTGAGTCTCGGTGCCGAACTGGGCGACCTCGGCGGGCAACTCTCGGTGTTCTTCGTACTGGTCGTGGCCGCCGCTGAGGTCGTGGTCGGCCTGGCCGTCGTCGTGGCCATCATGCGCCGCCGCCAGGGGGCCACGACCGATGACCTCTCGGTGCTCGGGGGTTAGGCGTGCTCGATCTCGTCTGGTTGATCCCCGCGCTGCCGCTGGCCGGCTTCCTCGTATTGACTTTCTGCGGTCGGCGCCTCGGTGAGCCGTGGGCCGGTTGGCTGGCCACCGGCGCCGTGGCCGGGTCGTTTCTGGTCACCGTGGGGGTTTTCCTGGACCTGGTTGGGCGCGAGGCCCACGACCGAAGGTCGGTGACCACCCTCTTCGAGTGGGTGCCGGCTGGGGACCTCCGGGTGGACGTCGGCTTCCTAGTCGATCCGCTGTCGCTGACCATGTGCCTGTTCATCACAGGCGTTGGCGCCCTCATCCACCTGTACTCCATCGGGTACATGCACGGTGACGGTGACTTTCCCCGCTTCTTCACCTATCTCAACCTGTTCGCCTTCTCGATGCTGATGCTGGTTCTGGGCGACAATCTCCTGCTGACCTTCCTGGGCTGGGAGGGCGTGGGCGCGTGCTCCTACCTACTCATCTCGTTCTGGTTCACCGACGAGGCCAACGCCACAGCGGGCAAGAAAGCCTTCGTGACCAACCGGATCGGCGACTGGGGCTTCATGGTTGCCATATTCCTGACGTTCTTCACGTTCGGGTCGGTCGCCTACGTCGACGTGCTGGACACCACAGCGGCCGGCACCGTCGCCCAGTCAACAGCCACGTTCGTCGCCGTGATGCTCTTCGTAGGCGCCATCGGTAAGTCGGCCCAATTTCCGCTGTACCTCTGGCTGCCCGATGCCATGGCTGGCCCGACGCCCGTCTCGGCACTCATCCACGCGGCAACCATGGTGACTTCAGGCGTCTATCTGTTGACCCGGATCAACCCGGTCATCGCCGATGCTGCCGACTGGGTGCCGACCATGATCGCCTGGACTGGCGCTGGGACGGCTCTATTTGCGGCGACCATCGCCGTAGCCCAGCGTGATATCAAGAAGGTGCTGGCCTACTCCACGGTTAGCCAACTGGGCTACATGTTCCTGGCCGTGGGTTGCGGTGCCTACGTGGCCGCCGTGTTCCACATGGTCACCCACGCCTTCTTCAAGGCACTCCTCTTCCTGGGCTCCGGATCGGTAATCCATGGCATGGATGGCGACCAGGACATGGCCCACTACGGCGGCCTGCGCCGGTTCATGCCAGTCACCGCAGGAACGTTCATCATCGGATGGCTGGCCATCGCTGGCGTACCGCCGTTCGCCGGCTTCTGGTCCAAGGACGAGATCTTGGCCTTTGCCTGGAACGAAAGCCCGTTGCTGTGGGTGGTTGGCCTGGTGACCGCCGTCCTGACCGCCTTCTACATGACGCGGCAGGTAGTCCTGACATTCTTTGGGCGCTGCCGCTTTGCCGATCCTCGGCCCGACGAGGTGGCCGCCGCGTGGGCAGCTCGTCTGATCAGAGCCGACGAGGCTGTTGGAGCCGCCCGCATCGCGGTGGACGATGCCGAGGCAGCTGCCGAGGCCTGCCGTGGAGCGGTGGCCGCTGCTGACGCCGAGTCGGTGGGCGATGCCGAGGCCGCCGTGGTCGAGGCCGAGGGCGTGCTGGCCGTGGCCGTCGAGGCCCTGGCTGGCGCTGAGGATCTGGCCACTGACGTGCGAGCCGCTGCCGATGCACGCGCTGAACTACCCGCCCTAGCTCTGGACGGCGTACCGGACGTCGGTGCCCTGGCCGACGAGTTACCGGAGACGGTGGCCACTCGTGCCGCTCACCACCCCCACGAGTCGCCATGGACCATGACCATTCCGTTGGGCGTCTTGGCCGTCCTGAGCGTGCTGGGTGGCCTGATCCAACTCCCCTTCTCGTCGACCACCAAGCGCCTCGAGCACTGGTTGGAGCCCGCGCTGTTCCACAATGAGGTCCACCTGTCGATCGGTGCCGGGACCCTGTGGGTGCTGGCCGTCGTGGCGGTAGCCGCAGGGGGGGTAGGCATAGCGGTGGCTGTGGCGGCCTATGGTCGACGGCGCATCGACCACACGGTCTTCGAGCGCCCGATCCTCGCCGAAGCGTGGCGCTTCGATCGCACGGTGTCGAACCTCGTAGGCGGCCCTGGTCGTGCCGGTTTCGAAGCTACGGCGGCCTTCGATCGACGAGTGGTCGACGGAGCAGTCGAGGGCGTGGCCACCCTGGTCCGCAGGGAGGCTGGCGTCCTGCGCCGCTTCCACAACGGCCTCGTCCGGACCTATGCGGTGGGCATAGGTCTCGGGGCCGTGGGCCTCGTGATCTGGTTCCTTTCGAGAAGCAGCTTCTGATGGCCGTCCTATCGTTGCCGGTGCTGGCTTCGACGTCTGGCGTGCCGTTCGCCGTCCTACCGGCCCTCGTGCTGGTGCCCGCAGTGGGTGCCCTGCTCGTTGTCTGCCTGCCCCGCCGGCGGCCCGAATTGCTCAAACTGGTAGCCGTGGCCACCTCGGTGGTGGTGGGCGCAATGTCGTTGTGGCTCCTCAAGGGCTTCGATGCCTCACAGGGAGCCGAGATGCAGTTCACGTCGAGGGCCGACTGGATCTCCGACCTCGGCGTCCAGTGGCTCCTCGGTATCGACGGAATCTCGTTGTTTCTGGTCGTACTGACTGGCGTGCTGTTTCCGATCGCCCTGCTGGCCGTGGATCCCGGCCACGACGACCGGGCCTACTACGCCTGGCTGCTGCTGTTGGAGGCCGGGGTGATGGGCGTTTTCTGCGCCCTGGATCTGGTCGTCTTCTTCCTCTGCTTCGAGGTCGTCCTGGTGCCCATGTACTTCCTCATCGGCCGGTGGGGGCACAGCAATCGGGCTTACGCGGCGACCAAGTTCTTCCTCTACACGATGGCTGGATCGGCCCTCATGCTGGTCGGCATCCTCGCCGTGGCCTTCTTGCACGCTGATGCCACCGGCTCGTCGATCACCTTCGACTTGGTGTCTATTGCCGAAGCCCAGGCCATCGACGCCACGGCGGCCCGGTGGATCTTCGCCGCTTTCGCCCTTGCCTTCGCCGTGAAGGTGCCGATCTTTCCGCTGCACACATGGCTACCCGACGCCCACACTGAGGCGCCCACCGCCGGTTCGGTGATCCTGGCCGGGGTGTTGTTGAAGTTGGGAACCTACGGGTTCCTTCGGTTCGGGCTATACCTGTTTCCCGAGGCCTCCCACTTCTTCGCTCCAGTGTTCCTGACCCTCGGCGTGGTCGGCATCGTCTACGGCGCGGTGGTGGCGACCATGCAGCGCGACCTGAAGCGTCTCGTGGCCTACTCGTCGGTCGCCCACCTGGGCTTCATCGTGTTGGGCACCTTCTCGCTGAACACCGAAGGCATCGAAGGCGGCCTGCTCCAGATGGTGAACCACGGCGTGTCCACCGGCGCCCTCTTCCTGTTGGTCGGGATGATCTACGAGCGGCGCCATACCCGTCAGATCGACGAACTGGGTGGCCTCCAGAAGGCCGCGCCGATGATGGCTGCCGTGTTCACCTTGGTGATGCTTTCCTCGATCGGCCTACCGGGACTGAATGGCTTCGTGGGTGAGTTCCTGGTACTGGTCGGCGCGTTCAACGCCCATCGTTGGTGGGCTGTGATAGCCGCCGCCGGCGTGATCCTCGCTGCCCTCTACCTGCTCTGGGCCTACCAGCGTGTGTTTCACGGGCCGGCAGAGGGCGACAACGCCGAGATGCCCGACCTGCGCTTGCGTGAGGGTCTGGTGATGGCGCCGCTGCTAGCCCTCATCGTCTTCATGGGCGTATATCCAAAGCCGGTGATTGAACGGATGGAGCCGACAGTGGACGCCCTGGTGGCTCACGTCGAGGAGCACGTAGAAGGCTTCCACGAACCCACTTCTCGCTTTGGTGCCGACATCGAGAGCGGCATCGACAGCAACCACGGCGACGATCAGGCCGACCACTCTGGGAACGACTCCGGCGACCCAGACGATGCGGGGGGCGACCACTGATGACCGACATCGTCACCCCCGAAGTCCTCTGGTGGGCACTGCTACCCGTGCTGTTCCTGTCGGCCGGTGGGATGTTGCTGCTCACCGTGGCCTCGCTGGTTCGTCGCCTGCCCGACGTCGTGCCTCAGGTCTGGACGGTCGTGACCGGCCTGGCCGTGCTGGTGGCCACCGTGCCTATGTGGAACGAAGTCCGCGAGTCCGGTCCTCGATCCTTCATGGGTGGCACGGTCGCCGTGGACGGGTCCACGGTGCTGGTCACAGCGGTGCTATCCGTGGCCGTGATGGCCACCGCCCTGCTGGCTCGTCCGTACCTAGCCCGTGAGAACCTGCCGGGAGTTGAGCTCTACGTGCTCCTGATGCTGTCGGCTGCCGGCGGCGTGGTCATGGCATCAGCCGACGACCTCATCGTCCTGTTCCTAGGACTGGAGATCCTGTCCATCGCCGTGTACGTGCTGGCCGCTCTACACCTGCGGCGCATCGAGTCCCAGGAGGCGGCGCTCAAGTACTTCGTGCTGGGGGCCTTCGCCTCGGCGTTCCTGCTCTACGGCATGGCCCTGCTCTACGGGGCTACCGGGTCGACTCGCCTGGCCCTCATCGCCGACCATCTGTCCACTGTGGTCCTTTTGGAGGACGGAATGCTGCTGGCTGGCATCGCCCTGCTGCTGGTGGGGTTGGCCTTCAAGGTGGCCGCAGTGCCGTTCCATGCCTGGACGCCCGACGTCTACCAAGGGGCGCCCAGTCCGGTCGTGGCGTGGATGGCTGCCGGTGTGAAGGCGGCGGGGTTCGCCGCCATGGTGCGGGTACTCGTGGTTGCCCTCGGGACTCATGCCTCGGACTGGTCGCCTGCAGTGGCCGTGCTGGCCGGGATGAGCGTCGTGGTGGGTGCCTCGGTGGCCGTGCTGCAGACCGACGTCCGTCGCATGCTGGCCTACTCGTCGATTGCCCACGGGGGCTTCTTGCTGCTGGGAGTCCAGGCCGCTGGAGCCCGGGGTACCGCAGCGGTCTACGCCTACCTCGTCATCTACACCCTGCTGGCAACCGGTAGTTTCGCCGTGCTCACCGTCATGGGTGGACCGGGTGACTCGGCCCACTCCCTGGAGGACTACCGGGAGTATTACTCTGCGCTTGCTGAGGTCACCTCACGGCCCATCATGATTCAAACCTCGCCGAACCGGCCAGGCGTTGAGTTCAAGACCGATTTCATCAAAGAACTAGCGGACCAGTATCCCCACCTCGGCTACGTGAAAGAGGAAGTGCAGCCCGTCTTCGAGCGCATTCAAGCCCTCGTAGGGCAGCCGCAGATCAAACGCGTGTATTCTGCGATGCGGGGGCGCTACTTTGCTTATGATCTGCGCTTGGGTGTGGATGGCCTGGTCAGTGGCATGGCGATGTA
>ENA-UPTF01002100-UPTF01002100.1-marine-metagenome-genome-assembly--contig:-NODE-2100-length-11787-cov-2.935696_pt1 | contig 11787 bp, 10 predicted proteins | sample MGYA00238166_ERZ767019 | MGnify/ENA primary metagenome ERZ767019 (study PRJEB28930, sample SAMN06266391) | marine metagenome | isolation source: Sea water from 250 m depth | place: Atlantic Ocean... | reverse complement strand
CTTGCAATAGAATCTAAAACTAAAGCTGATATTGTCACTGCTGTACCAGATTCTGGAATGCCAGCTGCTATAGGATTTGCTGAACAATCTAAAATACCATTTGAATTAGGATTAATAAGAAATCATTATGTTGGAAGAACTTTTATTGAACCAGCGCAGCAAGTTAGACAATTTGGAGTTAGATTAAAGCATAATGCAAATCATAATTGTATAAGAGGTAAAAAAATTATTCTTATAGATGATTCAATAGTAAGAGGAACAACTTGTTTAAAAATAGTGCAAATGCTTAATAATGCAGGAGCAAAAGAAATACATATGAAAATTGGAAGTCCTCCGATTATTCATCCTGACTGCTATGGAGTAGATACGCCAAAACAAGATGAGTTATTGGCTGCAGTAAAAAAAGATATTAAAGATATGGCTAAATTTATCGGGGTTAAATCTTTAAGTTTTTTATCTGTTGATGGACTCTATAGGGCTATGGGATGTAAAAAAAGAAATGAAGACACTCCTCAATTCACTGATCATTGTTTTACAGGAGATTACCCAGTTGTTCCAATTGACAAAGCTTTAGATAAATCAAAATTTGATCAGCTATCATTCTTAAGTAATGTAAATATTTAGAAAAAAAGGAATTACTTCTTTTTTTCTTGGTAAGGATTGTCGCTAGCTAAAAATTTTAGAAAAATTGGTATGTTATCTATTTTATAGTTTGATTTAAGTTTCTTTTCTAAAAAACGTTTATAAGAAGTTTTTATTTTATTTGGATGATTTGAGAATATTTTAAATGTTGGCGGATTTATATCTGTTTGAACAATATATTTAAATTTTATTTCTTTTCCTTTAATTTTAATTGGAGGATTATCTTTAATAATATCTCTAAGCCATTTATTTAAATCTGAAGTTGTCATTTGTTTCTCAAATAATTTCTTTATTTCTATAGAGAATTCAAATATTTTTGTAAATTTTTCATCTCTAAGTGCTGAAATAAACAAAAGTTTTTTTTCGTCAAACTGAGGTAATTCATTTCTTACAAATTTTTCTAATTCTTTTTTTTTGTTTCTTTTACTTTTAATTAGATCCCATTTATTAAAAATAATTATTAATCCTTTACCGCTCTTTAATGTATGTGATGCTAGTTTTTTATGTACTTTATCTAATTTATCAATTGAAGAATCTAAGATTAGAATAATTATTTCTGAAAACCTTGTTGCTTTTATTAAAAGATTAAAATTTAAATCTTTTTTTTTATATACACCAGCTGTATCTAAAAGGCTAAATTCTTTTTCTTTCCAAATTAAGTTCCTTTGAATAGTATTTTTTGTTGTTCCAGGATATTCGCTAGTTTGTAATTCGTTGGCACCTAACAATCTATTAATTAATGTAGATTTACCAACGTTTGGATTCCCAATAAAACATAGATTAATTCTTTTTTTTAACATTTTCTTCTATTTATTTATACGCTAACAAATGTCCTTTTGAAGTTAGAAAATAAATAGTTCCATTTGATACGATTGCTTGATTATCGGCCGCAGTTTTAACATTAATGGCACCAAGAAATTTCCCAGTGTAAGGAGATATTGAGGCAATAATTCCATGAGAGCCTGAGACAATTAACATGTGTCCTGCTAATAATGGACCGGCCCATGTTATTAGTTTACCTTTTTTTTCAAAATCAATATAATCTTTTAATTTACTAACCCAAACAATTTTTCCTTTATCAGATGTAAGACAAATTAATTCATTATCTTTTGATAAAACATATATAAACCTGGATGCTACCCATGGTGTTTGTATTCCTCCTATTTTTGATTCCCAAAGTCTTTGTCCGCTATTTAAATCCATCGCGACCATTCTTCCATTATGACTAATTACATAAACAACATTGTTTTGAATAACAGCATTCCCTCTTATATCAGAAATATTTTCTAGTGATGACTTTTGAACTAGTTTACTTAAATTATCATTCCATATAACTCCACCGTTTGATAAATTAATAGCATAAATTTCACCAGATGAGTATGTCACTATAACTATCCCTTTTGATACTACTGGTGATGAAGAACCCATAAAAGTAGATATTTCTTCTAAACCTTCGTGCGTCCAAGACAAATTGCCACTAATTAAATCATATGTATATAATCTATTATCTTTGGCTAAAACTAAGAAAAAATTTCCTGAAATAATAGGTGCGGCTCTTATAGGGGCTGTGACTTTATTTTGCCAAATAATTTTTCCATTATCTTTATTTAATGCAAAAATATCGCCGGTTCCAGTCGTTACAGCTAATACATTATCACTTACAGCCAAACCGCCAGAACCTATTCCTTTTGTATCACCAACCTTTTTTTTTAATTTTTTTGTCCATTTTTTTTTTCCATTATTTTTATTAACTGCTATGACGTTTAATGTAGTATCAATTGTATATATTTTTTCTTTATCAATAACTGGTTGTGAAGAAATTGGTTTTTTTTTATTTTGCCCTTTACCTATAGAAATTTTCCAGGATAGTTTAATGTTATTTCTTGTAAAAGGGTGTACAACTCTATGTGCTTCATTGTTAGTTATTTGATTCCAGGTATTATTAATTACTGGTTTAGGTAAAGAAACTTTTATTCCTTTTAAACTTGGATCTGGTTTTGCAACTGTTTGTACAAAAATTGTTCTTGAACTTTTACTTTCTTTTTTATCATTTTTTTTATCATCTTTAAAAAAAGAACAGCCGTTTAATAAAAAAATTAAAAAAAAGGTTATGGAAAAATAATTAAATTTTTTCATTTGTTTTTCTTTTTTATCATTTCAGTAATAGTCTTTGCTCTTTCACGAATAAATTCTCCTGAATCTTCGCTATTAATTATAATATTCAGTGAATCTAAAGCATTATCAATATCATTCTTTTTTAAGTAATATGATGATAATAATTCATGTGCATGATATTTCCAAACGGATGATGGTTTCGAAAGATTAATAAGATCATTTAAGTTGTCAATATCATCTACATTCGAGTTAATTTCATTATTAAACTTTTGTAATGTAATTAAACCATAAAATTTACTATCTTTCTTTACTTCTAAATCATCCAAATCTAAAGATATCTTTTTTTTATTAACTAGATCAAGGATGTATAAAAATGATAAATCGCTATAACCTCCGATTTGCAAATTATTTATATCTTTTAAAATTTCTTTTGCATTTTCATAATCTTTATTTTCAATATGTTGAATAGCTTGAAAAAATAATTCGCTCTGCTTTTCAATCTTCTTTTCTTTATTGTATTTTAAGAAATTAAAGCCTGATACCAGACTTAAAGAGATTATTATTAATAAAAAAATATATTTTTTATAACGATCCCATATCCTTTTATAATCATCCTGTCTGACTTCTTCTTCAACTTCTTTTATAAGATTCTGATCATCGCTCATTTTATTTCCATTTAATAGAACATCCCATGCTTGGTCTTTGTTCCTTAGGGCCCTTTCCTTTTGTAATTATTTGATGGAATGCATTTAATAATTCTTTTTCTTTTAAAGGTTCTCCTGAAATTCCAGCGTTATCCAGTCTACCTCTATATTGGAGTTCTAAATCTTTATTATAACCAAAAAAATCAGGTGTACATACTGCGCCATATGCTTTGGCGATCTCTTGTGTTTCATCATATAAATATGGAAATGTAAAATTATTTCTTTCTGAAAATTTTTTCATATTTTCAAAAGAATCTTCTGGATAATTTTCTACATCATTCGACATAATTGCTACGCAACCTATTTCTTTTTCTTGCAAATCTTTAATATCTTTAACTAATCTATCAATGACTCCTTTAACGTAAGGACAATGGTTGCAAATAAAAATTACTAAAGTGCCGTTCTTTCCTTTTATTTGATCTAAGTTATAGGTTTTTTTATCAATTCCTTCTAAAGTAAAAGGAATTGCTTTAGTACCAAATTGACATATTGGAGTTACTTCTGGCATAATTATAATATAATAATAAAAAAAATTATTTATTTAATATATGCCAAAAATTTATCATTTTTCTAAATATATTAAAGGAAAAGAAAAAGTAACTTTTTCAAAAAAAGATCTAAATTCAATAATTAGTATTTATAGTCAAAAAGTATCAATGGGTATTTGGAAAGATTATTCTATAAATTTTGAAAGAAACTATGCGGAATTTTCAATTTATAAACACACGTATGCGTCACCTGAATTCTCAATCGTTAAAAATAAAAAGAAAATATTCTCAATATATTCTAGAAAACAAGAGCTAAAAAAGTCTAAATATATAAATGATATTTTAGATGTGTTGAAAAAAGCAGAAAGTAAAAAAATTTTTCAAATTATTTAATTTTTTTATTCCCATTCAATTGTCCCAGGAGGTTTACTTGTATAATCATATACCACTCTATTAACGCCTTTAACTTCATTTACAATTTTAGTACTTATTTGCTCTAAATCCTTTGAATTAAAATAATAAGGTTCTGCGGTCATACCATCAACTGACGTTACAGCTCTTAAAGCACAAGTAGATTCATAAGATCTTTGATCACCCATAACTCCAATTGTTTTAACTGGAAGCAAAACAGTAAATGCTTGCCAAATTTTATTGTAAAGATCTTTTTCTTTTAATTGCTGTATAAAAATTGTATCAGCTTCTTGTAAAATTTTTATTTTTTCTTTAGTTACACTTCCAGGCATTCTAACAGCTAGTCCTGGCCCTGGAAAAGGATGTCTTTTTAAAATAGAATCTGGAACATTTAGTTTGCTTCCAAGAATTCTTACCTCGTCTTTAAAAAGTTCTTTTAAAGGCTCTATTAATTTAAAATTTAGTTTCTTCGGTAGCCCCCCAACATTATGATGGGATTTTATTTTTGCAGATGGTGCACCTTTTACAGACTTTGACTCAATTACATCAGGATACAAAGTTCCTTGTGCTAAATATTTTACAGACTTATATTTTTTTGACTCTTTAGTAAAAATATCTATAAACAATTTTCCAATTATTTTTCTTTTTTTTTCTGGATCTATTATATTTTTTAATTTTTTAATAAACAAATTTTCAGCATTAATTCTTTTAAAATTATTTCCTAATTTCTTTTTAAAAATTTTTTCTATTTCATCACCTTCTCCTTTTCTTAATAATCCAGTATCTACAAAAATGCATTTTAATTGTTTTCCGATACTTTTATGTAGTAATGCTGCGGTTACTGATGAATCAACTCCGCCGGATAATGCGCAAATTACATTATGATTTTTAACTTCTTCTTTTATTTTTACTAAAGAATTCTTTATAAAATCTGAAATTTTCCAATTCGATTTACATGAAGAAATTTTTTTAGTAAAATTTTCTAAAATTCTTTCGCCATTTAAAGTGTGGATAACTTCAGGGTGAAACTGTAAACCATAAATTCTTTTATGTTCATTCGCAATTGCTGCAAACTTCGCATTAATTGTTGAAGCAATAACAGAAAATGATTTAGGAAGTTTACTTACTTTATCACCATGACTCATCCATACTTGGTATTTGTTATCTTTTTTATATATTCCTTCAAAGATTTTTGAATTTTTTTTAATTTTAATAAACGCTTTTCCAAATTCTCTTTTTTTTGAATTTATAACATTACCTCCTAAATATTTACAAATCAATTGATGTCCATAACAAATTCCAAGGATTGGAATATTTAAAGAATAAATTGATGTATCAGGCTTTAATGGTTTTTTTATTGTAGTAGAAGCGGGCCCACCTGATAATATTAATGCTTTAGGAGAAAAATCCTGTATTTGTTTTTTTGATATATTGTAAGGATGTATTTCGCAATATATATTCTTTTTTCTTATTCTTCTAGCTATTAATTGAGTAACCTGTGATCCAAAATCAAGTATTAAAACTTTATCCATTAATGCAATTTAATTTGTACCTTCTGGCTTATAGTTCGGACTTTCTTTTGTAATTGTTACATCGTGCACGTGACTTTCCTTAAGTCCAGATCTAGTAATTTTAATAAACTCAGAATTAATCTTCATTTTTTTTATATTTTCGTTTCCTGTATATCCCATTGATGATCGCAAACCTCCGATTAGCTGGTTTAATATTATATTAACTGGACCTTTGTAAGGAACCTGTCCTTCAACTCCTTCAGGAATTAATTTTTGAACATCACTATTGCTATCTTGAAAATATCTTTCAGCAGAACCTTTTAACATAGCTGAAATAGATCCCATCCCTCTATATGATTTATAAGATCTTCCTTGATATAAATAAACATCTCCTGGAGATTCATCTGTTCCAGCTAATAACGAGCCAATCATAATAGTATCAGCGCCTGCAGCAACTGCCTTAGCAATATCGCCTGAATATTTTATCCCACCATCTGCTATCAGTGGAATATTTCTCTTTTTTGTAACTTCTGCAACTTCCATGATAGCTGTTAGTTGAGGAACCCCTACGCCGGCAACCATTCTAGTTGTGCAAATTGATCCCGGACCAATTCCAACTTTAACTGCGTCAGCTCCTTCGTCAATTAAAGCTTTCGCTCCTTCTTTTGTAGCAATGTTACCTGCGATCACTTGAGTATAATTAGATTTTTTTTTAATTTTTTTTACAGTATCTATAACGTTTTTTGAATGACCATGTGCTGTATCTACAATTATAACATCCGTATCCACATCTATTAATCCTTGTGCTCTTTCTATTCCTTTTTCTCCAGCATCTACAGCTGCAGCTACTCGAAGTCGTCCTTTTGTATCTTTGCAAGCATTTGGATATTTTCGTGCTTTTTCAATATCTTTAACAGTAATTAACCCAACGCATTTGTAGTCTTTATCAACAACAATTAGTTTCTCAATCCTAAATTTATGTAATATTTCCTTTGCTTTCTTCATATCAACATTTTCTCTAACAGTTTGTAAGTTTTTTTTTGTCATGAGATCCTCTACCTTAATTTCAGAGTTAGAAAAAAATCTGACATCTCTATTAGTAAGAATTCCAACTAATTTATTATTTTTTTCAACAACAGGAATACCTGATATTTTATTTTTTAACATTAGATCTAAAGCATCTTTTAATTTTTTATCTTTTGAGATAGTTACTGGATTAACAACTATTCCTGATTCAAATTTCTTTACTTTTCTGACTTCATCCATTTGTTCTTCAATTTTCATATTTTTATGAATTGATCCAATACCTCCAGATTGGGCCATAGCAATAGCCATTTGAGATTCAGTAACTGTATCCATAGCTGCTGAAATAATTGGAATTTCCAGACTTACAGATTTAGTTAATAATGCTTTGGTGTTTACATTTTTCGGCAAGATTGAGGATGATGCTGGCTTTAATAATACATCGTCAAAGGTAAGAGAGTCGTATATTTTTCTTCCCATATACAATAATAAGGATTACTGATTAAAGGTTCAAGTTTTTTTTTTTATTTCAGAAATTTTGCAATTATATATATTTCTTTTGATTCAGATTTACTTGATTTAGGTTTATATAAATTAAATTGTAAAAATTTTTTTTTAATCAAATTACATATTCTTTCTGTTTCTTTTCCATCAAAAATTTTAATAACTAATATACCGCCTTTATTTAATAAATTTTTTGCTATTTCAAAAGATCTCTCACATAGCTCTGCATTTTTAATATGATCAACAAAATTATTACCAGTTGTAGATGGCGCTGCGTCAGAAAGAATAATATCTATTCCATCAGAAAAAGATTCCTTTAATAATAAAATAAAATCATCGTCATAAATGTTTTTTTTTATATTTAAAACATTATCAATTGGTTTAAAATATGTTAAATCAACAGAAATAATTTTGTTTTTTTTTTCATTAGAAAAAATTTTTTGTGATAATATTTGAGACCAACCGCCAGGGGATGCTCCTATATCTAGAGCATTTTGTCCTTTTTTTAATATTCTAAACTTTTTATTAATTTCCAATAATTTAAAGACAGCACGGGATCTATATCCTAATTTTTTTGCTTTATTAAAAAAAAAATCTTTCAATCTATGTTGATGCCATCTACTTTTAATTTTTTTTTTAAATTTCATGATAAAAAAAAACCTCGAAAATAAATCACGAGGTTTCTTCTAAATAAAAAATAACAAAAATTCTTATTTTGCTATTACAACAGATTTTGTTTCAGTATAAGCATCTAATATTTCTGAACCCATTTCTCTACCCCATCCAGATTGTTTATAACCTCCAAATGGAAGAGCTGCGTCAAAAATATTATAAGTATTAACCCAAACAGTTCCTGCGCGAAAAGCATCCGCGGTATTAATTGCTTTTTTTATATCGCTTGTCCAAACAGCTGCGGCTAAACCATATTGTGAGTTATTGGAACGTTGCATAACTTCTTCAGCATTGTCAAAAGGTTCCGCTGCAACAACAGGTCCAAAGATTTCCTCTGTGATCACTTTCATTTTATCGTTGGTATTAGTTAAAACAGTTGGTTCAACAAAATAACCTTTGTCTCCAACAGTTCCTCCTCCAACTGCACATTTAGCACCATCACTTATCCCGGACTTAATATAACCCTGAACTTTTTCAAACTGTTCTTTAGAAACCAAAGGGCCCATATCTGGACTTGTAAGACCAGAAGCAACTTTATAACTTTTTGCAATTTTAGAAACTTCTGAAACTATATCATTAAAAATTGGTTTTTCGATATACAGTCTAGAACCTGCACAACAACATTGCCCATGATTAAAAAAAATTGCACTTGCGCATCCTGCAGCAGTAGCTTTGATATCGTGAACATCGGCATAAACAATATTAGGTGATTTTCCACCTAATTCTAATGTTACTCTTTTTAAGTTACCTGCCGCTGCTTTAACAATCATTTTTCCCACTTCAGTAGAGCCAGTAAAAGCTACTTTATCTACACCATCGTGAGCAGCAAGAGAAGCGCCTGCAGTTTCACCAAAACCAGTTACAACATTTAATACGCCATCTGGTACCCCTGCTTCTTGAATTATTTCTGCAAGTCTAAGAGCAGAAAGAGGTGTTTGTTCAGCTGGTTTTAAAACAACAGTGTTACCTGCTGCTAAAACTGGTCCTAATTTCCATGCAGCCATAAGTAATGGGAAGTTCCATGGAATAATTTGTCCAACCACACCAATCGGTTCTCTTTGTGTATATGTTAAATACTTTTGTCCCGGTGTATAAAAATGATCTGTGGATATAGGAAAAGTATCTCCTTTAATTTTAGTTGTCCATCCGGCCATATAATGAAAAAGATCGGCTGATAAAGGAACATCGGCAGCGCCTGCGACAGCTAAAGGTTTTCCATTATCCAATGATTCTAATTCTGCTAATTCATCCGCATATTTAAGAATCAAATCTCCAATTTTCCAAATAATCTTGCCTCTTTCAGAAGCACTCATGTCTTTCCAAGGACCAGATTCAAAAGCTTTACGAGCAGCTTTTACTGCTTCATCTATATCAGCTTTATCGCCTTCTGCAACATTAGCAACTATATCTTCGGTTGCAGGGTTTTCAACTTCAAATGTTTTACCAGATTTTGCATCAACCCATTTACCATTGATAAATAATTGTTTTTTTACTGTCACCCATTTTTTTACAGGTGATTTTAATTCTTTTACTTCAGCTAATGACATATTTTTTCCTCCTAAGAATATCCCAACACATATAATAAAAAACAGACTTTATTTTAGCTTTTTTCTCGGTATCATGCAATACAATGAATATTAAAATTATATTAATTGCATTAATTATTTTTCTGATTTCTTTATCTAGGATTTTTCCACATCCTCCTAATTTTACCCCTATTTTAGCATTAGCTATTTTTGGAGGAGCCTTCTTACCTAATAAAAAAACAGCTTTATTTCTTCCAATTGGCGCAATGTTTTTCAGTGATTTATTTATTGGTTTTCATTCACAAATTTTCGCAGTCTATGGTTCTATAATCTTGCTTTCTTATTTAGGAAATATAATGGAAAAAAAAAATATTCGTAATTTAGCTATTACTGGTATTTCAGGTAGCTTAATTTTCTTCATTATAACTAATTTTTCAGTTTGGTTAGGTGGAAAACTATATCCCTTAAATATTGATGGGCTAATACAATGTTATACTATGGCTATACCTTTTTTTCATAATACATTAATCAGTACTTTTATATTTCTTGCTATTCTCTTTACAGGATATTCTTTAATAGAAAAAAGATTTTCAAAAATCTTGAATTAAACCAAAATAAAAACTTCTAGGATAAGTGTTATAACTAGCCATTTGATGATATTTTTTATCAAGGATGTTGTTTGCTTTAAAATAAATTCGGCTACTTTTTAAATAATTATATAAATTACTAACATCGTAAGTTAATGTGGAATTTAAAATTCCCCATCCGCCTTCGGCGTATTTTCCTGATGCTATATCTCTTGCGCCAGTTTGTGAATGAAAATTTACATTTAAATTTGCTTTATTTTCAAAAAACCGGTAGTTACTGTTTATGCCAAAGGCATGTACTGGGACTTTAAGTGTTCTAAAACCATTTTGGTTTTCAGATTGATTCCAAGTATGTGATATTGAAAGATCAAATTTATTATAAAGATCATAGGTAATTAAAGAAGTTTCAATTCCTTGAGATCGAAAACCTCCAATTTCTTGTTTGTATCCGTTCCCCGTTTCCCAATTAATTCTATTATCTAAATTTATTTTAAAAAATACGCTTTCTAATTTAAATTTATTATTCATTATTGGTTGTTCAAAACCAATCTCATAACTTTTGGTTTTTTCTGGCTTTAAACCTACTAATCCTCCTAAATTTACATCCTTATTTTGTTCCTCATATAATGAGGGTGATCTATAGCCAGTAGCAATACTACCTTTTAATTTTAAACTACTCGGAAAAAATTTTGAATGCTTTGTAATTGTGTAAGAACCGCTTATTTTAAATGTAAAATGATCTCCATAATCCTGATGTTCATTATATCTGCCCCCAAAAGATAAAAATGTATTTTTCAAAGATTGTGTTTGATAATCGATAAAAACTCCTCGTTCCCATTCAGTTAACCCATTTTTTTCTCTAGTACTTTCAGAATTTTTATACCACTCGTTTCGCCAGTCCCCTCCAAAAACTAATGTATTTTTTTTTGTTAAATCTAATACTCCTTGATAATCAACTTCATACATTCTTCCTCGATAAATTCTACCATCTGAATCTGCAATTAATTTACCATCTTCTCGATATGTTCTATTAAATTTTTTATAGTTCAAACCTAATTCACTAAATAATTTTTGATTTATTGAGTCAAACTTAAATGAAAATCTGTTAGATGCTTCAATTCTATCAACGACCCTATCATTAAAACCAGCAGTACCAGCAGTGGCATGAAAATTATCGTAATCTGTTTCATCTCTCATGTACCTGGTTGTATATCTAAAATTTATGTTTTCTAAGTTGGCAATATTATAAGGAATAGAATATCCTAAGTTTCCAACAATTTGAAAATTTTCAAATGCATCATTTTCTGTCGTTGAACTTTCATCAACCATATCGCTAATTCCTCCTTCATAATAAAAAGTTGGGCTAATTGAATAATCAAAATTTTTAAACTTTCCATTAAGATTATATTGAGCACTTCTTGTTTCATGAGAACCGTATTCTACTTTCAAACGATGGTTTAAACCCTTTTCACCTTTTGCACTAATTATATTAATTACACCTCCAACTGCTTCACTTCCATACATAAGTCCTTGAGACCCTCTTAAAACTTCTATTCTTTCTATTTTGAAAGGCATTAATGATGCAAAATTAAATTCTGATTGTG
>ENA-UPTF01002099-UPTF01002099.1-marine-metagenome-genome-assembly--contig:-NODE-2099-length-11787-cov-14.254056_pt1 | contig 11787 bp, 8 predicted proteins | sample MGYA00238166_ERZ767019 | MGnify/ENA primary metagenome ERZ767019 (study PRJEB28930, sample SAMN06266391) | marine metagenome | isolation source: Sea water from 250 m depth | place: Atlantic Ocean... | reverse complement strand
CCGAAAGGTAAATGATTTATTTCAAAGCCTAATTTTTTTAGACGAGAAGCTATTAAATCCTGACAACCTTCATCTAAAGGTGTAACAGAGGGTTTTTTGATGAGTTCCTTTGTTAGCTCTAATACTTTTGACATATTTAATTATTAGAGTGTAAATCCTCATTTAAGTTAACTGATTTTGTATTCGGCCTACACTGAACTGTTCCAGTAAGGGAATTTCTAATAAAAAGAAGGTCGTCTTTAAAAGCAAGTTCTGAAGCCTTGACTTCCTTTACTTCATCTTTAGATTTAATTAGTTCTACCTTAGTTCCCGCCGTAATGTACAAACCTGCTTCAATGATGCATCTGTCTCCTAAAGGAATTCCAAGGCCTGAATTTGCTCCGAGCAAGCAATCTTTACCTACTGAAATAAGCTCTTCATTGCCCCCAGAAAGAGTGCCCATAGTGCTAGAACTGCCTCCAAGGTCACTGCCTTCGCCAACAACCACCCCTTGTGAAATCCTTCCTTCAACCATACTTTTTCCTAGAGTACCCGCATTAAAATTAATAAATCCTTCGTGCATAACTGTAGTTCCTTCGCCCAAATATGCTCCTAATCTCACTCTGTGGCTATCAGCTATCCTTACTCCTTCCGGAATAACATAATCTGTCATGCACGGAAATTTATCTAGAGAATGGATGTGTAAGGTTTCATTATTAATTCTTTTTCTGGAAAGAATATCATTTAGTTCCTTAGGGTCTTTAGGACCATCTGATGTCCATGCCACTGTAGGCAAAAGACTAAAGATACCATCTAAATTTATTTCATTTGGTTTTACTAATCTATGAGAAAGGAGGTGGAGTCTAAGATAAGAAGAGGGGACATCATTAGGAGGCTCTTCAGAATCCACTATAACTAAGACACTTTTTTCGTCACTAAGCTTTGAAAAATCCTTAATTAGATCATTAAGCTCTACTAGTAATTCTTTTGGTACAGAGCTAGTAAAATTACCATTTTTATATCCTATCAGTTCTTTGGCTTTACTAATAACAGACTCCGAAGGGTTTATAAGGCTTTTTGGATAATAGACTTCCAACCACTCTCCTTCAGAGTTCTTAGAACCCATTCCTATAGCAAACCAAGTAGCCATCTTTTCCCTAGTAGATTATCTTTTTATTGAGCGGCAGCATGATAGTCTCCATTTAGAGGTAGTCAACTTTTTAGAAGTTTAATATCTAAGAATTGTAAGAGAATTATTTTATACAGCTTCAAAGTCAAGAGATTCCTTTAATTCTGATATTAACTTGTCCAATTCTGACTTTTTAAGAAAAGGAGTTTCTTCTAGAGAAGAAATACAGAACCTATCTTCTGCTCTTTCTCCATAAGTTGATATTCTAGCTTTTTTTATTGAAGCATTATTTTTTGCAAAAACACTGCAAATAGAAGATAGCAAGCCAGGACGGTCAGCAGTTTTTATATCTAATTGTGTCCACCTATTTACCATGTCATGGTTGATTTCTATTTGGGTATCTTTCTTTAAAGTTAAGAAATGTCTGGGTAGCTTCTTTTTAACGAGCTTAGGTTTAAGCTTATCTTTTTCTAAAGAACGAGTAATTCGTAATTCAATGTCTCGAATTTGGTCTTTGTTTAATTGTAGTGGATCACCTTTAGGGTCAGAAATAATAATATGATCCAAACAGTAACCATTTTTTGTTCCGTACAGGCTTGCTTCTAAAACATTTATGTTTTGAGAGTCTAATTCTCCAACTATAGTTCTAAAGACATTTAGTCTGTCTTTTGTATAGACTAAAAGAGAGTCAGTATTAAAGGATTCATTTTTAGGGAAAACCTTAACTGTGGTATCTGATTTTCTTTTGGTGATAACCAGGCTGTGTTCTTTTATTACTCCAGGAGGATGACTTTGAAAATATGAAGGGTAGAAATTTTTCCATAATTCCCTCACTTTTAATTGATCTGATTTTGTCTTAGAAGAGAATTGTTTTTCAGCCTCATTTTTTGAAAACTTAAATGATTCTTGCTTAAAATTGATAGTATTCAAAGTTTTAAAATACAAATCATTTAATAAGGATTCATTCCAAGAATTCCACAAGTTTGGATTAGTAGCTGAGATATCAGCAACTGTTAAACAGTATAAATAATTCAATCTTTCTTCATTCCCTATAATTTCAGTAAAGTTATTTATTGTCTTAGGGTTACTAAGGTCTTCTTTCTGTGAAGTGATTGACATTTTTAAGTGATTTTTTACTAACCATTCTATTAAGTCTGTATCTTTCTTTGTGAGTCTATGTTTTTTACAGAATCTTTTAACAATTTTCATTCCTAGACCTGAGTGATCTCTTCCTCTGCCTTTACCAATATCATGATATAAACCTGCAATATAAAGGATTTCTAGCTTTGGTAATCTTTGGGTTAGTTCTGAAGCAAAGGGATAAATATCTTTGGAAGTTCCTAAGAGCAATCTTCTCATATTTCTTAAGACTTGAAGTGTATGAGCATCCACAGTGTAGATATGAAAGAGGTCGTATTGCATTTGACCAGTAACCCTTCCAAATTCTGGTAAATACCTTCCTAAAATTCCCAGCTGCTTCATCTGTTCTAGTTGAGTAACCATAAGTCGTTTAGAGCGTAAAAGTTTCATGAAAAGATCATTGTTCTTTTTTTTCTTTCTAAACGATGAATCAATTAGATCTCTGTTTTTCTTTAGCTTCATTAAAGTGTCAGAATGAATGCCGGTGATTTTTGGGTTTTCGCAGAGTGTCACAAAAATCTCTAACATCAGAGAAGGATTTTTCTTAAAAGCATTTAAGTTCTTTAATTCAATTAAATTATTCTTAACCTTAAAATTTTTATCTTTAAGGGCTACCTTTGATTTTGTTGGTTTTACTAGATTCTCTTTTAATCTTTGAAGAGTTGTAGTATTTATTTCAGAGATATTTAATGCCGATCTAAAATACCTATGCATTAGCTTTTCGGCAGCTGAGTTACTATTTTTTATTTTAGGAAATAATTGGTTCGCTATCGACAGTTGATAATTTAATAAAAGCCTATCTTCTTCTCTTCCAGCTTCTTTATGAAGTAAATATCTAAGAGTCCAAAGCCAAAGCTTGCTTTTATTGAGTTCCCTTTTCTCAGCTTCATTTAATATTTTTTCTAAGTTTCTTAACCGGTGATTTTGTCTTGAATAATTAAGCAACAACCAATTCAAAATATGAATGTCCCTTAAACCTCCCGGCGAAGATTTAATATTTGGTTCAAGGTTATACTCTGTGTTGTCGTATTTTCTGTGTCTTTGCTCCTGTTCTTCTATTTTATTTAGTAGAAATTTCTCTTTTTTCCAAATACTTTTTTTCTCAATAATTTCTTTGGTGACAGATTCCAATCTTTGATCACCCAATAAAAACCTTGATTCAAGTAAATTTGTGAAAGCTTCTAAATCTGAACTGACAATCTTTTCCTCTTCATAGCTGCTTCTGACACTATGGCCTAGATCTAATTCAAGATCCCAAAGTTGGCTTATAAAAGACTCTATTGCAGTTCTAATATTTTTATTCAGTTTCCCTTTATAAAGGATTAATAGATCTATATCTGAGTATGGATGGAGTTCTTGTCTTCCATATCCCCCAACAGCAAAAAGACAGATGTTTTCCTTTTCAGAAAGATTAGAAGTTACCCATATAGAAGAAATTAAATTATCTATACTGTTAGATCTATTTCTTAAAAAGTTTTCAATACCAGAAACACCTGATTTTCTTTTTTTTAACCAGTTTCTAAATTCTTGATCAGAATTTTTCTTTGACAGTATTGATGCTTCTCGAATCTCTTGATTACTTAAAATTAGATTTGAAGACATGATCTAAAAATTTTCTTCAGATCTTTTTGTTAACACTTCATATCCTGAAGAAGTGACTACAAGTGTATGTTCCCATTGAGCTGAGTTTCTTCCATCTTTCGTTTCAACAGTCCAGCCATCCGAAAGAGCTTTAGTATATTTTGTGCCTAGGTTAATCATTGGTTCTATAGTGAAGCACATACCTTCTTGCAATTCTAAACCTGTTCCAGCTTGACCATAATGAAGTACTTGAGGGTCTTCATGGTAAATCTCTCCAATTCCATGACCACAATAGTCTTCTACAACCGAATAGTGATTGTTTTCAGCATGAACTTGAATGGCATTACCAATGTCCCCCAAATAGGCACCTGGCCTTACCTGCTCTATGCCTTTATAAAGACATTCTTGGGTGATATTAACCAATCTTTCATTATGAGGTTGTGACTTGCCTACTAAAAACATCTTAGATGTATCACCATGCCATCCATCTTTTATTACAGTTACATCAATATTTAAAATATCCCCATCCTTTAATTTTCTCTGAAAATCTGGAATACCATGGCAGACAACTTGATTTAGGCTACTGCAAATTGTTTTTTCATATCCTCTATAGCCTACATTAGCTGGAATAGCATCTTGCTCATTGACTATGAAATCATGACAGATTTTATCTAACTCACCAGTTGATATACCTGGTTTGACTAATGGAGTTACCATTTCTAGAACTTCAGAAGCTAGCTTTCCAGCTAATCTCATTTTTTCTATTTGCTCAGTTGTTTTGATCATTATTGTAAATTATCAATCTTTTAAATAGACAGTGCTCCGCTTATTTATTATAGTGCGGTTTTAATGCCAAAAAGCATTAAAATCATACCTGCGAACTTCAGATATTTAACTGGTTCGCTTTTTTTTTATCAACTTTTCCCTCAATTTTTAGGCTCTAAATAAGATGAGCTTTGATAAAGCCGTACTAGCATTAGCAGACGGCACTACCTTCTTTGGTAAGAGTATTGGTTTCTTAGGAGAAACAAATGGGGAGGTAGTTTTTAATACCTCCATGACCGGCTACCAAGAAATTCTTACTGATCCTTCTTATGCAAAACAAATTGTTACTTTAACTTACCCCCATATTGGTAACACCGGAGTGAATTCTGAAGACGTTGAATCAGATAAGGTTTGGGCTTCTGGTTTAGTCATCAAAGACCTTCCGGTTTTTGCTAGTAATTGGAGAAAAGAAACTGACCTTACAGACTACTTAATTGCGTCGGAAACTGTGGCTATTTCAGATATAGATACTAGAAAGCTCACATCACGAATTCGTAAAGAAGGAGCGCAGTCGGCAGCCATAATTGCAGGAAAAAATATTTCAGAACAAAAAGCTATTTCTTTAGCTCAAAAGTTTTCAGGCCTAAAAGGATTAGACTTAGCTAAGGAAGTAACTACTAAGAAGCCTTATTCATGGGGTGAAGGTGAATGGAGGCAAGGTGAATCTAGGAAAGTATTTAAAGTTGTCGCTTTAGATTTTGGAATAAAAAAGAATATTCTTAGGATTCTTTTTCAAAAAGGTTGTGAAGTTACTATTCTGCCTGCTAAGACAACTTACAAAGAGATAACAAAACTTAACCCAGATGGAGTATTTCTTTCTAATGGTCCAGGAGATCCTGAGCCTTGTGATTATGCCATAGAGACTATAAAGAGATTGATTGAAAGAAAAATACCCATATTCGGCATCTGTCTAGGTCACCAGCTTTTATCTCTTGCTTTGGGAGGCAAAACAGAAAAGATGAAATTTGGCCATCATGGTGCCAATCACCCAGTTAAGAATTTAACAAACGATGAAGTCTTTATAACAAGTCAAAATCATGGTTTTACTGTTAAAGAGAGTACTTTACCAAAGGACATATTGGTTACCCACAGGTCATTATTTGATGGAACAATTCAAGGGATCAAACACAAAGAATTGCCTTTTTTTAGTTTCCAAGGTCACCCAGAGGCTAGTCCAGGACCACATGATATAAAGTTACTTTTTGAACAATTTTTAGAAAATATGAGAAAGGCTGATGCCTAAACGTACGGATATAAATTCAGTTTTAATTTTAGGAGCAGGACCCATTGTAATAGGCCAGGCTTGTGAATTTGATTATTCAGGAGCTCAGGCTTGTAAAGCTCTAAAAGAAGATGGATTTAGGGTAATTTTAGTCAACTCAAATCCAGCTACCATCATGACTGATCCCTCTTTAGCTGATGCTACCTATATAGAACCAATTCAGTGGCAAACAGTGGAAAAAATTATAGAAAAAGAAAAACCCGACGTAATTTTACCAACTATGGGTGGTCAGACGGGATTAAACACTGCCTTGGATTTAGATAGAGAAGGGGTTCTAAAAAAATACAAAGTTGAAATGATTGGAGCCACCAAAGAAGCAATAGATAAAGCTGAAGATAGAGATCGATTTTCTGAAGCAATGAAAAAAATTGGTTTAAGAACTCCCAGAGCCGCTTTAGCTCACAATTTAAAAGAAGCTAAAAGAATTGTAAAAGATATTGGGTTTCCCTGTGTCTTAAGGCCCAACTTTACTATGGGAGGAGCAGGCGGTGGAGTTGCCTATAATCAAGATGAATTCGAAGAGATCTGTTCAAGGGGTTTTGATCTATCTCCAACCTCTGAGATTTATATAGATGAATATCTCGAAGGCTGGAAGGAATACGAAATGGAAGTGGTAAGGGATAAAAATGACAACTGCATCATAGTTTGTAGTATTGAAAATCTAGATCCTATGGGCATACATACTGGAGATTCCATTACAGTTGCACCCGCTCAAACCTTAACTGATAAAGAGTATCAGCTAATGAGAAATGCAGCTATGGACATTCTTAGAGAAATTGGTGTGGAGACAGGCGGTTCTAATGTTCAATTTACTGTTAACCCCGAAAATGGAGAAATGCTCGTAATTGAAATGAACCCAAGAGTCTCTAGATCATCAGCATTAGCTTCAAAAGCTACTGGATTTCCCATTGCTAAGGTAGCTGCTAAGTTAGCAGTAGGATACACACTGGATGAGCTTAGAAATGATATTACCGGAGGTATTATTCCATCTTCTTTTGAGCCATCTATAGATTATGTAGTGACTAAGATCCCCAGGTTTAATTTTGAGAAATTTCCTCAAGCAGAACCTATCCTTACAACGCAAATGAAATCAGTTGGAGAAGTCATGGCAATAGGTAGAACTTTTCAGGAGTCATTTCAAAAAGCTATAAGAGGATTAGAAATTGGAAAGGATGGACTTAACGAAATATATGATTCTGCAAGTCAAGACTTGTCTGATCTAAAGAAAGAACTCTCAACTCCAAGTCCCGATAGGATTTGGTTTTTAGCTGATGCACTAAGAAATGGCATGACAGTTCAAGAAGTTTTTAATACAACTAAAATTGACCCTTGGTTTATTTCACAAATTGAGGATTTGATAGTTGAGGAAAGGGCTTTAAAAAAAATGTCTTTAACCACAATAGACAGAGATTATTTATTGGATGTAAAGAAAAAAGGGTTCTCAGATAGTAGATTGGCTTTTTTATTAAAGACTGAAGAAAAAGAGATCAGAGAAAAAAGAAAAGAACTTGAGGTAATACCAGTATTTAAAAGAGTGGATACTTGCGCAGCTGAATTTGAATCATCAACTGCATACATGTACTCAACCTATGAAGAAGAATGTGAGTCTAGTCCTTCCAGTAAAAAGAAGGTGATAGTTTTGGGAGGAGGTCCGAACAGAATAGGCCAGGGGATAGAATTTGACTACTGTTGTGTGCATGCAGCTTTGGCTATGAAAGAAGAAGGATATGAATCAATAATGGTAAATTGCAATCCAGAAACAGTTTCTACTGACTATGATGTTTCTGATAGATTATATTTTGAGCCCATCACAACAGAAGATGTGCTTACTATTATAGAGTTGGAGAAGCCTCTTGGGGTTATAGTCCAATACGGAGGACAAACCCCCTTAAAATTAGCTAAAGAACTAGAAGAAAATGGCGTGCCTATATGGGGAACATCCCCTGATTCAATAGATTTGGCTGAAGATAGAGGAAGATTTCAAAAGTTTGTTCACAAACTAAAACTGACTCAGCCTCCCAATGGGTTAGCTACTAATCAGGAAGAGGCTATGAAAGTTTCAACTGAGATAGGGTTTCCTCTGGTAGTTAGGCCTTCTTATGTACTAGGAGGAAGGGCTATGGAAATAGTTTACAACCAAAAAGATTTAGAAAATTATTTAGTTGATGCAGTAGAGGCAAGTGACGAGAGTCCCGTTTTATTAGATAGTTTTTTAAATCAAGCAATTGAATTAGATATAGAAGCGGTCTGTGATGGCAAGGAAGTGGTTATCGGAGGGATTCTTCAACATATCGAACAAGCGGGTATCCATTCAGGGGACTCTGCTTGCTCTTTACCTCCTTACAACTTGGACGGTAAGCTAATTAAAGAAATTCATTCCATGGTTAGATCAATAGCCTTGGGAATAAAGGCAGTTGGCCTTATAAATGTCCAGTTAGCTCTTTGTGACGATATTCTTTATTTGCTTGAGGTAAATCCTAGAGCCTCTAGAACCATCCCGTTTGTTTCAAAATGCATTGGGATTTCTTTAGCTAAAGTAGGTGCAAAATGCATGTCAGGAATTTCTTTAAAAAGACAAGGGTTTACTAAAGAGATCGTCCCTCAATACTTTTCTGTGAAAGAGGCAGTACTTCCTTTTTCAAAATTTCAGGGAGTAGATCCAATTCTTGGTCCTGAAATGAAATCCACTGGTGAAGTTATGGGGATTGGAAAAAGTTTTGCTGAAGCCTATGCTAAAGCTCAAATGGGAGCGGGCGAAAATATATCTTCTGAGGGATGCATTTTTCTTAGCGTGAGAAACTCTGATCAAGGATTCGTTGCAGAATTAGCTAAAGAGTTTCACGATTTAGGTTTCAGCATAGTTGCCACTAAAGGGACAGCAGCTTTTATTTCTGAAAGTGACCTTCCTGTAACTATAGTAAAGAAAGTTGCTGAAGGAAGACCTCATGTTGTAGATATGATGAAAAATGGCGAAATTCAATTAGTAGTTAACACCACTGAAGGAAGGCAATCAATTTTGGATTCTGCTTCCATAAGAAGAACAGCTTTAGAAGAGAAAATCTACTGCACTACAACTCTGGAAGGAGGGAGGGCAGTTTGTTCGGTCCTAAGAAATAAAGAAGATTGGGATGTAGATCGATTACAAGACCTTCATGCTAAACTATAAATTTACACGAAACTAAACTAATGCCTCGTTATCCCATGACAAAAGAGGGTGAGTCCTCTCTCAGAGAAGAGCTTCAAAAGCTTAAAACTGTTGATAGAAACAATGTTGTTAAAGCTATAGCTGAAGCTAGAGAGCATGGTGATTTGAAAGAAAATGCAGAATATCATGCTGCAAAAGAACAACAGGGTTTAATTGAATCAAGGATTAGAGATATAGAAAGTAAGTTATCTAATTCTCAAATCATAGATGTATCAGATATAGAACCTACCGGGAAGGTAATTTTTGGAACTACTGTTGAAATTCAGGACTTGAAAGATAGTAATTTAACCTCCTATAAGATAGTGGGGGAAGATGAAGCAGATGCTAAGTTAAGTAAGATATCTGTTAATTCACCTTTAGCCAGAAGTCTAATTGGAAAATCTGAAGGGGATCTAATAAATTTAGACGCCCCTGGCGGAAAAAAAGAATATGAAATCTTGTCTATTCATCACATCTAAATTTGACCAAATCATCTAAAGCAATATACAAAAAAGCAGATACTTTTTCTAAGTTAGCTAAAACTCATGGTTATAGGTCAAGGTCTGCCATTAAGCTTCTAGAGATACAAAAAAAAGATAACTTTATAAAACCCCATGCAAAAGTCTTGGATCTAGGTAGTAGCCCAGGAGGGTGGTCTCAAGTCTGTAAAGAAATAGTAGGCAAACAAGGCTTAATTTTTGGAGTAGATAAATTAATTCAGTTTCATCGCGTAATGATGGATGAATCCATCCATGGTGTAACCCAAACTTAGGCGTCATTCCATTGCGTAAGAAAATCATCGAAAATGAGATCATCACTCACTTCAATTTCTTTTTGTCGATCATGTGATTCGGTAGAAGCTGCACTCATATGGCTGACAGTTTGCTCTTCTAAGCCATTGTTAACTAAATATGCTTGATGGGCTTTAGATTGACGCATCGAAAATTCAAAGAAAGATTCGTTTCCTTCCCGCATCTCTTTCAGCATTTGTCCTGAAGGCGTGAGATTTGGATCGTTAACTTTAGCTAGTTGATTCGACAGACTTTCAGAGTAACGGGTTCCACCATGGGCTTCGTCCAATAGTCCAGCGCTATGACCCAAATCTTCCATCAATTCCAATGACCACTCTTTTAATCCCTTCGTTGTCGATTCGAGTTCGAGCTTTAAGTCAAGATCGCGCCCGCACTCCACAATCTTGGCCATGTTGCTGGCCACTTCGAAGAACTCCTGTTCATCACAGGCGGGACTTTCTGCTAACAGACAGTGCAACAGAAAGGTGTCGAGAAATCTTACTTGCTCAGCAGTGATACCCAGTGGAGCATAAGGATTCAAATCTAGTGCTCTAACTTCTACATACTCAATTCCACTATTAGTCAGTGCATCCAGCGGACGTTCGCCGCTTTGTATATTTCTTTTAGGACGAATAGTTGAGTAGAACTCATTCTCTAGTTGAAGGAGGTTGGTATTTATTTGTGCATACTCTCCGTTAACTTTTTGTCCTATTGATTCATATTCCGGGTAAGGTGTATGCATCGCCTGATAGAGACAGTCAACATAAGTTTGCAAATCGTTGTAACAAACGAATAGAGATTCTTGTGCCGCACTCCTATATCCCAGATTGCCCATGCGCAAGCAAGTAGCATCCGGGAGAAATAAACTGGTTTCATCGAATTCCTGCAAGTTATGTTCGCGCCCTTCTACGAAGCATTTACAGGCTGCCGGTGAAGCGCCGAACAAATAAATCAATAGCCAGGAGTAACGATGAAAATTTCGAATAAGACCTAGGTACTTCTCGGTTCGAAACTCTTGAATTGATCCCGTGTGCTGACAAATCTTCTGATACGGTTCCCAAAAAATTTCGGGCATAGAAAAGTTATAGTGAATTCCAGCAATGGCTTGCATCAGGCTCCCGTAGCGATGATGCAATCCATGTCGATAAAGAGTTTTTAATTTTCCAATATTGGAGCTGCCGTATTGCGCTATTGGTATTTCTGCTTCCGCTCCAAGTGGACAAGGCATACTCGTCACCCAGAGCATCTCATCATTTTCTAAATTTTGTACGGTAAAGCGATGGATGTTCTCTAACACTTGCAGGCATTCATCAATGTCCTGCAATGCTGGTGTTATAAATTCCAGTAGAGCTTCAGAAAAATCCGTCGTGATATATGGATTGGTGAGGGCCGATCCCAGAGCTTTTGGGTGACCAGCGAGAGAAATTTGTCCATCTGAAGAGATACGTAAGCTCTCTTTCTCAATCCCTCGAAGAACAGCTCCCCATTCTGGATCGAATTCATGCAACCGATAACGCTGCAAGCACTCGCTGAATTGCTTAGCCAAAGTAACTCCTAATCATGGGATATGACGGATGAGGTGTAGCTATCCCATGCTGATTGGCAATGGGCTCGCATTATGACACATGAGCTGTTAGCGGGAACAGTGTAAACCTGCCGTAAACCGGCGAGCTCACTGGGGTGTGAGTCCTAACCCTGTTGCTTGAATTTCTGGATTAGCCTTCTCTGTTTCTTATTTGGTTTGGGCGGGGTAGGCCAATGTTTGGGCTGTGCTTTGCGTTGCTGTACAAGTTTCTCCCGCTTATCGATGCTTTCTTCTGTTTCCTCAAAGAGTAACTGTGCTTCCGGAGCGCCACGCCGTTGTTCAGAAAGCCCG
>ENA-UPTF01002097-UPTF01002097.1-marine-metagenome-genome-assembly--contig:-NODE-2097-length-11789-cov-5.356216_pt1 | contig 11789 bp, 12 predicted proteins | sample MGYA00238166_ERZ767019 | MGnify/ENA primary metagenome ERZ767019 (study PRJEB28930, sample SAMN06266391) | marine metagenome | isolation source: Sea water from 250 m depth | place: Atlantic Ocean... | reverse complement strand
TGGCGCCAAGAGTTTGCTGAATAAATCCGCAAATAAATTCAGCAGTTATTCTGGGGTTCACTGGGGTATAAATATCGATAATTTGAAAAAACAGATTTTAGAAATAAAAAATGAATATGAACAATTAATGACTATTGATGAATTTGATTGGACTAACATTCCCGATCTGAGAAAATTATGAGTAATATTTATCTTTATACGAATGATGTAGAACTTGGCACCAGGCTTACAGATCGTTTACTGCAGTTAGATCACTCTATCAAATTTCTTGATTCCCTATCTGCTCTTGCTGATGAAAATAGCCTAGTGTTAGTTGATTTAGATGACTCGGAAATTTATCCTGATGAAATTCAAGCACTAAAACTGAAATATCCTGCTCTACGTTTAATTGGTTTTATGACCCAAATACAGAAACAACTGCGGGATGATTATCGTCAATCTGGATGTGAAATAGTCTATTTGAGATCTGCGCTTATTAATAATCCGGACTCAATATTACTCGAAAATGATCGAAAATAAAGCAGATAAAACTACCCGCGCCAAAGAGGTCGTTCGCTTACTAAAAAAAGAATATCCCGATTCTAAATGCTCGCTTAACTACAGTAATCCCCATGAATTATTGGTAGCGACCATTTTATCTGCCCAATGTACTGATCATCGCGTTAATCAGGTTCTGCCTGCGTTATTCAAGACATATCCTTCCGTTAAGGCGTTTGCCCTTTCCGATTTAAATAAACTTTCCCGAGTAATACACTCTTGTGGGTACCACAATCAAAAAGCAAAAAGTATTCAAGGATCATCTTTAATGATCATGAATGAACATGGTGGAAAAGTCCCGCGAACAATAGAAGAATTAGTAAAGTTACCGGGCGTAGGGAGAAAAACTGCTAACTGCATTTTGGGTGAGTGTTTTAGAGTCCCTTCTATGGTGATCGACACACATATGATTCGAATTATGAACCTGTTGCGATTTACAACATCCAAGGACCCCAAGAAAATTGAATTAGAACTAGTGGAAGTATTCAATAAACGAGATTGGGTAAAATTGACCCATATGGTGATTGACCATGGCAGGGCGGTTTGTATTGCCCGGAGGCCACAGTGTAATCAATGTGTTTTGCAAGATCTGTGTCCTTCCGTATTAAGTTAAAAAAATAGGCAAGCTTATAAAAGCAGTCGGAAATGTTTTTAATGAGAACAATACCCAAACTAAATTTGGGTAACTAAAAAATTTGTAGGATACAAATATATGAGCAACCCATTTATAACAAAAATTTTTCGGTTTAATGCCGCCCATCAATATGGTCATGACGATTGGAGTGCAGAAAAAAATTGGGAAGTATTTGGTTTAGATTCAAAAGTTCATGGTCACAATTATACCTTGGAAGTAATGGTTACCGCTTCGGTGAATCCTGAAACGGGGTTTATTGTGGATCTTGGTGAGTTAAGCAGTATTGTCCAAAAATATGTAATCGATTTACTTGATCATAGTCAGTTTGAGAAAGAAGTGGAATGGTTTAGGAATAAGCAACCGAGCACTGAAAATCTTGTACAATTTATCTGGAACCAGATAAAACCACGGATTCCCCATATTACATTACACCGCATTCGATTGCATGAAACCCCCACAATCTTCACTGACTATTACGGGTAAACATTCATATGACCGAATTTTGGGAAGCACCTAATAAAGACATAGCAAAACGCCGGGAAAGAGTTTTCTTAATTTTGGCCGGTATATTTCTGGGAACGCTAGCAATGTTGAATATCTTGGGAATTTCCCGTTTTATTAATCTGTTTACTATTGGGGAAACAACATTCTCTGTGGCAATAGGTGTGCTTCCTTATCCTATTACCTTCATTTGTACTGATTTGATCTGCGAGTTGTATGGTAAAAAACGGACACAGTTTGTGGTGTGGGTTGGCGTCCTACTGAATTTATGGATAGTATTTATCCTATGGCTAGGTGGGGTATTGCCTGGATCCGATGCGCCCGAATTCTATTATATTCGTTCCTTAACATTTGGAGCTGCTACGGCATCTATGATCGCTTATATTACGGCACAGTCTACGGATGTGTACATGTTTCATTTCTGGAAAAGACTTACCAAAGGGAAACATCTATGGCTTCGGAATAATGGATCAACCTTGGTAAGTCAACTGGTTGATACTATAGCTGTTATTTTAATTACACATTATCTTGCTGGCGCATTGCCTATTGAAGATGGAAAACCGATCTTATCACAACTATTGATTTTTATAGGTTCTGGTTATGTATTTAAAATTGTAGTTGCATTACTAGATACTGGACCGATTTATTTAGCAGTCCATTATTTATCAAATTATTTAGAACTGGACCCCATGGAGGGTTATAATGATGATAAGGTAACAAATTTGTAATGGAGAACTGAAATGGCTAAAGATCATAACAAAAACATTTCAAAATTGATCGAAAACCTACTGCAGGAAATAGGGGAAGATCCAACAAGGGAAGGATTGGTCAAAACACCAGAACGAGTGGCCAAGTCATGGGCATATTTTTCCCGTGGCTATAGTCAGGATTTGGTTGATGTAGTGAATAACGCTATTTTTCATGAAGCATCCAAAGATATGATCGTTGTTAGAGATGTGGAATTTTTTAGCCTCTGTGAGCATCATTTACTACCCTTCTTTGGTAAGGCACATGTAGGGTATATCCCCAATGGGAAGGTCATCGGGTTGTCAAAGATACCGCGGATCATTGATATGTTTGCACGCCGCTTCCAAGTTCAGGAACGTCTTACCCATCAGGTCGCAGATGCAATTCATGATGTTTTGAAAACTAATGGTGTGGCAGTTGTAATGGAAGGTCGGCATATGTGCATGCAAATGCGTGGTGTGGAAAAACAGAACAGTTTGGCCACTACATCTACCATGCTGGGTAGGTTTCGTGATTCAGTACGGACCAGGAATGAATTTATGTATTTAATAAACAGACCTAACATTTGAGCAATACATTGCCAAAGAAAAAAATAACCTTCCTAAATATGGTATCATGAGTTTTGCTAGAACACTGGATCCACCCTATTATGCTGTTATTTTCACCACAATGCGTGTAAATAATTCTAATGATGGTTACGCAGAAATGAGCGAAAGACTGGAAAAGATGGTTTGTTATCAACCTGGTTATATTGGTATGGAATCTGTTAGGGATAAGGATGGGTTTGAATTTACAGTATGTTACTGGATAGATGAAGTGTCCATAACAAATTGGAAAAAGAATCTGGTACATCAAGAAGCACAAAAGAAGGGTATAGCCGATTGGTATAAAAATTATTTTTACGTATAGCCAAAGTGGATCGAGACAATGAAACAATATGATCTGGCAATATTGGGTGGGGGCCCTGGCGGTTACGTGGCTGCGATTCGTGCGGCACAGCTTGGTTTATCAACAGCAATAATTGATCAAGATAAGCTCGGTGGTATCTGCCTGAATTGGGGCTGCATTCCCACAAAAGCATTACTGAAGAATGCGGAGGTATTGGACACCATAAAGAATGCAAAAAACTTTGGAATCAACATCCCCTCTTACAAGGTAGATTTTGCAAAAACAATTAAACGTAGTCGACAGACCTCCGCACGCCTCTCTAAGGGAATTGAATTCTTGATGAAGAAAAACAAGATTACCCATATAATTGGCAGAGGGTCTTTTATAGCGAAAAATAATATTGAAGTAAAAAATGGTAAGAAACGGGTTGCGTTAAAAGCGAAATATTTCATTATTGCTACTGGTGGAAGACCAAAGGTTTATCCAGGGATAGATTATGATGGCAAACTGGTGATTAGTTCAAAGGAAGCGATGATCCTTAATCATCCGCCAGAAGAAATGATTATTGTGGGTGGAGGAGCTATCGGTGCAGAATTCGCATATTTTTATAACAGTTATGGTACTAAAGTAACATTGCTGGAAATGATGGATCGAGTTCTGCCTATGGAGGATCTAGAAGTTTCCAAAGAATTAGAAAAGAATTTTATAAAAATTGGTATAGCAGTACAAACCAGTACAACAGTAGAAAGGATTGAAACTTTAAAGACCAAGGTAAAAGTCCATACTAAGCGCGGTAACAAAAAGGAATTAATAAAAGGTAGTGTAGCACTTTTGGCTGTAGGTATTATGGGAAATACTGAAGATATGGGCTTAGAAAAAATTGGCATCAAGATAGAAAAAGGTGCAATTTTGATTGATGATTATGGACAAACGAATGTACCGAATATTTTTGCCATTGGTGATGTCACTGGTCCGCCGTGGTTAGCCCATGTAGCTTCTGCCCAGGGACATGTAGCAGCAGAAAAAATTGCAGGTCATCCTACATTTCCGGTTGATTATAGCAACATACCTGCCTGTACTTATTGCCAACCGCAGGTGGCTTCACTAGGTTTAACAGAAGCTCAGGCGCGGGAAGCTGGACATCAAATAAAAGTTGGGATATTTAATTTCCATTCTAGTGGTAAGGCCATGGCTATGGGGTCTACTAATGGATTTGTAAAAATTATTTTTGAAGAAAAATATGGGGAATTACTAGGTTGTCATATCATCGGCGCTGAAGCAACAGAACTGATTGCGGAATTAGCTATGGCAAAAGGCCTTGAAGCCACTTGGCAGGATCTGGCCAGGACCGTACATGCCCACCCAACGCTGTCCGAAGCCATTATGGAAGCTTCCTTGGATGCTTTTGGTGAAGCGGTTCACCAATGATTACGCAACCAGAAAATATAGTGATGAGAAAAATAGATATCTTGGATCTCGGTGTTAGATCTTATAAAAAGGTCTGGGACCTGCAAAAAGAATTGGTGAAAAAGAGACAGAACGGTCAAATAAACGATACATTGATTCTGGTAGAGCATGAACCGGTATATACCCTGGGAAAGAATGCGGATGAAAATCATATCCTGCAGCACACGCCTAGAAATGTGAAAACTTACCAAATTGAACGAGGTGGTGATGTAACCTTTCATGGTCCAGGACAATTGGTTGGATATCCTATTTTGGACCTGCATAATTATAAAAAAAGTATTAGCTGGTACATGCGTGGCCTGGAGCAACTCATTATTGATACGCTGGCTGAATTCACGGTCACAGCAGAGCGGAAAGATGGATTAACAGGTGTTTGGGTTGGTGATGAAAAAATCGCAGCTTTAGGTGTGCGAGTGACACGGTGGATAACAATGCATGGTTTTGCTCTGAATGTAACACCTGATCTAACCTACTACAGTGGCATTATACCATGTGGAATATTTGAATACGGGGTGACCAGTATGGCTAGGCTTTTAACCGATGAGGTAACAGTCGATTCAGTCAAACAGGTGCTAATAGAAAAATTTATGAACCAGTTTCGGACTTTTGAATCAATGATTGGATAAAGATGGCCCGCCTATATGGATTTCAAAAAAAGGATCTGATCCGAGTCTATGAAAATATGATGCTGGCGCGGAAGCTAGATGAAAAAATGATGATACTACTTCGGCAAGGGAAGGGTTTCTTTCATATGGCCTGTTCTGGTCATGAAGCTGCGCAATTAGCCGCTGCCAATACCTTGAACGCAGGAAAAGATTGGTCATACCCTTATTATCGAGATAGTGCATTTTCCATAGCAATGGGTATGACGTCTAAAGAACAATTGCAGGCATTTTTAGCCAAAGCAGATGATCCATCATCGGGAGGTCGGCAAATGCCGCACCATTTTAGTAAACGCGAATTGAATATTGTGACACAATCCAGTGCTACAGGGACACAGTATTTACAGGCAGTTGGCTGTGGCATGGCCTGTAAGTTAAATAAGGAAAAAGAAGTGGTATATGTTTCATCGGGAGAAGGGACAACAAGCCAGGGTGATTTTCATGAAGCGCTTAACTGGTCCAGCCGGGAAAAACTTCCGGTTATATTTCACGTTCAGGATAATGAATACGCCATCAGTGTACATATCTCAGAACAAACATCTGGGGGGTCTGTATTTTCGATGGTTTCCGGTTATCAAAATCTTGGTCGATTTGATGTGGATGGAACGGACTTCTTTGAGTCCCACCTGGCATTTAAGAAAGCTGTAGGCCGGGCACGCAAGGGAAAAGGTCCGTCTGTTATTATATCCCATGTAGTTAGATTAGAACCACACTCGTCATCGGATGATCAATTAAAATACCGTACGAAAGATGAAATAGATGAAATGAGAAAAAATGATCCAATTCTGAAATTTAGAAATGAGTGTATTACTAACAAGGTCATCAAAAAGGAAGAATTTGAAAAGATAGATATAAAACTTAAAGACCAAGTGGACCAGGATGCTGATTGGGCGGAAGCTCAGGATCATCCGGAAGTAGCCACAGCTACGAATCATTTGTACAGCAATGAAATGCCTAAGGGTGAGCACATGACGAATACGATAAATGATAAGATTGTAATTGTTGATGCGATAAATCATGCTCTTGCGGAAGAAATGGATCGGAATGATAAAATGATAATTTATGGTCAAGATGTTGCTGATCCCAAGGGGGGAGTATTCACCGCTACAAAAGGCTTAACAGACAAATACGGGCATGACCGTGTGTTTAACAGCCCTTTAGCTGAATCTTCAATAGTTGGGTCAGCAATAGGTTTAGCAACTGCAGGGTATAAACCGGTAGTGGAAATACAGTTTGGAGATTATATCTGGACCGCAATGATGCAAATCCGCAATGAATTAGCTACAATACGGTACCGTTCTAATAATGCCTGGTCATGCCCTGCTGTCATCCGCGTTCCCGTTGGTGGTTACATTCATGGTGGTTTATGTCACAGCCAATCAATTGATGGCTACTTTATCCATTTACCCGGTATTTACATTGCTTATCCATCCAACGCGGCAGATGCAAAAGGGCTATTGAAAATGGCCTGCCGGATGGATGATCCGGTGATCTTCATGGAACACAAGGGTATCTATCGCCAGGGTTATGCGGTAAGTCCAGAACCAGATGAAGATTATTTATTACCTTTTGGGCAAGCAAATTTGGTACAAGAAGGTACAGACATCTCTATAATCACCTGGGGCGCAATGGTTCAGAAATCCATTGATGCAGTAAATTCTTTTTCCCTTGATGATGGAGTTGTAGAGATAATTGATTTACGTACTTTAAATCCGCTTGATTTTTCTACCATAAATAAATCTATTAAAAAGACGGGTAAAGCCCTTGTAGTACACGAGGATAATCTAACCAATGGTCCCGGGGCTGAAATATCTGCATTGATAGGTGATCGTTGTTTTGAAATGCTGGATGGTCCCATTCGTAGAGTTGCAGCTAAAGATAGTCCAGTGCCCTATAACATGTATCTGGAAGCAGATGTGTTACCACAGGTGAGTGATATTGAAGAAGCGTTAATCGAGCTATTGGAGTATTGATGTTAGTAGATATTATAATGCCCAAGATGGGAGAATCCATCACCGAAGGAACGATAATTGAGTGGCGTAAGAAAATTGGTGATAATGTGGAAAAAGATGAGATATTTCTTGAAATAGGGACAGACAAGGTCGACTCCGAAATCCCAGCATCGGCGTCTGGTATCTTGGTTGAAATACTGGCAAAACCAAACGATGTGGTTGATGTGGGTAAAGTGATCGGCAGAATAAATACCGATACGAAAGCCGCAATAGAAATACCAGTTCAAGATCGAAATGAACCTATTGTTCCAACTGAAACTGAAGCATCCCAAATGGAAAAACCGGTACGAAAAAGCACTGAAAAAATATTGTCTGGTAAAAGAAAATCATTTTTCACGCCAGTGGTTATGAAAATTGCCCAGGAAAAGAACATACCTATGACGGAACTGGATACAATCCAGGGTACAGGTAGAGGTGGCCGTATTACCAAAAAAGATTTACTGGCTTATCTGGATGATCGTAGTGAACCTGTGCCGTCATCAAAACTAAGCATGTCCGATAATATTGAAGAGATGGAATACATGCGCAAGAAGATAGCAAACCATATGCGTTCCAGTCTAGATACTGCTGCTCATGTTCATGTGATGACTGAAGTCGATATGACAACGATTGTAGATTATGTAACGGCAAAAGAAGAATCTTTTTCCAGTGGAGAAGGTTTTAGCCTGACCTATACTCCATTTATTGTAACTGCTGTGGTAAAAGCAATTCAGCGATTCCCACTGATGAATTGTTCGCTAGAGGGCGGTAATATTGTGCACAAGAAAAATATAAATATTGGTATGGCTGTTTCAATAGAGGATGGGTTGATGGTACCAGTGATTGAAAAATGCGAAGAGGCTAATTTTCTTGGTCTATGCCGCCGTGTCCGGGATATAACGGTAAGAACACGGGATAAAAAGCTAGGTCCTGATGAGTTACAGGGATCCACATTCTCCATTTCAAATTTCGGTGTATTTAACGTCACTATGGGTACGCCTATTATCAATCAGCCAAATGTGGGTATCCTTGGTGTAGGCGCAATAAAGAAGCGACCCATTGTTATCGAAACAGAAGCCGGAGACACGATTGGTATCCGTAGCATGATGATACTTACCCTTGGTTTTGATCATCAACTCATTGATGGTGCGGGTGGAAGTCAGTTCATCGATACTGTTCGGAAAGAATTGGAAACCATGGATCTAGAACGGCTTTTTTAATGGCAATTGACCACGTATTAAAACTGTATGCGGAAACGATCCGATCACCCTATCTGCATTATGGTTACTGGGACGAACCGGAAAAAGTCAATGTGGATTCATTGTCCATTGATGATATTGCTAATGCCCAGGGGCGCTATATCGAACATTTAACATCCTTCATACCGGAGGATGTGCGATCTATTCTGGATGTGGGCTGTGGTGTGGGCGGAAACGCAGCGTATTTACAAGAGCGTGGCTTTGATATAGATGTACTATCCCCTGATCCTTATCAGGAAAAAGTGATTAAGAAAAAATTCAACGGCGCAATGCAATTCTTCAAATCTAAATTTGAGAATTTTGAAACTGATCGTACCTATGACCTCATCTTGGAGAGTGAAAGCGCTTGTTATATCAAGATTGAACCGGGATTTACTTCAGCAAGAAGGGCATTACGAACTGGTGGATATTTACTGGTGGCCGATTATTTTGTTTATTATCGTAATGAAAGAGGCAGTCCCCATTTAAAATCATCCCACCCAATGCAGGCATATCTGAAAGCTGGTGAAGCAGCAGGTTTCAAATTATTGAAAGAATATGATCAAACTGAAAATACCATGCCTACGTTGGATGCGGCCCATCATTTCATCCAGCGATTTATCCAGCCTACAGCGGAATATGCCCAGGTTTCATTGCAGCGAAAAAATCCATTCACATACCGATTGATGAAATCACTATTTGGGAAGAACATATCCAGTAAAATGGATCAACTGGATTTAGTAAAGAGTGAAGAGTTTAGAAAATACCGTAAATACATGATCTATTTATTCCAGAAAGTACAACCGAAGTGACAACAGCATTAAAGAATCCTTATAAACCAAAAATCCGGCTGCAGATGGGTGCGGGATACCGATTTGTTGATCAGGTTGTTAAAACAAATAATCTGCATACGGTTTGTGAAGCAGCCCGCTGCCCCAATATCTATGAATGCTGGGATCGACGAACGGCGACAATCATGATCCTGGGAGATGTATGCACCAGGGCTTGCGGATTCTGTTCTGTTAAAACCGGGAAGCCGACTTGGGATGATCCGTTGGAATCGGTACGAACTGCCCTGGCTGTGAAGAAAATGGATTTGCGCCATGTGGTGATTACGTCAGTGGATCGAGACGACATCAAAAACGACTATGGTGCGGAAATCTGGGCAGATACAATTCGCCAGGTTCACCATCATGCATCAGATTGTACAGTAGAAGTGTTAACACCGGATTTTAAAGGAAGTAAGCCAGCACTATTAAAAGTATTTGCAGCAGAACCTGACATTTTTAGCCATAATTTAGAGTGTGTAGAAAGGATCAGTAAACAGGTTCGCAGTCAGGCCAATTGGCAACGCAGCCTGGAGATACTGAAGTATTCAGTAAAACATGGTTTACAAACAAAGACTGGGATGATGGTCGGTCTGGGAGAAACAACCGTTGAAGTATTGGAAACTATGAAACAAGTAGTTGATACTGGTGTTTCAATATTTACTATTGGGCAATATCTACAGCCGACTGGCGGTCACCTGCCAGTAGAGAGATATGTTTCCGAGCAAGAATTTGAAGAATATAAATGCAGCGGTTTGGAATTAGGATTTTTAGTAGTGGAATCAGGGGCTCTAGTACGGAGTTCATATCATGCTGACGAACAGGCTAGACTGGCCATGGCCGCTTTGTAACTCTGTAAAGATATGAATACTGTTATTATCATGACTCTAGTTCCTATATTATCCTAGTCAATTGGTATTATACGGCCAGTCTGAAATTGGTTAAAAACCTTGAAAAGAACGTATTTATGGCAAATAATTTGGGAAATAACTTGAAAAACATGACAAACTTACATATTAATATGTATGGTATGTTATTTGCCTTCAATAGGTGCAATAGGTGAAAATTAATTGAGGAATTATTATGGCTGAAAGATTTGACAAAGAATTAGAATTAACACCGCCTGCCGATGACCATGATTATCCGGTAATGCCGTTGCGCAATACGGTACTTTTTCCGCAACAGGTTATTCCGATCTATATCGGTCGGGAAAAATCTCTAAAACTTATTGAAGATCTGGGTCCAGGTGATAAACACATTGTGGTTGTCGCTCAGGAAGATGGCTCCATTGAAGATCCTAAACCAGAGGACCTCTATGCCTATGGCACACTTGGTGTTGTGCTGAAAGTTTTTGATATGCCAGACAATAGCAAATCAGCTATTGTCCAGGGCGTAGAACGGGTCAAGCTGCTCAGTTTTGGAGATGCGGAGCCTTACTATACGGCGGTAGTTGAACGGATCAAGGATAATCCGGTCAGTGATGATCTGGAATTGGATGCACTAGCCAAGAATCTCAGGGATACCTTTACGGAACTTATCCAGGTAGCGCCAAATCTAACCGAGGAACATTCCGGGATGCTTTCCAATATCCAGAAACCCTCCCGGTTAGCGGATCGTGCTGTTTCTCTGCTCACCGTGCCAAACCAGGAAAAACAAGAGGTCTTGGAAGAACTGGAAGTAAAAAAGCGGGTGGAAAAAACCATAACACTGCTGACCAGAGAAATACAGCGAATCAAACTTGGTGAAGAGATTCAAACTGAGGTACATGACGAGATTTCCAAGACACAGCGGGAATATTACCTGCGGGAACAGATGAAAGCCATTAAGAGAGAACTGGGCGAGGATGAGGAAACAGTAGAGATCAAGGAACTGGAAGATCGGATTAAAGCAGCTGGTTTACCTGAAGAAGCAGAAAAGGTAGCCATGAAGGAACTGGATCGTCTGACCCGAATCCCAACACAATCTCCCGAATATTCTGTATCAAGAACCTATATCGAATGGCTAGCCGACTTACCTTGGAGTAAATCAAGCGATGATCAGATCAATGTTAAAAAAGCGGAAAAGATTTTGGATGAGGATCACTATGGATTGGAAAAGGTCAAGGAACGTATCTTGGAATATTTGGCTGTTCGAAACTTGAAGCAGGAACGTAATCCCGATGGTATCGTGCGTGGTCCCATTTTGTGTTTTTCGGGACCTCCAGGTGTGGGAAAAACATCTTTAGGTAAATCAATTGCCAGAGCTATCGGTCGCGAGTTCGTACGCATGTCCCTTGGCGGCGTCCGGGATGAAGCAGA
>ENA-UPTF01002095-UPTF01002095.1-marine-metagenome-genome-assembly--contig:-NODE-2095-length-11792-cov-9.048826_pt1 | contig 11792 bp, 14 predicted proteins | sample MGYA00238166_ERZ767019 | MGnify/ENA primary metagenome ERZ767019 (study PRJEB28930, sample SAMN06266391) | marine metagenome | isolation source: Sea water from 250 m depth | place: Atlantic Ocean... | reverse complement strand
TTCAGCCTTTGGTGATAGTTCATCTGCTTTTTCAGATGGTATGAAACCAATCGTGAGTTCAGTGATGCCAAAGTTTTCTGATGATACATCAATAATTCCAGAATCAATCAGATATTCCATCGAGTTAACAAATTCTGTCTCGGAAATCTGATCATCTGCCCACCAGCCTGCTGTATTTTTAATCCAAGATGGAACAGCATCACTTTGTGCTGAAGCCGCTAATGGGAAAGTAGCAACTGCAGTAACTAGTGCAAAAAGTAGAATGGTCTTTCTAGTCATGATTTTTGATTTTGCACTCAAAGTATTTTCTTAGGATAAGCTAAGTTATTTAAATGATCTAGACATTCTAATTTCTTATTCTAAGAATATAGAATAAGTATAGAATGATTTTATCATCTTATTCTAAGAATAGATTACAACTTCTGATAACAAAGTGTTACATTCAACACCATTCTTAATTATTAATTTATGAGTAGAAAATTGCCGTTAGTGGTAATGTAGTATTGTGCTTGATCTGGCAGGCCACTCTCATTGGCAGCTCAGTATTACTAGCGGCATTTTTTTATAACAACACTAGTCTTTCACATTTTTGATAATAAAAAAAATAGAAAAGTTTGTGATTATTGTGCAGCAATATCTGGTGTTGCTACTGCATCTTTATGTCCTAAAAGTGACAATATTGGCATTGCATCCCATTTGTACATGTATGTCGAAAGAAATGAGTTGCATGTACCGTCGTATTTGCCGAAAAATGATTCGGCTTCTGTTTTGCTACATTCAATAACTGACATTGCAGTCTTGCCATCATCAAATGAGCCACTCCAAATCATATTTCCTTGTCCATTCCATTCATCAATTATTGTACTAATTTTGCTTGTGGATTGTTCTACATCTTGTTTGTTTGCATCTTCTTTGAAGATACTAACTAGGACGTATGGTGATTTATCATCTGCCATGCCTAATTATTAGTCATATATTATTAAAACACGCTGTAAATTTCAAAACTATATTCTAGTAATTTAGAATTATGGTTCCTGTAACTTTGTCTTGTATTTTTGCCACAGCATTCCAAGTATTATTGCCTCTGCAATCCAAAATGTTGTAACAGCCATAACAGACATTGTTCTAAAACCATTCACCAAATCCATTGGAGCAGTAACTTCGTCAGGATTTGGTGGCATCATGAAAAATACAGCTGTGATAAAAACTGCATAGCCAACAAATGCAAGATATTTTTTGTTTTCAAGTTTCTTGTACAGTCTGGAAAAAGCAACAGCTGAAAAACCAGAGATTGCAATAAATGAAAGATAAAGTATTCCTCTCAGTACGACAGTGTCTGCATCTCCAACGGTTGGAGGGTTTGCTGGATATTTCAAAAATGGTATCAAGAAAATGGTAAGCCACATGATCGCGGCAAGAACAAATGTTTTCTTCACAGTATGTCCTTTGGGTAGGGAATTTCTCGAATAGGCAAAGACGATGCCAAACAATGCACCTATTGACATTCCTAGAATTCCACCTGCTAGTAGCTGGCCACTTTTTTGCCAATCACGGTACGAGTTGTATTCAACCCAAAACTGAGGTGTGTCCTGTGCTTGACCAGATGCAATCAGACTTTGGTTTTCAATTTCAATTGCCTCATCCAGGTATGGCTCTACGATTGCTAAATTTACTGCACCATGTATTGTGCCTGCAGCAAAACCTGAAACTAGGACGATTACAATGAAATATCTGGCATTCATTTCTTCAAATAGTCTTTCAGGTTTGCTTTACCCTTTGGAATCCTACCTAGCTTGAACCCTTCTGGCCTCTTTGAGGCGGGTATTGTGGCATCTATTCCCATTTTCGTGGTTCGTAATCTCTTTTGATCACTAGAAGGATCAAGACTCGAGCCTCTCACATTTTTTATTATTACCAGATCCTTGTCAGCCTGGAACCTAGTAGCCATGGCAAATTCTACAGCCACAGCATCCGTAGGATCAATATCGTCATCAACTACAGTCACCATCTTCAATGATCTATGATTTGCAAATGTTTCGTTAATGATTTTCTTCACGTTAGTTGATTTGGTTTTTGAGATTTGGACTACAGCATGAAGCCAGTTAGCCCCACCACTAGTAAGGACCACCTGTTTTGTCTGTGGGAATCTTTTTTTCATTATACCGTTCAATTTAGCCTCAATAGGCATGCCCATGAGTAATCTTGCCTCGGTATAGCCAGACAGAATATCGTGATAAATTGGATTATTTCTGAAATACAGTTTTTCAATTTGGATTATTGGTGCAGGTCTTGGCATGTCATATGTTCGAAGCATTTCCACCATCCATTCCTTGTGTGTCTTGTTCCGTAAAATTTTTCCTTCCATGACAATTTCCGCAGTTGATGGTACAAGAAAACCAGTACTAGGACATTTTGTCAAAGTGAGTTTGTTGTTCAAAAGTGAGTTAGCTATCTCAAGTTCATTTTTTCCCCATTTTGCTTGAAACGCACATGCAATTGTAATTGCAGGGTGAACGCCAATACTAATTGCAACCGGTAAATCCTTTCCACGATTTTTTGCAAACATAAATGTTCTATGAAGATCTCTTCCTTCTACCATTCTAATTGTGAATTGATTTTTTCCAATTGGCATTAGTCTATGAATAGAAGAGTTTTGAGATTTTTTTTCCTGGTTTTGTGTATAAAGTATAGATGATGTAATAAAAGGACCCGACTCATTTTGGAAATGTGTTACAGTTGGAAGAATGGAAATATCTTTAGAACTATTTTCAAAAAACTTTGCATTTGTAGAAATTTTTGGTTTTTTTGCAGAAGAAATTGCCCTGAGAATTTTTTGATTAATATCAGATTTCTTGGAGCCTATTGCCTGCATAAATCTAGCTCTATTTCCCACTAAATTTGAAACTAGTTTGAATTTGCTTCCTTTGACATTTTCAAATAAAACAGCTTTTGAGCCATCAAGTTTTTCAGTAATGGTAGCAATCTCATATTTTGTTGAAACCTTTTTCTTTATGACAATCAGATCGTTTGTCTTTTTTATTTCTTGTAGATATTTTCTTAGGTCATCGGCCATTCCTAATCATCTCCATTACCTTCGTCATTAAAATTTTAGCAGTATTACTATCAATTTCTTGTGGAAGAAAAGCAGAAACAATATTGATGCCTTGTATGATCGATGATATTTGTTCTGACATTAATTTTAAAAAAAGTGATTCCTTTTTTGAAGGAATGATTATGGTGCTAGTTGGTACAGGGCCGCTAGTGATTGATGCAGACATTGATCCGATATTCTCTTTTCCCTCAGTTATGGAAACAAAACTTCCGTTATCAAACCGTAACAACTGAACAGAAAACCTACGATTAGAAATATCAAATAGGGAGTTGAAATAACGAGATTCGGTCGACAATAAGCTTAAGAATGGTTTTAACTCTTTATTGCTATCGATTCCTGTACTTCAGCGTCTGCTTCTATGCGTTCACGCAACTTTGCCTTATATTTCAGATTTCGTGGCTTGGTTCTCAATCGATATCCACAGCATGGACACCACAAACCTTCCCACTTGATGAAAATCTCACATATTTGGCATCGTCTTTGACCAGAAGCATACCTACCAGTGCCTACTGGTTTTTGTGCCTTGTATCTTGAACAAATTCCTTTACATGTCATTTTTCTTACGTATATTATAGGAATAATACATATTTAAGCATAGATCAGTGATAATTTGGGTTATCACCAGGTATTTTTGTAAGAATTTTATTGATTTATATAATCTCTTCAATTCATTTCAAGAATAATAATAAAAACAGTTATAAATAATTGTTTTTCGCGATTTTTATCAAATATTTATGTTTTGGATGGTGCTAAAACAAGAAATTTAGAAAGTGCCATTTAGATCACTCTGCAAATTTCTTCTTCGATCTGGTCACGCTCTTTCATCTTAAGTTGAATTTTTTGTTTAAGTGTGTTAGAGTCCCATTCTGCCTCGATTAAAACATCAACTATATCTAAAATTTCTGCCTCGACGTCCCATACCTCGTCAAACAGATTATCAATAGATTTTTTGTTTGTCATAATATTCTACTCTTATTATTACTGATTTAGATTTAAGTTACTAGGACATACTATTGATACTGTTCACCATTCAATTACTTGTAATTCTAAGTATTGCCTGGGCAATGTCACCTTTTGTTTCGCCCAAAGCCTCTTTAGCTTGGTCCTCGTTACAGCTTGCCTGTTGACATACCAACATTATATCATCTTCTGAAAATATTTGAACCTCTAATTCTTTTTCTTCAAAACTTTCTGCAATAACCTGAAATATTGAATTTTCTTTGGACTTCATCTCAGTAACAGAAGGCTTGGGAATAATGATCTCTTTTTTATCAGTTTTTATTATGACTTCTTGAACATTTGGGATCTCGGTCATATCAAGACCCATCTTATCCATCATTCTTCGCATTTGCCGATTACCTCCTCGCATCATAATGATCTTATCCTCTTTGCTGACTTTTTAAACTATCTCTAATTTTGAGTGCGACTCCCATTGTCTGTCCTTTCATCATTTCTGAAGATAGGATGGCTTTTCCAACTGCAATTACCTTATTCTTGTATAATACTGGAACCTCACTCTGAATTCTTATGTTTTTTCCACATGATGTGATATGGCCACAAAATACAGATCTTCCATCCTCAACAAATGGCTTTGATTCTTTATCAATTTCTAGACAATTTTCCCTGAATCTTTTACTAGCCAAAAGCATTTGTGCAAAATATGGAGTAATGGCTAAACCACCATCAATTCTTAATGTACAAAGAAGCTTTTGTTTATGAGATACTTCACGAATTCGTCCTGTTCTATGTGAAAATAAAATATCAATATCTTTTGGTAGATATTTTGAAACTCCTGTTCCAAATAAAGCGTCAATAGTATGTTTCAATTTTGAGATTGAGTTCATAAGAATGACATATCTGGATATCTAAATATTTCTTGATACTATATTATAGAGGTCAATTAATCTATATAGAAGGAAAAAAAGAATATAGTTAGAATGAGTGAAGAGGAAACGCGCAAAATTCAGTTTACGGGAAAATCTACCTATATTGTATCTCTACCAAAAAAATGGATTGGCGATCTTGGACTGAAAAAAGGTGATCAAATTCTGGTTCAGCGTAAGGGAACATCTAGTTTACAGATTGTACCTTATAATACCAGAACAAAAAGAGAATCTGAAATAGCTACACTAGAAATTGACCCAAAAGAACAACCATCATCTGTAGAAAGAAAACTAATTGCACTTTACTTTTTACATTTTAAAACCATTAGTATAAAACCAATTAAGGGTAGAATTACACCGTCACAAAGAACTGGTATTAGAAATGCTGTTAAGAAAATATTGATGGGTTCGGAAATAACTGCAGAATCCTCTGACGGTATAACTATTCAGATTCTTATTAATTTAGTAGAACTTTCCGTTGTTGGTGCTTTGAAGAGAATGTTATTGTTAGCAAAATCAATGCAAAATGATGCTTTACTGGCAATAAAGGAGGGAAATATAGAACTTGCAAATGAAGTTATCAATAGCGATGATGATGTAGATCGATTTTCATTTTATATTACACGCCAACTCGCTATAGCAATTGAAAATGAACATTTGTTAAAGGAGATGGGATTCAGTAATGCCCGTGATTGTCTAGGTTATCGACTTATCATCAAAAATATTGAAAGAATGGGAGACCATGCGGTTAGAATATCAAAAGATGTCTTGGATTATAAAAAACCAATTAGTGGTAAGATTTTTGATGCGATACGTGATATGAGTGATTTTGCAATTTCAGTCATCGATGATGCAAGCGATGCATTGTTTCAAGGAGATATTGATCGAGCAGAACAAGCAGTGACTGATGCACAAAATATTACAAAAAAGGAAAAACGGATTATAGATTATCTGAAACTAAACATTGATGAAGAAGAAAAATATAGGATTAGAAGGATTGTTGAAAATACACGAAGAATAGCTGAATATGCTAGTGATGTTGGAGAAATTGTTCTAAATATGAATATTGAAAAAATTATCAAAAAACCAAAGATGTAGGTTTGGATATGGATTCTGCAATATTAATTACATATGATCAGGATGACGTAACTAATGAAACACTTGCTCTTTGTGATTCGGCAGGTTACAAAGTTGTGTCTGTTGTAAAGCAGGATTACTTACAGAAGCCAAAATACGGTATAAGTGAGGGTAAAATTGAGGATCTAAGTGATCTCATAGAGAAAACTAAACCAGATGTGATAGTTTTTGACGAAGTGTTAAAGCCTAGTCAGCATTATAATCTGGCTTCTACATTGAAAATGGAAATACTAGATCGAGAAGCTTTGATTTTACAAATATTTGAAAAAAGATCTTCTAGTGCAGAATCTAAACTCCAGGTACAATTAGCACAAGCACGTTATGAAATGTCAAGAGCAAAAGAAAAAGTCAAGCTTTCAAGACGTGGGGAACAACCTGGATTTATGGGCCTCGGGACATTTGAAGTTGATGTGTATTATAATGAAATTAAGAGGAGAATGATTAACATTAAATCAAAATTAGCAAAGTCAGGAAAACAGCGTGAATTACATAGACAAGCTCGAAAACGTCTTGGTTTTAAAACAATTTCATTAGCAGGATACACATCAGCTGGAAAAACTACATTATTCAATAGATTAACTGGAGAACAGAAAGAAGAAAACAGTGAATTGTTTACTACACTTTCAACTACTGTCAGAAAAGTAATGATTGGTAAAGAAGCGGCATTAATTTCAGATACTGTTGGATTTATCAACAAACTTCCAGCATACATGATTGAAGCTTTCAAATCAACGTTAGAAGAGCTTCTGTATGCTGATATCATACTGGTATTAATTGATGCAAATGATGAATTATATCAATTAGAAAAAAAATTCAAAAATTGCTTCAGAATTCTCAGTGAGATTGGTGTAGAACCAAACAAGATGATTTTTGTTTTAAACAAATCAGAGTCATTGAGTGATGACGAAATTTTATCAAAAGCAAATTACCTAAAGTTTAATGAAAATAAAAAATGGATGGCTATTTCAGCAATTACTGGAAAAAACATTAACAAACTTGAAAAACTAATTAATGAATATTTTCAAAATAATATATTAGAAAACAAAAATGATGTTAGTGTGAAAGCGTATGGAAATTGAAGTGTTAAGAATTGGTCAGCGGGTTGTAAGAGATGATAGAGTTACAACTCATGTAGCTCTTGTGGCAAGATCATTTGGAGCCAAGAAAATATACATGAATGAAATTAATCCTGAAATAAATGACACTGTTTCTAAAATCAACAGAACTTGGGGCGGTGATTTTAAAATTGAAATGATTGATGATTGGAAAAAAATAATCAGGGAGAAGAAAAATATGGCTACAAAGATTGTTCACCTTACTATGTATGGTCAAAATATCAATGATATTCAAACTAAACTACAAAATGAGGATAAACTCTTGATTGTGGTTGGAGCGGAAAAAGTTCCTAGAACAATCTATGATACCGCTGATTATAACGTGGCTATAGGTAGCCAGCCTCATTCTGAAATAAGTGCTCTTGGTATACTATTAGATCGTATTCAGCAAGGGAGACAATTTGATTTAAAATTTAAAAATTCTGAGAGAGTTATAATTCCTCAAGAACATGGCAAATCTGTTCAGATGAATAAACTAACGGATTAATACTAGGATTATTGTGTGATATTATTGATTGAGAAGTATGAAGATCCATTTGTAAAAATTGCAAATATGATTGGCGGTGACGAATATCTCAAAGTTGCTAGATCACTCCTAAAAGCACAGGATGCAACAGATGAAGAAATTGCAAGCTCCACTGGATTGAGAATTAATATGGTCAGGAAGATTCTTTACGATCTTTTTGGTAAAGCATTGATTACAGGAATTAGGGTGAAAGATGAAAGAAAAGGTTGGTTTGTATATCGTTGGCGTTCTAGAAAAGATGAAGTAGAAAATTTTATCGAGGCACAGAAAAAGAAAATTTCTGATAGGCTTCAACAAAGACTTGATTATGAAAATTCCTCACAATTTTATCATTGTGGAAATGATGATTGTCTCAGAGTTACATTTGAAGAAGGATTAGAACAATTTTTCAAATGTAGTTCATGTGGACAGGTTTTAAATCTAAAGAAAAATGAAAAATCAAAAAAAGCATTTTCAAAGAAAATTGATGAGATAAAAAAAGATATGCGTTAATGATTAACGCTTTACTCCAGTTACACTAATTCCACTTTCAATTTCCTTTAATGTTGTAATTCTCAATTTTGTATCACGAAACCATTTCTTTACTTCTGATGTAGTATGACGATAAGCAAATTTTGGATAATACCAATCAAAATTTACTCCTACACTTCTTTGAAAATTATCTGACTCGTCCCAGAAACATTTCAAGAAATTCCAATAGACAAATCTTTGCACATCATATGTACCAGCCTTAACACCTAACAATGGAATATCACGTGGTATTGTTATTTTCTTTTTTAATTTAGATAATGCTTTTCCAAGATATGCCATATCTTTGGAAAATTCAGTACATTCTGCCACAGACATCTTGACAGTTTTTTTTCTGACATAATCATCAACATATTCGCGAATTGGTGCTTTCTTATTATAAACATAAATTGAGATGAAACCAGATTTTACCAAAAATTTTGTTAGATATTTGAAAGATGTTGCTGTATTTTTGGTATGATGTAAAACTTGATCTGAGAAAATATAATCAAAAAATGATTTTTTAAATGGAAGTTGGCGTATGTCAGCCTGAATAAAATGTATGTTAGAACGACTTCCATAATTTCTATATGCAAAATCAATACTATCACTGGCATCAAGCGCAAATACGGTAGATGATTTATTCACAGCTAGCATTTTTGCGCTATTACCAATACCAGTTCCTGCATCAAGAATATTATTTTTAGATTTAAGGAATTCCTTAAACATACTAAATGATTTCCAATCAAATCTTTCCAAAAACCACTTCCTTTGAAATTCGATCCAATCTTTTGCATGATGATTTTGGTGATGGGTTTTCCATTTTTCTGAAAATGCCATTTCTGTTCTAACGAAATCTTTTGTTTGATCAACAACAAATCTAGGTATACCTTTTGAAATTTTGAATTTATCATTACATTTTCTGCAAATTAATGTCCCTTCTTTGACCTCATTTTTTACCTGTGATTTAATTTTGAGCTTAAAGCTGGAACTACAGGTTGGACAAACTATATGATCTAAAATTGAAAGTTTCATTATAAAATTACATTATACCTATTTAATAAAAGACATACCATTAACTTTCATAAAGTTTGATATATTTCGGCAGTAAGGCTTCCCAACTAAAATTTTTTGTAATAAATTCATATGCGTTATTAGCAAGTGTGTTACAAAGTTCGATATTATTTAAAAGGTAATTTATCTTATCAAGTAATTCCGTAGAATTGTTTGGTGCAACTAATAAACCAGTTTTATTATTAGTTACAAGCTCATGAACACCACCTACATCAGTAGCGATCACAGGGATTTTCAAGAAAAATGCTTCTTTAATAGATTGAGGAATACTTTCAGCCCTTGACGGTAAAACAAAAACTTGAGATGCCTTTAGTATCTCCATAGCTTTATTCCATGGAAGTGATGTACAGTACTTTACATTCCCATCAATCTTTGATTCAATTCCTTTTAGAATGTCTGTTCCTTTTTCAAAACTATCACGTCCAACATAAACAACTTGTTTTTGATTTTTTTTAACGTCTGGAATGTTTACGAATCTTTTTGGATCCAAAGGCGCGGGAATATATTCAAAATCTTTTCCTAATTTTTTCTTATATTCCATCTGAACATATTTTGAATCAGTTGTTAAAACATCAGCCCAATCTAAAACCTGATCTTCTTTAGAAGTAACAATACTTCCTGCTAATTTGGAATGTAGCATTTTTACTTGTTCTGAATATATACCATGAATTGAAAGTATTTTCTTTTTTGCCTTGATATGTTTCATTATGAATGCTGATGGAACGTTCCATGCATGAACCACATCGTAAGTTTTTGAATTAGATAATGCCTTTAAAGTTCCAAATACAGAGAAGCTGACATTTTTTAGATTTTTTATTGGTATGTGTGGAGTATCCATTAACTCTATATCGTGGCCCTCTTGACTCAGTTTTTCTGAAACACGAAATGCATGTGGTCCTATTCCACCTGCACCAGAAAATGTTGGAGAGATAAATAGAATTTTCATTATATCATATTAGATTGTGAACCAACCTGATTTCATATAAGATAGTCCTATGTTAAGAGCAAATATAATGAAAGTGCAAGCGTAAATAGCCCACATTATTCCATTAACTTTTTTCTCTGAAACTTTCTTATCAATTATAGTTTGAATAAATTTACCTCCGTCCAGTATGGGAAGAGGAAGCATGTTTATTATTCCAATAAAAAATGAAATCATCCATAGCCAAAGAAGAAACATCGACACTTGAGGATCCCATTCTATTATGTTGTAGACAGGTTTGTAGGATAATGCATTTTCCCTCATAATACCAACTAATCCTTTTTCAGGATCGTCTGGAGAAGGCATAATCTCAACAGGTACTTGCAGCGAAGTTCCATCCCTTAAAATTGTAACAATAGCAGTATCTCCAGGATTTAGATCAACTTTGTGAAAATCCGGCGGTGCTACTATCACAACACCATTTATTCCCGTTATAAGATCATTTTTTTGTAAACCAGCTTTTTCAGCACCACTGTCTGGAATAATTGAAAGTATTAGAACTCCATCAGGTGCTTCATAAAACCATCCTAACATAGGTTCAGGTAGGATTAGCGCAAAAAATGGATTGGTTAGCAGTAATAATCCCAAAGCAAATGCAAAGATTACATTTGCAGTTGCTCCAGCACCTATAACTCTTAACCTTGATATTTTTTTTGCTTTATCAAAATCATCTTCATCGGGTTCTACAAACCCTGCAAACATTGCAATAAATATAGCAAATCCTCCTGTTTTGATCTTTATTTTTTCAAGTGTTGCTACTATACCATGAGCGCCTTCGTGAACGATCAAAACAATTGGAATTGATAATAAAAAATAAAATATCGCTGAGGCAGAAGTTAGTGTAACACCCGGTATCAAAACTGTCAATTCAGCAAATTCAGTTGGCTCTACAAAAAAGTTTGAGATGTTTGTCAGTAAAAACCAGAATGCAAAACCCATCATTAAAAATCCTGCAACAACACTAACATCTGCAAAAACTCGAATTCCACGTTTGGTTCTAGTTAGCATTTTTGAAAGAGCCGATTGAACTTGGGTATTTTTGTAGGTTAAACTATAAGCCTTTATTTGAAAACCGTGATTTTCCAGTTTTAGAGCTTTGGCTATAATTAAGATAACAACCCATGCTATCAAAACGTAGATTATTGCATTTTGAGTTAAAAAATCAAGTTCCAAATCGATTGGTACTTTTTTTATTCACGTAAATTTATCGGTTACTATGCAACCTATAATCATAGTATCCACATTTCCTAGTAAACAATCAATAACAAAGATCTCCAATCAAATAGTAAGGAAAAACCTTGCAGCATGTGTCAATATAGTAAAGATTTCATCTGTTTATGCGTGGAAGGGAAAAATCGAAAATCAACCAGAATATCTTGCCTTATTCAAGACCACGAAAAAAAATGAATCAAATCTAAAAAAAGAACTCATAAAACTTCATCCATACGATGTTCCA
>ENA-UPTF01002094-UPTF01002094.1-marine-metagenome-genome-assembly--contig:-NODE-2094-length-11794-cov-3.412819_pt1 | contig 11794 bp, 8 predicted proteins | sample MGYA00238166_ERZ767019 | MGnify/ENA primary metagenome ERZ767019 (study PRJEB28930, sample SAMN06266391) | marine metagenome | isolation source: Sea water from 250 m depth | place: Atlantic Ocean | study... | reverse complement strand
CTCAAGCTTTGGAGGCGGAACGCGATAGTTTGCAGACTCGGCAAGCCGTCTTATCGAACAAGTTATCGACGATCAAGACCGATCACGACGTCAACCAAGTACGTGAGGAAGAAGCGGAAGTACGTCGGATCCATCGAAAAAAAGAACAAGAAGAATTGGAAGATCAGGTCAAGCAGGAAACCATCAAGCTCGAAGAGTCGCGGACCAAATTGATCAGCCTCGTTGCCGAAGCGGATCGACTGCGGGACGAACGAGAAGAGTTAACGAGATCGCGTGATGGAGGTATTGAACAACTCGAATCAATCCGTGCTGCCTCGCGTTCCGTCGGCGAGCACTACCACGCGCTTAAACTCGAATACCAATCCCTCGATTCTTCGTTGCGGGCAAGCGAGAACGCGCGACGTCGATTGTTGATGCAGCGGGGGGAACTGGATGAACGGCTTGACGACATCGATAAAGGATTGTCAGACAACGACCGACCCTTGCCGACCCTCAAAAAGCAATTGGAATCGGTTTTATCGGAGCGTAGGAACGTCGATGACGAGCTCAGTTCGGTTCGTGATCGAATGGAAGTTCTTGATGTCGAAATCACGCGGCAACAGGCGGAGCGTCAAGACGTCGGCGCACGGATCGAAGAAACCCGGGGTCGAGTAGAAGAACTCCGTATCGATCGTGAAGGCGTCGTGGTGAAACTCGCGAACGTTCGAGAACAGCTAGAACAGACAGGGATAAAAGCCGAGGAAGCTTTAGCAAGCACCGACCCAGAGGATACGGAAGAGGAGCTTGGTACGGCGTTGGAACTAATTGGACGGAGGATCGATCGATTGGGAGCGATCAATCTGGCCGCGATCGAAGAGTTTGAGGAGCAATCGGAAAGGAAACAATATCTTGATCAACAGCACGCCGATCTCGAAGAAGCGCTCGATACGCTGAACGCAGCCATCAAACGCATAGACCGGGAAACGAGATCGCGATTCAAGGCGACCTTTGACGAAGTAAACGGTCACTTGAAAACCATATTTCCTAAAGTGTTCGGTGGAGGACACGCTCAGTTGGAGCTGACGGGGGAGGACCTGCTCGATACCGGCATTAGGCTCATGGCACGGCCACCAGGTAAACGTAATGCCAACGTTCACTTGTTGTCTGGAGGCGAAAAAGCGATGACGGCGGTAGCGCTCGTGTTCGCAATCTTTCAGTTAAATCCGAGCCCAGTGTGTCTCCTCGATGAGGTTGACGCGCCGTTGGACGACGCCAATGTCGTTCGATTTGCCGATCTTATCGAAGAGATGTCGAGCGAAGTGCAGTTCGTGGTGATCACTCATAACAAGCTAACGATGGAAATGGCGGATCACCTTCTGGGCGTGACCATGAATGAACCGGGTGTGTCCCGGCTGGTCTCGGTGGATGTGGAACAAGCGGCAGAAATGGCCGTAGGTTAGCCCGACGATAAATCGGGCCCGAGGTGCTCTAGTGGACATGAAGATATTTATTCTGGGGTGTGGGGCTTTGCTCATTGCAGCGGTTATTGCGCACGGTCTTTGGGTAGCGCGACGATCCCGGAGAAACCCTTTGAAGATGGAACTCGCGGAAGAAAATGTTACTGCGTCGGCGTTCGATGCGATGGAACTTTTGCGAGGCGAGCTGCCTAACGGCGGCGCGCGAGTGGCACCGAGTCAAGGACCCGCGATAGCTTCGGGCAAACAGCCGTTGCAGCAAGACGAAGCCTTGTTTGGCGAATCCGAAATCGCGCCCGGAATCGATACCTTGCCCTTTGGCGAAGTTCGCATTGATGGAGCGATTTCGAACGACGCCCCCATTGTTGCCGAAGGAATGCCGTCCAGACTTCGAAGAACTCGAAAGGATGGCGAGGAGGGATCTAAACAGATCAGGCGAGAAAAGGACCGGAGCGCAATCCTAGAACTCGACGACCCAACCGATCTAGTGGTTGTTTCTGTGATGGATTCGGAGGGCGAACGTTGGAATGGTTCGAAAGTCCTCGAAGAACTTCTACGGCATGGACTCAAATACGGTGATATGAACATATTCCATCGGATTGATGAGGGCGGAGTGACACAGTTCAGTGTCGCGAATGCTATTGAGCCTGGATCTTTCGATCTCGCCGACATTAAAGCAATGGCAACGCCGGGCATCACGATGTTCCTGAGAATACCGGAGTTACGTGATCCGCTCAGTGCGTACGACGATATGTTGTCGGTAGCAAAAGATACGGCAAGAACGTTAGGTGGAGAGCTAAGGGACGAGCGTATGAGTTTGATGACCAGTCAAGTTATTGACCACTATCGTCAGCAGATCATCGAATTTGCTCGGAAGAAGATGTCGGTGCGTGCGTAGAAACCGGTAGATCATCGAGACGAGCCAAAGGTGGTTGAACTGGGCCGCCGAATCGGTACAGGCTACGTGAGATGATGAAGCCAAAGGAAGAGATCAAGCAACTCCGGGAAAAAGTACGTTTCCATTTGCACCGATACCATGTGCTCGACGATCCCGAAATCCCGGATATTGAATTTGACGTACTGTTCGATCGTCTCGTCGAGCTCGAAAAAACACATCCGGACTTGGTAGTTGCCGACTCCCCGACCCAGCGCGTTGGCGCTGAGCCGTTGACCCAATTTGACGAGGTTGTGCATAGCGCTCCGATGCTGTCGTTGGACAAATGCGTATCAGAAGCTGAAATTCGAGCGTGGCAGGTTCGTTGCGAGCGGATTGTCGGCGGAGAGATCCCCCACTACGTTTGCGAACCAAAGATTGATGGAGTTGCCGTCAGCTTGTTGTATGAAGATGGTGTGCTGATACGCGCTGCGACACGCGGTAACGGCGAAATTGGGGAAGATATTACGAACAATGTCCGAACCATCGATCAGGTTCCATTGCGTCTATTGCACGAAGATGTTCCACGATCTATCGAAATTCGTGGCGAGATATACATGCCACTCGTCGGATTTCACGAGTACAACGCGCTCGCAATGAAGACGGGGGAAAAGCGGGTCGTTAATCCCCGAAATGGAGCAGCCGGTAGCCTCCGCCAGCTTGATCCGCGCGTGACGGCGGGTCGGCCTTTGGCAATATTCTGTTATGCGATGGGAAGTTGTAGCGAGGAATTCCGACCACGCAGGCACTCGGACGTGTTGGAGGCATTCAGGAATTGGGGATGTTGCGTCAACGATCGCATCGAAGTCGTCGAAGATATCGGAGCGTGCATCGAGTACGTCCAGCGACTGGCGCAAGGCCGTGCTTCGTTGGGTTACGAGATCGATGGGGTCGTCATAAAGGCCAACGATTTTGGCGTGCAACAGCGTTTAGGATCGGTGACCCGCAGACCGCGATGGGCGATGGCGTTCAAATATCCGGCTGAGGAAGTCACGACGGTGATAACCGACGTTGAATTCCAGGTTGGTAGGACCGGTGCAATTACACCGGTTGCAAAACTCGAACCTGTGTTTGTGGGAGGCGTGACGGTCTCTAATGCGACATTGCACAACATGGATGAGGTAACGCGACTCGGCATTCGGAGAGGCGATACCGTGATTGTTCACCGGGCCGGTGATGTCATACCCCAAGTTATCAGCGTTGTGGAATCACGACGTACGCCGGGCGCGGGTCGAATCTCTATACCTAGGATATGTCCCGCATGTGGGACAGTCCTCGAAAAGATCGCGGACGAAGTCGTGGTCCGATGCCCTGCCGGTATGAACTGTGTAGCGCAGCGGAAGGAGGCGATACAACACTTTGCTTCGCGATCGGGAATCGACATCGAGGGGTTGGGGGAAAAGTTGATCGATCAGTTGGTCAATCAAAATCTTGTCAAGAACCCGGCGGACTTGTACGGAATACAAGGAGAAGAATTGGCGGCGTTGGACCGGATGGGTGAGAAGTCGGCGGAAAATCTCCTGCAATCAATTCGCGAGAGTCGTGAAACCACGTTGGTCCGTTTCATTTATGCGTTAGGGATACGAGAAGTGGGCGAAGCCACAGCTATCGCTTTGACCGAGCGTTTTGGTGACCTTGAGGCACTGATGGAGGCATCACTCGATGAACTGCACGAGATCGAAGATGTTGGACCTATCGTAGCCGCCAACATCAAGAACTTCTTTGACGACCGTGATAACAGAGTGATCGTTTCAGCTCTGGTGGAAGCCGGGGTGCATTGGCCTGTTGCTGCTGAGCAAGTCAACCGCCCATGTGTTGGCGAGACCTGGGTGCTGACAGGAACGCTTCAAGTGATGTCTCGTGCCGAAGCTCGGACTCGATTACGAAATTTGGGAGCGAAAGTCGCCGGATCCGTTTCTTCCAAGACCACACGCGTGGTGGCTGGCCTGGGTGCGGGAGCGAAACTCGCTCGCGCCGAAGTTCTTGAAATTCCCGTCCTAAATGAGGCCGACTTTTTGGTGTTTCTGAGCAACCATGAGCACGATTAGGTTTGTCGTATTGGTCTTTGTCGTTTCGGGGTGTGCTTCGACACCGCCGGAAGATCCTGACGACGTATGCGAAATATTTGCGGAAAAACCGAAGTGGTACCGAGCCGTTGATGCATCCTATAAATGGTGGGGAATTCAACCCTCAACGTTGATGGCGGTGACGCATAAGGAATCGTCGTATGTGCCCGATGCACGACCGCCGCGCCGCAAATTTCTTTGGATTTTTCCCGGAAGACGTCCGTCCAGCGCGTACGGATACGCTCAAGCTACAGACGAAACGTGGGACGATTATCTTCGTGACCGAGGCCGGCGATTTGCCGACCGAGACGATTTCGACGATGCCGTAGATTTCATTGGCTGGTATTTGAATCGGGCTTCCCGTGAGTTATCGATTCCTCAAACAAACGTCCAACACCTATACCTCGCATACCACGAAGGCTTGTCGGGGTATCGGCGGGGCACCTGGAAACGTAATCAATGGCTCAGGAACGCGGCTGCACGAGTTAGTGCGAAGGCAGCAATTTACGAGGCGCAGCTCAAATCGTGTCGATCGCGTTTATCGAAGCGGCGGTGGTGGCGTCGTTAGCTTTCTCCTTGGTACTCGACACGATAAATAACACCTTCTTGGTCGTCCGATATGAGCAGATTCCCGTCTCGTGAAACGAGTACGTCGTTGGGACGACCTGAGGCTTTTTGTCCTTTAAGCCAGATATCGAGAAAGGGTTCGTAGGTTAAGGTTTGATCGGGTGCGGTGCGGATAACGCTGACGCGGTATCCGACCTTTTGGGTTCTATTCCAGGAGCCGTGTTCAGCGACAAAAAGCGCGTTTTGGTAGCTTGGGGGAAAGGCGTTTTTAGTATAGAAATCCATGCCGAGAACAGCGCTGTGGGCCTGTATCTGCAACACGGGCGGGGCGAAAACTCGCTTTCCTATTTCCTTACCGAATTTGGGATCAACGACGTCCCCTGCGTGCACGAACGGGTAACCATAGTGTGTCCCTGGATTTTCAACCACGTTGATTTCCTCAGCAGGAACGTCATCTCCGAGCATGTCGCGTCCGTTGTCAGAAAACCATAACTGGTGCGTATCCGGGTGCCATGCCATGCCGACACTGTTGCGAACGCCGCGGGCATAGAGTTCCGATACACCCGTGTTCGGATCTATACGTAGGATACTTGCGAATCGTTCGTCCTTAGATAAGCAAATATTGCAGGGGGCACCGACCGGAACGTACAAGTGCTGGTCCGGGCCCACGCTGAGGTATTTCCATCCGTGATGACGTTTTTTTGGCAATTTTTCGGTGATGATCTCGGGTTGAGGCCTGTTGCGAAACGTCGTTTCTATATTGCGGTACCGCAAGATACGGTTAAGCGCGCCGACGTAGAGGTCGTCGCCGAGAAGGGCGACTCCACTGGGCATCGTCAGGCCGCTTGCAAACGTGACGACCTCCGGATCTGCAGTCAGGTTTATCGGCGGGACAACAGCATAAAGCTTACCCGCACGGCGCGTTCCGACAAACAACATGCCGCTAGCACTTTCCGCCATTTGACGAGCATTCGGCACGTCGTTCGTGACGACAAAAACCTTAAAGTCCGTGCCATTCGCAACAATTTCTGTCGCGAGCATGAGCCAGAAAAGGTACAAAGCCACTTTCACCTGGGTAGTTTAAGGCCAGATGCTGGCACGCGCACTAAAAGACGAGATACAGGACGCCTACCGATCCTGGCTTGACGCTCGCGGATTCGATCCGCGCCGCGGCCAACGGCAAATGATCGCCGATGTTGCTACCGTAATCACCGACGATGTCGATCGAATCTGCGTTATTGAGGCCGGCACGGGAACGGGTAAAACGGCTGCTTACTGCCTCGCCGTAATTCCAGTGGCACGAGCCCAAGGCAAGAAAATCGTGGTTTCAACAGCAACGATTGCATTGCAGGAACAGGTATTACTAAAGGATCTACCGGATCTCGCCGAGCATACGACGCTCGATTTCAGTTATGTCCTTGCTAAGGGCAGAAGTCGATACGTGTGTTTAAAAAGGCTTAACGAAGCGTTGGATTCAAACGTGAGCATGGTGATTCCCTTGTTCGATGAGCCGAGAACGAATGAACTCAAGATCTATGAATCGATGGCAACGTCGTTTGAACAAGGAAACTGGGACGGTGAGCTGGAGTCATGGGAAAAGCCGATTGAACATGAGAGTTGGCGTCGATTAACGACCGATCACCGGGGATGTGCGAACAATCGTTGCGACTTTTTTCAGAGTTGTCCGTTTTTCCGAGCAAGGGGAGGGATCGACGAAGCGGACATCGTGGTAGCGAACCACGACCTGGTTTTGGCGGATTTGAGCCTTGGCGGCGGCGTCATTCTTCCCCCGCCTGACGAGACGATACTGGTACTTGACGAAGCGCATCATCTCCCGCAAAAAACCCAACAACATCTCACGTTGTCGGCGCGTTTGATGGCAACGACCCGTTGGCTCGAGCAGTTGAATACAACATTTGGAACGATGACACAGCAATTTGGTCGCCCACCAGAATTGCTCGCGATAGCCCAAAAACTTGCTCGGGATTCGGTTGTGGTATCGAGCTTACTAATGGATTTGCAGGGATTTACGACGAGCTTTTCTTTTTCTATTCAAAGCGATCGGAATGCGACATCTCGATTTTCGCTGGGTTGTATACCTCAGCCCGTCGTTGAACTGTGCGAACCGCTGTCAAGATATTTTCTTGATTTTGGCGATTTACTGGCCGTTGGCCATGCGCATTTGCAAGAGCTCATGGACGGAAGTCGAAATTGGAAGAATACCGAGGAAGCGGAGGAATGGCTGCCGGTGGTCGGCTTTCATCTCAACCGAGCGTCGCAGACAGGCAAACTCTTTTCAGATTACGCTGGGGCGGCCTCGGGAATTCCGTTATGCGCGCGTTGGGTGTTGCGTCAAGAGACCGATGCGGGAGTGGATTTTGAGTACTTATCGGCTCCGTTAGATCCAGGAGGAATCTTAAGAGAGATTCTCTGGCAGAAATGTCACGCGGCGGTACTGACTTCGGCGACGTTGTGTACGATGGGTAGCTTCGAACGTTTTCTTGAACAGGTCGGTCTAGGGGCCGACGTGTGCAATCGGCGTATCGAGAGTCCGTTTGAGTTCGGCCGAATAGCGACGCTTGCGATCCCTAGGATGGACTCTGATCCGGGTGATGCTGCACTTCATACGGCAGAGTTGGGACGCCGTATACCCGGCTTGCTGGAGTCGGACATCAGTGCCCTCGCCTTGTTCACCTCATGGCGCCAGATGGAGGCGGTTATCGATGTGCTGCCACGGTCTATTCTTAACCATTGTCACATTCAAGGACAGGGATCCAAACAGAAACTCGTGATCGAACATAAAGAGAAGATCGATGCCGGCGGACCGAGTTACCTATTTGGTCTCGCGAGTTTTGCCGAGGGCGTTGATCTCCCTGACGACTATTGTCGACACGTGATTATTGCGAAGCTTCCCTTTTCGGTTCCTGACGACCCTATTGGTCAGGCATTTGCCGAGTGGTTAGAGTCCGAAGGACGTAATCCTTTCGTTGAAGTGTCTGTACCGGAAGCTACCCTTAAATTAATACAAGCTTGTGGCCGACTCATAAGGCATGAAGAGGACGGTGGGCGGATCACGATCTTGGACCGGAGACTTTTAACCCGTTCCTACGGGCACGCAATCATCGAGTCCCTACCTCCCTATCGTCGAGACGATGCGTAGCCTCCTGCTCCCGCAAGAGAAACGACTTTCGCGAATAAGCTTGGCGGGGGCAGAGGGAAATCCATACATTCCGCTCGGAGCGTGAAAGAATGAAAGTTCTGGAAGACGTCGACGGCTATCAGATTTCGCAGATGGGTCTGGATTGTTACCGACATATGGACCCCCAAGCCCCGGACGAATTTCGTCAACTTGCAGCTTTGTTGGTTGACTACTGGATCGAGAGAGATATTCGACAAATCGGAATTGGTGGAGGCCAGGGCGCAGGCAAAAGTACGCTCAGTCGACTAATCGCTTCTGCGTTTGCGTTTGTGGGCGAGAGGGTCGCCATACTGAGTATTGATGACTTTTATTTACCCACCAAAGAGCGATTACGGTTGGCTCGCGAAGTGCATCCGTTGGTAGCGACTCGAGGGCCACCTGGTACTCACGAGATTGATGCTTTACTCAAGAGCATGGACGCTCTGAAAGACGGGGGTACCGTCGAGGTGCCTGTGTTCAATAAAGCCACGGATGAACGAGCGGGTAGTCGCCGTATTGATGGACCCGTTAAACGGGTGCTTGTCGAGGGTTGGTGCGTCGGTGCCAGTCCGATGACCGGGGCCCCTGAGGACGCGCCCATCAATGAACTTGAACGACACCACGACCCCAAAGGTGAATGGCGACAGTGGATCAACCGAGGGCTTGAGACGGCGTATCGGGATCTCGTGAACCGATTCGATCAACTCTTGTACCTTAAAGTACCCAATATGACTGCTGTTCGAAGGTGGCGATTGGCGCAAGAACAATCGTTGCCGCGCGCTGCTCGAAAGGGTGTTGATGAGGTTGATCAGTTTGTCGCGCATTATGAACGGTTGACCTTGTGGATGATGGAAGACCTAGCAACGCGAGCCGACCTCGTGGTGCATCTTGGTGAAAATCACGAAGTCACGTCAGTGGTGCTTGCCTAAGCGGCAAGAAAGTGTACGCGGTGTGCATCGGTGGAACGAAAACTAATGGGGTGAGAATCCCAACCAAACAAACGATTTCTGACCATGGGCCCTGAAACAATTCCACTATCGCACCGTTAGGGTCACTCACTGAGATGCGCGACGGCAACATCGTCAAAACGGTTGTGGTAATTCGAGTGACGGTTGCTTCGACGATCTACAGCATTTTGCGGATCAATGTGTCGATGAGAAATGGCCGTTCTTACAGCGAACTATGCGTCCCATCACACAGCGGCGCTCCGGCGGTTCGCTTGCATCCGCAAAAGTAAAGGGTACGGTCTTTATCCGCTTCGTATGCGACAGGGGTGAACTCCGTGTCGCTATGCGAGCCATCACAAAAGGGTTGGTTGGCGCTCTTTCCACACGCGCACCAAAAGTACTTTTTGCCCGCCGTCACGTCGACAGGGAACGGTGCTTTTTGTGCGATATTGGGTTCGGCCATGGTTTACTCCTCGTCTTGTTGAAATAAGTTGCGCGGTATCTTTTTCCCCGTCAGGTTCCAGCGCATGAAGTACGTGCGTTCATGGTGCCTGACAGTCTCGCGTTTTCCAACGCGGCCGACTACCATCGACGGCAGTTGTGATCTATAGCAACAGGGTAGAGGAAAGCGTGGCACGTTGGGATCGGGAAGATACGGAGGCAGTACCCCAGTGGTTTTGGGATGCGATTGACGTTGAATCGCGGCAAGACACGGTTGAAGTTGATGATTGCGACGTGTTCTACCAGGAATGGGGGGATAGCTCAAAACCGGGCGTCTTGCTTATTCATGGAATGAATGCGCATTCGCGATGGTGGGACTTCATTGCTCCGCTGTTGCTTGACCGATTTCATGTCGCTGCGATGGACTTAACCGGCATGGGAGACTCCGATTACCGCTACAGTTACGAAGCGGAAACGTACGCGCAAGAGATTGTTGGGGTTTGTGATGCCATTGGATTTGACGCCAATGTGACAGTGGTCGGCCATAGCTTCGGTGGCGCCATGGCGACCAAGGCAATGGACCTTTACCAAGATCGATTTGGGGCTTTGGTGCTGGTTGATTCGGGCATTCGCGATCCCGATGAACCGATCCCTGATCGGCCACAGATGGGTGGTGATCGGGCGAAAGCTTACCCAGATAGAGAGACCGCAGAAGCCCGTTTTCGTCTTTATCCTCCGCAGCCGTGTGCGAACGCGTTTGTATTGAAGTACATCGCTAAACAGTCGGTCATGCGAATTGATGGTGGTGGCTGGGCGTGGAAGTTTGACGAGGACCTACCCGGTACTTTGAAAGGTGGCGAGCGATACCCAGAGGAATACGCTGGGCTGTCACTCCCCGTTGGAATTATCTACGGTTCTGACAGTGAGCTTTTTTCCAAAGAAACACTCAATTACATGTTGTCGCTCATCCCCGGTGAGGTGGATGTGTGTGCAATCGAAGACGCGCAGCACCACGTATTTCTTGATCAGCCGCTAGCGTTTACGCAGGAATTGGCTGACATGATCGCCCGCCTAAGGACAATTTGAGGTGGACGGTCTTTCAGCGTGCTGTCATTGATGGGCGGGAGTTTTTTTCGTTAATCCCATGACAAGGCGCCTCCGGTTTGGTATTCGGTGACCCTCGTTTCAAAAAAGTTTTTTTCCTTTTTTAGGTCCATGATTTCGGACATCCAGGGGAACGGATTTTTTACCGTCTGAAACCTTTCGGGTAACCCAATTTGAGCCAACCGGCGGTTAGCGATGAACTGCAGGTACTCCGCCATCATGTTGCCATTCATCCCGAGAATACCGCGGGGCATGGTGTCGAGCGCATATTGCGTTTCCAGCTCCGTTCCTTCCAGTATCATCTGTGCCGCTAGTTCTTGCATTGACGAGTCCCACAATTGTGGGTTTTCCAGTTTGATTTGATTTATTACGTCGATCCCAAAGTTCACGTGCATCGATTCATCACGAAGAATGTATTGGAACTGCTCGGAGGTACCGGTCATTTTGTTGCGTCGCCCCATCGAAAGGATCTGTGAGAATCCGCAGTAAAAGAATATGCCTTCGAGGACGCAGTAATAAGCAATGAGGTTTTTTAACAATGCTTGATCGTCTTCATGCGTACCTGTTGTGAATTGAGGATCAGAAAGCTCCCTAGTGTACTTAAGCGCCCAAGATGCCTTTCGTGCCACCGAAGGTACCTCGTGATACATGTTGAATATCTCGCCTTCGTCCATGCCTAAAGATTCGATGCAATACTGGTATGCGTGCGTGTGGATTGCCTCTTCGAAGGCTTGCCGAAGCAGATATTGCCGACACTCCGGATTGGTGATTAGTCTGTAAATGGCAAGTACTAAGTTATTGGCTACCAGCGAGTCCGCCGTAGAAAAGAACCCTAGGCTTCTTTTAATGACAACTCGTTCGTCGTCGCTTAGGCCATCTTCAGATTTCCAAAGCGCTACGTCGGCAGTCATGTTGACTTCTTGAGGCATCCAATGATTTGCACATCCATCGAGATATTTTTGCCACGCCCAGTCGTACTTGAAAGGCACGAGTTGATTAAGGTCGGCGCGGCAGTTGATCATCCGTTTCTGATCAACGGTGACTCGCTCGGTATTTTCATGATGAGTCGTCGCCGTGACGTTGTCCTTTAAAGCGTGACGACT
>ENA-UPTF01002093-UPTF01002093.1-marine-metagenome-genome-assembly--contig:-NODE-2093-length-11795-cov-2.992661_pt1 | contig 11795 bp, 10 predicted proteins | sample MGYA00238166_ERZ767019 | MGnify/ENA primary metagenome ERZ767019 (study PRJEB28930, sample SAMN06266391) | marine metagenome | isolation source: Sea water from 250 m depth | place: Atlantic Ocean... | reverse complement strand
CAGAGCCTGGTTTTGGCATCTCCATCAGCGCGGTTTTCAAAGATTCCAAAGATTCCTTACCCGCGGAAACGTCGACTACTAGGCCATTTATACCGGCCTTACGCAACGTCTTTAGATCATCTGCCCCAGGAGTTTCGGTGATTTCCGCCAATAAAAATTTGCCCAGACGCCCGCTTATGCGCGCAACTTTGGCCAGGTCGTCTAGAGTCCAAGAAGACGAAGCCCCTGGAAGCGGGAACAGTACAGCATCTACTGGCAGCGCGTTTATATCCCTCAATTCTTCAACATCAGTATCTTGAGCGATGCATAGCACCTTTGCCGAATCTTCGGACGACACTGCTCCAAGTGATGTGCCCTTTAATCGAAAGGCCACCACACCACTACCTGCTTCCTCGTACGCTTTAGCGTCCTCGGTGCTCAGTGAATCAGTCCTTACGCCCCAAATTCTGTCAGACAACATGTCTTTCAATTCGCCGACCTGATCCTGAGTCGACAACCCCGATATGATAATCCCATCTGGAGAGACTTCAGTCGCAGTGACCGTGCCAGTTTTGTGATTACCTGACACCTGCACTATCAGAGCTAGTCCAGGGATTTTCTCAGACCTAGCAGGTCCGAACCCCATGCGGGCTGGAGCCCCTTCTATTATCTCTTCCAAACGGTCAATAAATTTACTCATTTAATACAATCCCTATAATTTAGCCAGTGGTTTTGGCAACTCAATCGACAGACTAAAATTGGTTGATCGACAGCGAGTCACCAGAATCGACGCGAAACAGAACGCTGGTCACGCTCCCGGCTGATTATACTCCATAGTAGAATCCACGGGCAGTCCCAAATATCGGATATTCCGTATCCTTTAGGCACTACCTAATTAATACGGTTCAGCAATCATAAAAATACGAGCTAATGGTTATTTTTGTATGAGGCACTATGGCAATCAGACTAAATGATTTGATCCAAAATCCCGAGACCGCTCCCTTCTCAAAATTGAAGTATCTGAAGCGGAGGCCCGAAGATGAGGTGACGCAGTTCTTTAACCGTCTATTTCTTCTGAGTGTTACCGGTAAAGAAACCGGAGACTGGTCAATACTCGACAAATTCCTGGAAGAAGAAGGAGACCGAATATCGTCGCAGGTGGCGCCTCCAATCGGATTCGACTACACACCATGGGCCCCATTCAAGAATCGGTTGTCGGAATCCAAGATTGCTATATTGTCCACCGGTGGAGTTTATGTTGAAGGGCAGAAACCCTTTAATACGGAAGGTGACTCTAGTTACCGCGAGATTCCATTGGACACGCCAGCAGACCTGTTTCGGATTGCGCACACACATTACGACACTACTGGTGTAGCTGAGGATATCAACTCAGTATTGGCTATACACCGTCTCCAAGAAATCATTAGGGACGGTATAGTCGCCGAATCCAGCACGTCTGCTTATAGCTTCATGGGGTACATACCGGACCCGTCAGATCTCATTAAAATGACTGCATCTGAGGTGGCTAGACGATTGAACGAAGAAAGAGTTGACGGAGTGGTCATAGGTACGACTTGACCTGTATGCCATCAGTCCGGAGGACTGATTGCCCGGACCATCGAATCTGCCGGGATTCCTACAGTAGTACTCATGGTCGACCGAACCAGAGCTGAGATCATGGCCGTGCCACGCGGATTAGTTCTTAAGTTTCCATTCGGTCGCCCATTTGGGGCGCCGGGTAACCCAGACCAACAACGCGTAGTGTTGGAAGACGCGCTAACGATGCTGAGTTCCAGCCGACAGCCGGGAGATATCCGCAGCAGACCCTATCGCTGGCGTAGAGAAGATTACGCCCGTATCCTGGCCGAACGCCATGGAGGAATGTCTGCCGGAGCATAGCCGGCGCCTTATTGCATGGCAGAAATTGGTTGAACCACCGTTCGAAAGGGTAAATCTCTTTCAATCATTTTTTACGATCTATATCCTCCGACATTTTGTTTATTTGGCCTCGAGTCATTGGACAATCAACTCTGCCTATAAATACCATCGCAAGAAGGAAAATTTGCAGATCTCGGACACGTCGTTGTCCCATTTCGTGGGCTTGCCGTATAATCGAATCAAAACCATCGCGCCAAAATCAGGTAGGATTCGGTAGATGCTCTTAGCCATAGACATAGGCAACAGCATGGTCAATCTCGGTATTTTTGAAGGTGAGCGACTAGCAGCCAATCTTAGGGTTTCGACAGATGCCAAGAAATCCGCTGATGAATATGGCCTGACCCTCCGTGACCTTTTAGTGCTGAATGGGATCGACCCATCTGGAATCACTGATGTTTGCATGTGCAGCGTCGTTCCACCCCTTACGGGAATTTTCGAGCAGCTCATCCAAACCTATTTCAAAATCAACCCCCTTACCGTAACCGCCGGCGTCAAGACTGGTCTCCAGATCAACTACGACAACCCTAGGGACGTCGGAGCTGACCGAATCGTCGACGCTGTTGCCGCTATCGACCTTTACGGCCAGCCGACCATAATAGTAGATTTCGGTACCGCAACAGTCTTCGACGCCGTTTCCAAAGAAGGCGTGTATCTAGGAGGGGCTATCTCTCCTGGCATGAACGTCGCAGCCGAGGCGTTGTTCCTGAACACGTCTCAACTACGACGGGTCGAAATGGTAGCACCAGATTCAGCTATCGGCCAGAATACCACCGAAGCCTTGCAATCAGGCTTAGTGCTCGGCTACACCGGGTTAGTCACAGGAATGGTGGCAAGATTCAAGAAAGAACTCGGACAAGACGCCAAGGTAGTGGGCACAGGAGGGCTGGCCGATGTCATTGCGAAAGAGGCCGATGTCTTTGACGCTATCAACCCAGATTTGACACTTATCGGGCTTCGTCTTATATATGGCAAGAACCAACCGCCTCCCAAGGTGTTGGACTGAACCCCATGGCTGGAGCTCTTGCTAACAAACACGTAGTCCTAGGCGTGACCGGAAGTATCGCTTGCTACAAAGCTTTGGATCTCGCCAGCAAACTGGTCCAAGGTGGGGCTATGGTCGATACGATAATGAGCTACGGAGCCACCCAATTTGTTACTCCTCTAGCATTCCGGAGCATCACCCACCGAGCAGTGGTGACCGATTCCTTCGATGCTAACTCTGAATACAGTGTCGAGCATGTAGCCTTAGCTCAACAGGCTGATGTCATAGTCGTGGCCCCGGCGACCGTACATTGCATCGCCAAAATGGCCCTTGGTCTAGCTGATGACCCACTAACCACCACCATAGTAGCCGCCAAATGCCCACTCGTAGTCGCGCCTGCCATGGACGGCAACATGTACGACCATCCGGCCACGCAGTCTAATGTAACCACATTGGCTAATCGCGGTGTGGTAATAGCCGGGCCTGGCACGGGAAGACTAGCATCCGGTCTGTCCGGAGTTGGGCGATTGCTGGAAACGCCCGAATTAATGGGATATATCTCTTACGCTATCGGCAAAAATGGAGACCTGTCAGGACGAACTTTAGTTGTAAGCGCCGGCGGCACCATGGAACCCATTGACCCCGTGCGAGTCATCACTAATCACTCCTCAGGAAAGATGGGCTACGCATTGGCTGAAGCCGCCAGAGACAGGGGAGCCGATGTAGTTTTGGTAACAGCTCCAACGAATCTACCGAATCCAGCTCTGGTTAAGGTCGTCCAAATTCAGACAGCGGAAGAGATGAGGGTAGCGATCCAACGCCATCTAGATAAAGCTGATGCCCTTGTCATGGCCGCCGCCGTCGCAGATTACAAACCATCAGTTTCATTTGACCAGAAAATAAAGAAATCTGAAGACGACCTAAACATATCTTTGGCCAAAACCACTGACATTTTGAAGACGGCAACGGGCAGTTTCGTGAAAGTCGGGTTTGCGGCAGAGAGTCAGAACCTAGTGGAAAACGCCAAAGCCAAAATTACCAACAAAAAGTTAGATTTAATTGTTGCCAATGACATTACAGCCGAAGGTAGCGGATTTGGGTCTGACACAAATAAAGTAACCTTGATCGACCGCGACATGAGAGTTGACGAGTTACCTTTGCTCACCAAATATGACGTCAGTAATCGTATATTGGACAGAGTGAGCGACCTGATGGGAAGCTGAAGCTTCCGCCCACCTTAATGGGCAACGATTGAGCTACGATACAGCTAGTCCATCGGAAATAGCAGCCCAATAGACCATTATTCGGATACCTACCCTGTGAGATCGAGATGTCTGAGAAATAAATTATGCCCGGTAGGATCTCCAGTCCGGCACGGCCAAGACCTAACCAAATCATCGAATGAGCCGACACTATGTATGTCGGCGGAACACTAAACAGATGTGGAGTTCCGTACCCCATAGTACGACCCAGTGCCAGGTCGGTTTAGGCTGAGCACTACCCGAATCTCCCGCGGCCCGCCGGACATAGTTAGCTCGAAACGGTCTCTTTGAAACGTTTAATAGCCTCGATGTGTTCGCTTGGTCCTTTGAGACCGGCGCGCATGGTGTTTACAGAAAGGTGAGTGGCCCCTACCTCATCCCAAGAAGCGGCTATTTTCTCCCAGTCTTCCTGCTTGTCTGTTGCGTAAGCTACCCGGCCTTCGATCCCGATATCGTTTGGGTTCCGGCCGGCTTTAACGGCATACTCGCGCATCTGTGCAAGTTTCTCCTGGCCCGCACTGTCAGGTTGGAACTGAGGGAACCATCCGTCGGACATCTCGCCTATACGTTTTATAACCCGGTCCTCTCCACCACCCAACCAGATGGGGATAGGACGTTGGATCGGTAATGGATTTATACCGGCATCAGTGACTTTATGGTACCGGCCATCAAAATTTACGGTTTCCTTAGTCCACAACTGGCGAAGCAGGTCGATCTGTTCCTCACTTCGGCGTCCTCGGTTGCTAAAGCTCTGTCCCAAAGCCTCATATTCAACCTCGTTCCAACCAATTCCAATTCCGAGCCGCAAGCGACCACCAGTAAGGACGTCGACTTCTGCGGCTTGTTTCGCCACCAGCCCAGTCTGACGCTGGCCAAGGATTAGGACACCAGTGGTGAACTCAATTTTCTCGGTGATTGCCCCAAGGTAACCAAACATTACGAACGGTTCATGGAACATGTCATCTTTGTTATAAGGCCGGTCCCAAACGTCTCTTTTAGTTTGGTCTGCACCCAACACGTGATCGAAGACCAATATGTGCTCATAACCCAAGTCTTCCGCAGCCTGTGCGAAATCTTTAACAGCGGATGGGTCTGATCCAATCTCGGTTTGAGGGAATATGGCTCCTAATCTCATGGCTGCCTCCAGTCTGTAGCTTATCCCTTTGAAATTCTCCCCAGTATCCGAGGTTGATCGTCTCGCGTCAACCGTATGTCGGATTTCGGTGCGGTTGGTCTATAATGCTCGAAATTCCGCGCGGCCTTCTGGTTGCTACGATACAAAAGGACAGGCTGGAGTAACGCAATGAAAAGCATTGAACTGGACTATTCCAAACGGTGCGGGGATGAACCTGAAAAAGGCCACAACCGCTGGCACCCTGATATACCTCCCGTCGTAGAAGCAGACCCAGGTGAAGAAGTAATCATGCAGACCAGACACGCGTTCGACGGACAGATCACGCCAACGACCATCGCCGACGACCTATTAGGTACAGACCTCGGGTTGGTCCACCCTCTGACTGGCCCAGTATTCGTCAAAGGCGCACAACCTGGCGACCTGCTTGAGGTCACAATCCAGCAAATCGAGCCGGCTAATTGGGGATTCACTAGTATATTGCCAGGCTTTGGTTTTCTGAGAGATGTTTACACAGAGCCCTACCTAGTCCACTGGGAAATGAGTGATGGATTTGCCCGATCGCGCCAATTGCCAGGAGTGGCAATCCCCGAGGCGTCATTCATGGGTACCATCGGAGTTGCACCGTCTCGCCAACTGCGCCAAGAGATATTACTCAGAGAAGACGAGTTGTTGCGACGCGGCGGTATGGTAGTCGGTCCGACCCCTGCAGGAGCGGTCCCCGTCAACGAGCCATTCGCCAGCGAAGGCCTACGAACCATTCCTCCAAGAGAGCATGGAGGGAATTTGGACATCAAACAACTGACTTCCGGAACACGATTGATGCTACCAGTGTTCACTGAAGGCGGGCTGTTCTCGGCAGGCGACGCACACTACGCCCAAGGAGACTCAGAGTGCTGCGGGACTGCAGTGGAGATGGATTGTACCTTACATGTGAGTTTTCGGACTCTAAAAGGCGAAGCCGAACGTCGAGGTATCCGGTATCCCATATTCGAGCGGGACGATTACTTCACCAACCCAGAGATGGCTGCTCCTCGACGGTTTATTGCCACCACTGGCATGTGCATCTCTGACGGAGTAAATCAATCAGAGGACGGCACACTTGCTTCCAGAAATGCCCTTTTGAACATGATCAATCTGTTGATGGAGCGCGGCTGGTCGCGAGAGCAAGCATACTGTATTTGCAGCGTAGCAGTAGACTTGAAAGTCAGCGAGGTAGTAGACGTGCCCAACTTTGTAGTCTCGGCGTTCCTTCCATTAAACATTTTTGAAAGCTGACCATGCGAATTTTGGACAATTTATGGATACGCTATACTCTTCGAGTCCGGTAAGACGCCAACGAAACTCGGAGTTGAAATTTGAGGGAGAAATGACATGAAATTCGGACTCCTCTACGAAATGCAAAGACCCTTCGACGGCAAAGAAGTTGATTGGAACGCCCTATACAGGGAGACTTTGGACCAATGTGAACTCGCCGACCAAGTCGGTTTCGATAACCTATGGTTTGTCGAGCACCACTTTTTGATGGGGTTCTCCGGTTCGCCTTGTCCGGAAGTCATGTTCGGAGCACTAAGCCAACGCACCAAGAACATACGTATCGGATTCGGAGTATCCATACTGCCCAACCACCACCCAATCCGAGTGGCAGAACGTGTTGCCATGGTCGACCAGCTCACTAATGGCCGGGTTGAAGTTGGAACAGGTCGCTCGAATGCCTACGAGCAGACTGGCCAAGGAATCGATCCCCGCGAGACCAGAGACCGATGGGACGAAGCACTATCCATGCTGCCTCAAATCTGGCAGTCGGACAAATTTTCCTGGGACGGCAAATTCTGGAATGTACCGGAGCGGCAGGTGCTACCCAAGCCCTTCCAGAAGCCACATCCCCGTATGTATCTTGCGTGCACCCAGACTGAGAGCTTCCGGCTAGCAGCCCAGAAAGGGATTGGCGTACTTTCATCAGCCTCATATGCCGTAGACATCCTAAAAGAGCATGTCCAAGTCTACCGAGACGCCATCAAAGACGCCGACCCTGTAGGTGCGGAGGTCAACGAATTCTGGGGCAACAACGTCCACTCGTTTTGCGGTAAGGACGATCAGGCGGCTAAAGAACTTTGCGCCGAATCCATGAAGACGTTTTTCGGACCAGACAAACCTTACATACAAGGACGCATCAACGCCTACGAGGAGTTGCTGGAGTCATGGGGAGGCGTTCCTGATAATCTTAAGGCGGACTTCGGACGATGGCTACGTCAATCAGACGACGATCATAAGACACAGGCAGAAGAAGCTGGTATCTCTCTAGACTCAGGTCCAGGAGCAGCACGTGCTGCCGTGGCAGAGTTAGATGCCAATGTTTTAGCTGACCGTGGAGTCATCATCGCCGGAAACCCTGAAAGCTGCATTAAAACCATTCAGACCTATGAAGACATCGGTGTAGACCAGGTCATGTTGATCATGCAAACAGAGACCATTCCCCACGAGAAGGTAATGGAGTCTATAGAGTTGTTCGGCAAAGAGGTAATCCCCGCCTTTAGCGGAGCAAAGGTCTAAAAAGGCAAATGATCGCGGATTCCTGACACCCGCTCTTAACTAAGAGCGGGTGTTCTTTTGCCTACCAGTAAAAATATCTGTCAGCGGCAATCAAATTGCAGTTTCAATTTCTGAGAGCAAGAAAGAGGCCAAGCGTTTTCCCTCTTCCACAGAATCGACTTCATACCCTGTTGTAGAACATTTAAGACTGGCTTGAGCTGTAGCAAACCGAGCGCACTGCTCAATACCCCAGCCACGTAAACTGCCGTAGATAAAACCTGCTGAGAAGCAAGATCCAGCTCCGTTGCCATCTACCGTATATATGTCAGGTGCGACCACCCTCACTATCTGCCTAGCATTCGCCACCACACAGCCCATGCTACCACCGGTCACTATGACGGTACCTATTCCAACTTCCAAAAGTTTGTTGACAATGGATTCCATATCCCCAATCGCAAAGTTTCCATCAAGGGATACCTGGAAAACATCAGCGTATGCGGACAGTTGCGACACCAATTCATCATTATTGTGTTGGCTTTCGATATTTACGAAGACTTTTATCCCTAACTGGGAAGCGATCTCCATAGGGCGAATGATATGGCTTCCATCGTACCAATCAAGATAGAGATATGAAGCACCTGTCAAGGGAGTCAGGTCGGCAGAATCCAGTGTAGCCAACAATTCAGGGGTCCGCTTGTAGAAATAAGTCCTAGCGCCGCTAGGGTCTGCTATTGATAGCTCGGCAACCGTAGAAACATCTGGATTGATTTCTACATCAACTGGGACTCCCAGATCTCTAACAGTCCGAACCACTTTGTCTCCCAGGTCATCTGCTCCAACAGCCGACGGAATGAACCAGACTTCCTGACCCCATTGTTTAAGCATCCAAGCAACAATTCCGGCGTCATCACCGAACGAATCTGTCAGTTGATTGATGGGTGTTCCACCGTTATGGATAGGCACATGGTCAACCACCATCAACTGAAGATAACTCAGCACACCAAAACATACGACTGGCCCATTTGACACTACTTCTGCAGGGAAATCGTCATTCATCGATTATTCCGAGTGTGGTAGTCCACTAATATCTGAATAGAACATACGCATCGATTGGTAGTATAAACAACGAAAGAATTACCGAGTTCAAGAATTCCAAATCTCTTAACTGGAAGTTTGCTTCTAATTAAGCCGGGCTCAGGTCATAATTGATATTAAACGATCACCAAAAATAACGTCGGTTAACGGAAGCGGACGTGGCGGCACGTGCCATCGCTTTACCGTGAGGTAACTAACATGAAATCTCTTTTTGCTTTAATATTTTCTCTCATATTGGTCGCAACTGCCTGTTCGTCCGATATGACCTCCGATCAACCCGGCAAAAGCGACACTGATTCAGCTCCGAACTATCCTACAAAATTTCAGTCCACTCCAACACCAATTCCTCAAACCACTCGTGCCCCATCTAACCGCATCGGTATTGGAAAATCCGTCGACGGAGGTATATTCCTACAGCTCGGAGCAGACCCGCCAACTTTAGATCCGCACTTAACGACCGACGTCAACTCCGCCGTATACGCAGTCGAGATCTACGGCGGTCTTATGACCATCAACAAAGAACTTGCCATCGTAGGTGACCTAGCTGAGACATGGGAAGTTAGTCCGGACGGGAGGACTACTACCTTCAGGCTAAACCCTAACGCCAAGTTCCACAACGGTAGGACAGTTACTGCCAACGACGTCAAATGGTCTATCGAGCGAGCCACTTCCCCTGAAACCGAGGCTTTTAACGCCAGCGTTTTCCTCGGTGACATCATCGGTGTAGAACAAAGAATCGTTGGAGAGTCGACAGAAGTGTCCGGTGTTCAGGTTATCAACGATCGGACGGTAACCATCACCACAGACGCTCCAAAGGCCTATTTCCTCTCCAAATTGACCTATCCAGTCAGCTTTGTTCTTGACCAAGCCAACGTGGAATCCAACCAGAATTGGATATTCGAGCCGAACGGGACAGGTCCTTTCAAACTGGCCGAGTACAATCCAGGTGAAATGCTCCGCCTTAAAAGGTTCGACAACTATCACCTAGGCCCAGCTAAATTGGACGCGGTGGAGTTTCTAATCAGTGGCGGTAACAGCATGTTGATGTACGAGAATGATGAACTCCACATCACCGGTATACCGTTAACCCTATTAGCAGGCATCTTAGACCCGTCGAACCCGCTGAGCAAAGATGTCGTAGCGGCACCGCCTCAGTTCGACGTCGATTATTTCGGGCTAAATACCACCGAACCTCCGTTTGATGACATCAAGATACGGCAGGCCTTCAACTACGCTATCGACCGAGAATCGTTAGCTAGCACCTTACTTGAAGATTTGGTAGTGCCCGCAGCCGGGATCCTGCCTCCTGGATTCCCCGGATACAATCCAAACCTAAAAGGCTACGTATATGACCCAGCAAAAGCCCAGCAATTAATCCGCGAATCAAAATATGGTACTCTCGAAACCCTTCCTCGAATCACCCTGACTCTGCCAGGCAGTTTCGGCGCAGCCATCAGCCCCTCCATTGAGGCCATGTTGGCGATGTGGGAAAAGAACTTAGAGGTCGATATTTCCATCCTCCAAACGGAGTGGGCTATATTCCTTCAAGACCTACACCAGAACAGGTTCCAGATGTTTGGCGGACTAGGTTGGATAGCCGACTATCCAGACCCTGAAAATTTCCTAGACGTCTTATTCCATAGCAAGAGTAACAACAACCAATCGGAATACGCCAACAAGCAAGTAGACACTCTATTAGAACAGGCGCGTATCGAACTCGACGAAACTAATAGGTTTAAGCTCTACCACCAGGCAGAGGAAATGATCGTAAACGACGCTCCCTGGGTACCTCTTTGGCACTCTAATGGGGGCTCAGTTCTAATCAAGCCCAAAGTTAACGATTATTTCCTATTTCCGATAGTGATTCCAAAATACCGGTACATATACTTAACGCGATAAAAATACCGACTGGACTCCAAAGAAGAGTTGATATGAAGATCTACCTAGTAGACGGGACGTATGAGTTGTTCCGGTCTTATTTTGCCCTTCCACCGATATCAGCACCTGATGGACAAGAAGTAGGCGCAATACGAGGGATAATCCAGAGTCTCCTTTACTTGCTCAGGGAAGACCAGGTGACCCATATCGCCTGTGCGTTCGACCATGTTATTAAATCGTTCCGCAACGACCTCTATGCCGGCTACAAGACCGGCGAAGGCATCAGAGAAGACCTCTTGGCGCAATTTGAACTGGCTGAAAAGGCCATTTCGTCACTGGGGATACAAGTGTGGCCAATGGACGATTATGAAGCAGATGACGCCTTGGCCACCGCTGCGACATATTGCAGCGAGCTTGTCGAAGTCGACCAGGTACTTATATGCCGTACCACATGGGTACAGCTTATAGAGAATCTTTCCCATGCTACGGTTTTACCGATAAAGAGCAGCTAGGAGATATGACGGTAGCGGTTGGCGTTCCCATGCGTTCTCGAGAGATTGCTAACATAGCCAAATTTATTATGGCCGAGATTAGAGAAAAGGAGCTTGATCTTGGGTACTGCGAACGTTACTACGGGGCCAATTCACGGAATTGTGACGGTTATCGCTAATATCAAGAGATTCTCAGAATAAATCTACTTTTGGGGCGCATGCATATGCGCCCCAATTCGTTATTTAGCTGGTCAATGTGCTAGCATACTCATATGAAAATCTTCAAAGCAGTCATAGGGCCTATAAAGGCTGCAGCGGTATTGGTGATACCCATACTTCCAAGCGAGATCAACGCTGCCTTTTTGTGGGCGCAGCTTCAGAATGCAAGTTCGATCACATGTAGACGGATGCAGATATGGGATCGATATCACGTAGGCTTCGCAGAGTTGGCACATCAGGACAGGTTGCGGAGGCCAGTGATCCCTGAGGATTGCGGCCATAATGCT
>ENA-UPTF01002091-UPTF01002091.1-marine-metagenome-genome-assembly--contig:-NODE-2091-length-11808-cov-2.006905_pt1 | contig 11808 bp, 16 predicted proteins | sample MGYA00238166_ERZ767019 | MGnify/ENA primary metagenome ERZ767019 (study PRJEB28930, sample SAMN06266391) | marine metagenome | isolation source: Sea water from 250 m depth | place: Atlantic Ocean... | reverse complement strand
AAAACTAACGCTCTCTAAAAATTCGAACCGGCGTAGACCGTGTTCTGCTAATTGGCTGAGTCAATCATGACTCGACTGGACATTCAGACGCAGCCGGTTGGCTTGGGTAAGCCCGCGTACTTACAGGCCTGCTTGGCCGGACCATAGGGAAAGAGTTCATACAGGTATTTACTGTTACCTTTCTCTTTTCCGAGTCTCTTACCAATCGCCTTTGTCAACACACGCACTGCGGGGGCGATCTGATATTCCTCGTAATACTCGCGCAAGAAATTAATTACCTCCCAGTGGTTGTCAGTTAGATCGCAGTCATCTAACTCCGCCATGTGCCCAGCCACATCACTCGACCAATCGCTTAAGTCGGCGAGATATCCTTCTTCATCCGTCTCATAAGATCTACCATTCACGTCAAAAGACATCGTGCTTCTCCTTCTATTAGTGGGCAGGTCACCATGCCTGCACTACCGGATTAGCCTCCACCAAGGAAACAAACCCATCGTAATTAATCGTGTGGATTGCATTCATTATTCGATCGCTATCAATGCCACGAGCCTGGAGATCAGGCTCTAGTACATAGATCGTGCAACACTGCTGTGCAATCTCGACAGCAGCACTGAATTTGGTCTTGTCCATTGCTCCGTAGACACCATCTTCGATCAGCAGGACAGCGCTACCGGGTTGCGCTAAACCAAAACAAGTAGTCAGCGCATCAGACTGATAGGGCGACTTGTTAACAGTGTGTAACATTTGACGATCCTAGAAATTGAAGATGACGTCCTGCGCTTCAAACAATTGTCCAAGAGATGCACGATCGATGAGCGTAATCGAAGATTTTTCCTGATCATCATCTTCCTCATCTTCATAAGTCAGCGGCATCAGATCTTCAACAGTGAGGCCGCGCTCTTCCAAGGACTCCATCTCAATGTAAAGCTGCGTTACATCATAATCAGCCAAGGCACGGTAGGCGCCAGCAAAATTCTTGGTGCCAATCGCCTTGGTGTCTTGCGCTTTTTTCAACTGAAACACGCCGTCTCCCAAGAACGCCATACTGACCTCTTGGTCAAACGCAGCCCCAACCAGGACCACTTCCAAGCCTTCGTGCGCATAGATAGTGCCATGCGGCGCACTACGATTGACGTACATGAATTTCTTTGGCGTTGGCAAATCTAAGCCCGCTCAGTTACCAAAGACCAGAAACCGATCTGCTTCAATGCCCGCTTCAATTAACTGGCCTAGGCCAGAAATTCGAAATCCTGGGGCCAGGTTATCACCGTCCTTTCCGTGACGGCGAGCCTCGTCTTGATCAAGAATTCCGCGCCGCTGGGCCGCAGCCACGCAAACCACTAGATCTAGATTATGTTGACTTGCCAGTTCACTCCAACGATCAGTCACATGTCGATCGTCCTGCGGTGGTGTCGTCATTCGAGTGGCGTTGTTAACCCCGTCATGATAGAAGAATATTCGAAATAACTCGTGGCCGGCCTTCAGCACTGCGCAGGCAAAATGATACGCAGTATCTGATGCCTGGTGGGTATACGGCCCCTGATTAATCATCAGTGCAAATTTCATGCGCTGATCCGAATATGCCTTTAGATTCGAACGTAACTTGACGCATTGAGACTCTTACGTGCGCCGCGCCAATTGTCGATGTGATATTTAGTAAATGGCAAGCCAGTCAACTCGAAAAACCGTGGCCAGCCAATCCGATCGATCCAGTCGTTTACTCTCTCCCAGTCTCGCGCATCCTCCTTGTAACAACGGAGAATCCGCTTAACGATTGCTGTAGCTTCGGGCCAGCGCGGAGGATTATTTGGAATGCCAGAAGCCACTAATTTCTGGAAACTGGGCTTGCTCCGGGCATTGGAATGATTGCCACCAACCCAGATCGCCAACTTAGTGTGTTCCGGATCATTGATTTGCATTGGCGGACATGGGGGATAGCACGCGCCGCAGCAAATACACTTTTTCTCATCGACTTCGAGGGTCGGCTTGCCATTCACCTGGGCAGGCCGTATGGCGGCCACTGGACAGCGAGCGACCACCGACGGCCGCTCGCACACATTGGCAACAAGGTCATGGTTAATTCTTGGCGGCTTGGTGTGCTGCACATTAATCGCAATATCACCCTGCCCGCCGCAGTTAATCTGGCAACATGAAGTCGTGATATGAACTCGATTAGGCATATTACAGTTCTTAAACTCATCAATAAGCTCGTCCATCATGGCCTTAACCACACCCGATGCGTCAGTCCCTGGAATATCGCAATGCAACCAGCCTTGCGTGTGAGAAATCATGGCAACAGAATTGCCCGTGCCCCCAACGACGAAACCTGCTGTTTCTAGCGCCGTAATCAGCGGGGACACTTTTTCTTCATCCGCCAACATGTATTCAATATTGCTCCGAATCGTGAAACGCACACGTCCATCTGCATAACGGTCCCCAATGTCGCACAGCTGACGCAGCGTAAAAACATCGAGAATTCGTTGTGTTCCAGCGCGTACCGTCCAGATGGCATCACCACTCTTGGCGATATGTCGTAACACCCCAGGTCGAGGATGATCATGCGTTTTCCACTGGCCAAAATTCTTGACCATCAAAGGATGCATATATTGAAATCCATCGGGACAGCCGGTTTCTATCGCTTTACGCATTTCCCGTTTAGCCATTGGTTACTTCTCCGCTAATCAGTTGTGTTATTGCCAAAGAATCAACCTGCGGCTGCCAACGATTGGTCGCGTTTGTCTTCGAACCACTTGATTGCCTCCTCATCCCATCCGTCCATTCGGACATAAGAGGATTCCCGCGGGTGATCAATCATGTTCGGGTCCACTTCGACGCCAATTCCATCGAGGAAATTCACCAAGCCAATTCGCTCGATCATCTCGCCACAGCGCTCATGTTCCAGGCCATTTTCAGCCCAGAAATCAATCGCGCTTTCAGCAAGTTCAACCAATCGCTCATAGTCAGCCTCAGTATCCAATTTCATAAACGGCACAACCATCGTCCCCATGAGATCACCAATCTTCAGAGTGCGTTTACCCCCGATCAGTACTGAAACACCGCGATCCTCCCCAGGCGACAAGGCGGAAGGAACCACGTTGAGACAGTGCATGCACTTGACGCAATTGCGGTCATCAATCTGCAGCGTGTCATCGTTCTTGAGACTCATGCAGTTGGTGGGGCAGCGGGTGATAATGTTATCGATCACATGCTGGCGACCTTTCTCATCCACGTATTTTTTCCATTGGTCCTGCTCTACAACAATCTCGTCGCGCCAGGTACCAATCACTGCAAAATCGGATCGCTCGATGGCATTCATACAATCATTCGGGCATCCCGATATTTTGAATTTAAACTTATACGGCAGTGCGGGTCGATGTACATCGTCAGTGAAATTGTTCACCAGCATACGGTGAATCTTGTGCTCGTTCGCGCACGACTGCTCACAGCGCGCTGAACCAACACAGGACTGTGAGGTCCGAACACACGGCCCCGCACCGCCGAGATCAAAACCGTAATCGTTGATCTCATCAAAAAAATGTTGGGTGTTTTCAGTAGTAGCACCGATAAACATAATATTCCCAGTCTGGCCATGAAACGTAACTAATCCTGATCCCCATTTTTCCCAACTGTCGGCGAGTTGTCGCAAAATGTCCGTTGAATAATGGTGTCCCGCAGGAGGTTGTACTCGCAGCGTGTGAAACTCTTTAGACTCGGGAAACTGCTGACCGACCTCAGAAAACCTTGGGATGATGCCGCCACCATAACCGTAGACACTAACGGTGCCACCCTTCCAGTAACCCTTGCGGGTTTCATACGAGTGTTCGAGTTGGCCGAGTAAGTCATTGGCCATGTCGCTTACCCGGCCGCTTGGGTGTCCATCACGAAGGTTTTTGATTCCCGAGACGAAACTCGGCCACGGGCCATTCTCCAATTCATCCAACATGGGCGTGGCATGCTTTTTCTCATCCGACATAGCCGGTGTTCTCCGTGACAAGTTTGACGGGCGTTACATCGAAGCGTGATCAGTCTGATTAACTCACCATTTTAGAGGCCCCCCGGGCGGTGGCCATAACTCGCTTGGGGAGGTGTGGCACAGCTGAGCCTACCCCTAAAGAGATAGGCTATCGCCCGAATCCTGTGTGAACAGACCCTCCTCTTATGGAGGATAGGGTGCCATAAACGATCTTCATACAATGCTGCAAAGCAATCCTCCCAAGGAATCATCCACGCGAATCAGGCGTAGCGCCGGTAAAATCGATCCGAACCTTATCTGCCAAAATCCTTTCTGAATACAACCTATTGACCCATTCCAACTTCGAATCCTGGTTTGAGCAGAGACTGTCCGGCTATCGGCAGGTGCTGCGTAATCCCGTGGTTGATATCACCAATCCACAAAAATTAACGTCGTTCGAACGCACCGCCCTGATCACTGCGATTGCAAGAGCCAATATGGTCATTTACCGATGTCGAACTCCCGAACAAGTGAACCAAAAGAGCATTTTGTCGTTGGCAGCACAACTCGGGCTGACTCGACTGGACCGGGACACGACCACCAACAATCAAGGATTGGCAGAACTGGCTGACCAACGCATCGTTACAGAAAAACCATCCATCCCATTCTCATCGGCCGCACTGAACTGGCATACTGACGGCTATTATTACCCTACCGACCAGGCCATAAGATCATTCTTACTGCATTGCGAACGACAGGCTGATGGCGGTGGATGTAACCTTCTTATCGATCATACTGTCATATATGGTCTACTGCGTCGACGGGACCCCTCTCTGGTAGCCGCACTCACCCATCCCAATGCAATGACCATTCCTGCCTACCGATCCGCGCACGGAACAGTCATTCGGGCAGCCTGCGCTGGCCCCGTATTCTTTACCACGAGGGACGGAGCCCTGGCCATGCGCTACACCAGTCGGCCGCGTCATATTCAATGGAAAAAGAGCGAAGCCGTTCAGGCTGCGCTTCACCAGCTGCGTGAGGTGCTCGCTCAGGCATCGGATCTAGTGCTTGAACACACACTAGAAGCCGGCGAAGGCATCATCTGTCATAACATACTTCACGCGCGCACTGCCTTCACCGATGCCACGCCGCACTCAAGGCTCCTCTACCGAGCTCGCTTCCAGGACCCCATCAGAGATAGCGTTGCGGCACTACCCACGTCACTACTGCCGACCTCATGATCAGCGCCCGGCTCTCACTCCCATGAATATTCACTGGCAGGAAAACAAACTGCAGGAAGCGAGTGTCCCAGATCAAGGCATAATCGACCTGCATTTCAGCGTCAGTGGCCAACACCTGCAATCAGATTTCGGGCTGAGCCTGCAAAGCGCCATTGCGCGCCACTTGACCTGGATTCCTTCAGAACCCTCTCTAGGTATTTATCTGAACCATGGTCCTGATTCAGGTAACGGCTGGCAGCGTCCAATAGAGAATGGAGTTATCCAACTATCCCGCCGGACTCGCCTGACATTGAGGCTTCCGTCACACCGTGTTCCCAGTGCTCACGAATTGACCGGTAAACAATTGCTCGTTGATGATTTCATCTTGGACGTTGGCAAAGGACATATTAAACACTTATTACCGTGCCCAACCCTTTTTTCTCGACACGTTGTCATGACCCCCGAGCCACTCGATGAAGCAGATTTCACCAACGCCATCGTAACGCACTTCCAAAGCCGCGGTATTCAACCAAGAAAACTCCTGTGTGGTCGGGAACACGTGATACGGTCCGCGTCAGGGATATGGACTGCGCACAGTCTCATGGTAGCGGATCTTGAAGATGACGAGTCGCTCGATCTGCAAGTTTCCGGTTTGGGTCTGGGACGAGCAATGGGCTGTGGTGTCTTTCACCACCACAAAAGTATTTCGCCAGTCAGGCGTGAGAGTAACGACTGACTGGCGATACACGATCTGACCATTTGATCTTGAGAAAATGCCATGACTGAAAAGAATAAATTGATCCAACGCATGTTGGAACTGCAACATTTGTTCATTGCATATGAGCAGAAGAACGGACTCGAACCAAAAGACTATTTCGTTCCACCAAGCGATCACCTCCTGGCTGACTACCGAAAAGAATACGATGAACTCGCGACGCGAGTCATTGATTTAGCCCACGAAGAACAAAACTCTAAACGTTAGATAGGGCGCCGCTATGTCCCGTCTCGCTCCTGATCGCTGGCGCAACTCGAAACAGGGCAGTCTGATTGATAGTGCTGGTGCCGCCGCCTACCGCGCCTGGGCCATTGCACTGGCAGCGACCAAGAATCTGCACGAAGAGAACTATCACTACACGAGTGATCGACAGCGCCTGGATGTCATCAGTGAGTATCTCTTCGTACTCGTACACTGTGCTGATCGCCTGTGCAGTCAGCACTTCGCTCCCGAAAAACGCCACACATTTATTCAAGAACTGTCATTAAGTTGTGCCCGCCATCTGCAGCGTAACGCCAGCGAGATTTTGGAGTCAGACAACCATCGGAAACTCTTCATCGATCTGCTCAATGTGCGCACCACCGAATACGCTCAATATTCATTCGACAAGTTAGAACCCTGTTTTGGACTACTGAAAAGTCTTGGGAAAAATATCCAACAGGTTATGGGAGAAAGCCAAACCAATCGCTGGGTCACTGATCAGATCATCACGGTGGACGGCCCCGACGCTGTTCGACTGTTTATGGACATACTTAGGAACTTACTTGAGCACCAAATAAAACAAGGCCTAGGAGATGGAATTACTGAATCGTAAACTGCCCCGCCTGCTTGGTGTGCCCCGCCTTACCGTCGGCATAACCTGCTGTATAAGCCTGTGTCACCCGTTGCTCTTCGCGAGCTGGATTGTCCAAGTAACCCCCAGCCCAACCGAGAATATAGTCTGCATCAACCGATTGATTTTCAAGATGATCTATTGTGTCGTAGTATTCTGAACTCATTTGACTGGCCCTTATTGCCGGATCCATCCTGGATTATTAGTCACCCCTTTAACATGGGGAAGATTGACGGCAACCTGATCAATGTGTTTTCTGTCACGAAGATAATCGCCGACCACCTGCCAAATGTCCGGCGACTGGTCAGGTTGAGGCCGAACACTAGCCCAGCCTGCCACACGGTAACGTCGATTCGGATCCAGCTGCTTGTTCTTAAATTGTAACCCACTGATGCGCTGTCCCATCGGCGCACCAGGATCGATGGTGTACGACAGTCCACCGACTCTGACCATATCACCACCCATCTGATAGTAAGGATCCGGATTGAACAAGTTGTCAGCTATGTCTTCCAAAAGCGCATGAATGTCAGTACCAGTCATCTCAGCAAGCGTTGATTTAGCATAAGTAATAGGAGTTTGGTCCATCAACTGCTCCATCGTGATTGCATCACCGGGCAACAGCGTCGTGCCCCATCGAAAGCCTGGCGAAAGTGCGATATCGGCACCCTGCACCTCGCGCAACGCATCAACGATTATCTGATCAAAGGTACCCGAGAAATTACCTCGTCGATACAACAATGTATCCGTGGTTGCCAACACTTCGTTTAACCGGTCCTCATAGGGTGATCGGACCGATTCGATCAGATTCAGCATCTCAGGGTCCGGCGTAAGCAAATTGGCGAACACCGGTAACAAACGGAATTGGTAATTCTGAACCCGGCCCTCCCGGACATCCAGATCCAGCACCGACAAAAACTTTCCGTTCGACCCAGAATTAACGACCAATGTCTGGCCTCCATTGTTCTTAACGATACTCGGCACAGGCACCCCGTCGTGAGTATGGCCACCGAGAATCACATCGATACCACTGACACGACTTGCTAACTTAAGATCGACATCCATTCCGTTGTGTGACAGTAAAACGACAACCTCAGCACCTTCCGCACGCGCCGCCTCGACACTCGCCTGAACTCGCTCTTCGCGAATCCCAAAACTCCACTCATCAATCAAATAGCGCGGATTCGCCAACGTCGTATACGGAAAAGCCTGCCCGATAACAGCAACCGCGACGGTATTGACCATACGCAGGCTGTAGGGTTTAAAGACCAAGCCCGTCTCTTCATCAAATGCCGGTCGATCGTTGAAGGCAGCCTCTTCGGTCAAGTACACGTTCTGAGCCAGAAACTCGATCAGACCCAACTCATTGTTAATGATTTCCCGCACCCGATCCATGCCATAGGTGAATTCCCAGTGCCCCGTCATCATGTCAACACCTAACAGGCGACAGGCCTCAATCATGTCACGCCCCTGAGTCCACAGCGCGGTAGCGGAACCTTGCCAGGTGTCTCCCCCATCGAGTAACAAACTGTGCGGGCGTTCAGCGCGAAGCCGTTTGATCAACGTAGCAAGATGAGCGAATCCACCCAGTTTTCCATACTTACTGGCGGCTATCTCAAAATCGAGACTGGTCAGGGCATGGGCCTGAGCCGTCGCGGAACTGAGCCCGAAATAATCAAGCAGGTGCTGGCCCACGATGTGCGGGGGCCGGCCGAAGGCCTCGCCAAATCCGATGTTATAACTTGGCTCTCGATAATGCACTGGCAACAACTGTGCGTGGCAGTCGGTGAAGTGCAACAAAGACAGGTTACCTATTGGCGCCAAGTCGTACTCAATGGTTGCATTGGCGGCACGGGACGTTAGCCCCATGCCAGTGGCAGTTGCCAGCGCTAAGACATGCAGAAATTCTCGACGAGAAACCGTCATGGGAAGTAACTTGTCGTGATAACCAATAAGTGTTGCCGTGAGATTGCTATAACCTTAAGGAAGGAGCAGGCTTTTTCTAGTCCAAGAAAAAGCCCAGCCAAAAGGCCAGGCTTTTCCAAGTTTACCGCAGCTATTTACTGACGCTGGCTCGGCACTTTGAGCGGTACCCCCGTATTCATGACAGCCTCATACAGTTCAAGTGCCTTGTATTCGCGACCCTGTGCCTTGAAGGGATTAGCACGTACCTGCTTATTGCAACCACCATAACGGCGATGGACTGTGCCCCAAGGTTTTCCTGAGACAGACCACTTGGTTCGAAAAACAGGAAACCCTACCCCATGCCCTAAGCCTGCACTCAGGACGTCACCACGGACTTTCATACCGGCATTCTGCACATGACAGTTAGCACAGGAGAAATTCAATTGCCCTCGCTTAGCCCAATAGAATTGTCGGCCTTCTTCGTACCAGCGACGCGCGCCGGGATGAGACACATCGACAGCCATGGCCTGTCCGTTGAATTGTTCTCTGTAGGCCGCAACCAACCTCGCCATCTTGCTGCGTTTAACATTCTTTATGGGTTTCTCGCCGTTTGCCTTGAGACAACCATTGATATCGCCTACTAAAGTGCGGAGATCGTCGGTGTCCGCGTCGTAAACAGGGTATGTGTTGGCCGCTGCCAAATCACAATCACCAAATCCTTTACCATTGGCAAAAGGCTTCGACCATTCCTCTCGTGCTTTTTCCATTTCAGGGTCAAATGGGGGAAATTCCATCAGTAATTCCCAATTAGCCCTTCGCTCGCTATAAGCAGGCAATGCGTTAACGCCATCGGCATAGTCTGCCAGCGCAACACCAGGAAATTTCTTTTTGAAGTATCCCTGAAATGCCTTTATATCCGCCATGACATCAGCTTCGGTCATCGCGACCGCGGGGGTTGCGATTATCATGGTTGCAGATACGACTAATCCTAGTAACCCACGTTTTGTCATGTGCTTTTCCTCTCGCGGCCGTGCGCCAGCAAACAGATCATCATACGATGATCTTATTTAATCGTCTTTTCGGCACTGCCGGTGCCACCCTTGTTATCAACCCAACTCACGCTAACTTTATCACCGGGTCGGGCATCGCCTAGTGACACTCCGATCAGGGGGTTCTTTGATACCGCCTGGGAAATGTTGGCCTGCGCCACAACCTTACCGTTCAGTAAGAATTGCATAGTCTTTATAAAATGCCTGGGAATCTTTTCCCCTGTTTTCTTATCTTTACGAAGCCCGGTCTCCATCGGGTGCTTGGCGAGAACCAATGCTTGATAGCCCCCGCCCTTCGACTTCTTGATTTTCATCTTCGTTGCCATATCGATCTCCTAATCAGGCGTTGAGCAGTTAACCCCCGCAACCTCCAACAGTAACTTTGACGACTTGCGAGACGCGATGGACCTTACCGCCCGCTTTCACTAAACCGAAGACCTGGGATGTCTGACCCATCTTCACACGCGTGCTAAATAATGCGCCGCTTGCACCCGGCATAACATCGAGTGACGCCACAAATGGTCGCGGATTCTTTTCAACCAAAATAGCAACAGATTCAACATTCGCCAGACTGGTAGTCACTTTAATTGGCACCACCGCACCATTCTCAGCCTGCAGCGGCGCCTTGATGCTAACCTGATCACTGTCACTAATCGGTGCGTCACCGAAATAATCCTTAATCGCAGCGGCCACGTTTTCAGAATCGAACGCGGTTTGTGGCCAGTCAGCCGCCAGCAGTCGAACAGGAGCCAGCAACCCGGCAACCGCTGCCGCCAGTAGTGAAACACTTGCCGCGGCCCCCTTCAACAATGTTCGTCGTTTCATCTCTAGATACTCCTTTTCCTTGCAATACGTTGCGAATTATTCTCTATTAAATTGTCCAAAGCCATTCCACGATCTGATCGATCTGTTTATCCGAAAGTAACCGATGTTTGCCAAACGGCGGCATCGAGGTATTTGGGCTACGCACAGTGGGATCGTAAATCTGCGCTCTAAGTGCTTCTTTGCTCTCGAACCGGCTTTTCATCGCCACTAGTGGCGGGCCAACATTACCACCTGGCGGAAAGCCTTCTGGCCACGGGTTCACCATCGCCATATGGCAACCCAGACAATTACCTTTACGGCGTGTGATCGCGACGCACCATCCGGTCGTGACCACGTCGGCATCCTTCAGTTTTTTGCATTGTTTCTCGCTGGGCCATTCACCTGCGGTGGCTGCGGTCGGAAACGCAACACCGCCTGCTAGTAGCAGCAGGCCCATTAGAAACGTTCCGGCAAATCGAAAACTTAACATCTCGATACTCCCCCTTAAGTTGACCCTCTCCACCCCAAGCACAATAACGAGATAAGCATAACTCTCATTCGTATTATTTATGGACTAATTTCACTATCCATCTTAGCCATTGTTCCTCGAATTACAACCCACACGCTGTCCAAAACAGCCATCGGCATCCAGCTCGTCAGATACGATTAATGCTTTTCATTCCTGTCGATCAACTCTCTCAAAACCGCCATTCGGGCCGAAATACTTGCGGCTAAATACGTGCTGTGACCAGCATGTTTTTCCGCACGCCTCAGTTCGGCCAACGCTCGAGTCGGCTCACCCTCCAGATAACTGGCCTCGGCCAATGCCTGAAAGGACGACGCTGTATTGCCCAACTGCCCTTCTGCACGAGCCAGTAATCGATACAGCGCCGCACTGTCGTTATCGAGGCGCAAGGCTGCGCGGATGATTGACTTGGCCGACGAGGCTTCACCGATCTTGATCAGCACATTTGCCTCGGCACCGTGAAGTATTGGCTCATCGGGCCACCGAGCACGTGCACTTTGCAACGGGCTTAAGGCGCTCCGCAGCGCTCCGGCGGCAACATGGCTTTCCGCCAAAGCTAGAGGATAGTGCAGGTCATCGGGGTAATCGGAAACTAGTTGTTGAAAGATTCTGAGGGACTCATCATGGGCACCAAGCCTAGATTTCACCAATCCCAATCCGTAGCGTTTGACACGTTTCACTAAAACGTCATTCCCTGCTGGGCTGGTAAAGTAATCTGCGGCCACCTCAGCATTAGGCTCGAACAGGG
>ENA-UPTF01002090-UPTF01002090.1-marine-metagenome-genome-assembly--contig:-NODE-2090-length-11811-cov-2.703255_pt1 | contig 11811 bp, 13 predicted proteins | sample MGYA00238166_ERZ767019 | MGnify/ENA primary metagenome ERZ767019 (study PRJEB28930, sample SAMN06266391) | marine metagenome | isolation source: Sea water from 250 m depth | place: Atlantic Ocean... | reverse complement strand
TTGGTTCAGCATCATCGATTCGCACGGCGAGCTCGTTAGAAGCAAAGCCTCCGAATACCACGCCATGAATCGCACCAATTCGGGCGCAAGCCAACATTGCAACTACCGTTTCCGGAATCATTGGCATATAGATAATGACGCGGTCACCCTTCTCCACTCCTTTGGTTTTCAGAACACCGGCAAACTTCGCGGTTAAATCTTGTAACTCTGAAAATGAGAATTTTCTAACTGTACTGGTTACCGGGCTGTCGTAGATAAGCGCGATGTCTTCACCACGACCTGCTTCTACGTGTCGGTCCACCGCGTTGAAACAAGTATTTAGTTCACCATCTACGAACCATTTTCCATGTGGGCTTTCGCTGGTATCCAAAACCTTACTGGGTTTCGTATACCAATGAATTTCTTCAGCGGCATTTCCCCAGAACTGGCCTGGGTCCGATATAGATAATCCATGAACTTGGTCAAATACATCGTTGCTATCTGACGGCATTAATTTCTCCTGTTGCTTCGAGCAGAGAGTATCAAAAAGTTGCCGGATTAATCACAAAAAACTCTGGTGGATTTTGTAACAACACAATCAGTTAAAATGACTACGCGCTATAATTGGTTTCCGAAATACTTGGAATCGAGCTAGACATTAGGCAGGGATAAAAGAAGTGCAGGCGTTAATGGCGCCAATGATTCTTATTCAGATCGCGCCAATCTCAATGATGTCATTAGTAGTTTTAGATCCAAACCATACAATCGTCCAAGCCATGTCCTGCTTTCCGCTGTTTACTCATTAGCTGGTGTTAAATCGCACTGTCGCTGATCTATCAATGATAGATATTGTCGGCGCGGCAATTTTATTAGTGGCGAGTATCTTAATAGTGCCGAGGGGGTTAGGAAAAGTTTCCAAGCTAGGCTTATTGGGAACCGGTCAACCGCCGAAGATTTTAGAATTGATTCGCTTGGTTCGAGCCAAGTACTAAAAATTTACTTTATCTTCTCCAGGCGGTTTGGTATCCACAATATCTAAACTGCAATGCACACATTTTTGCGTGGTTAGATTGAGTAATATGTTTTTTACATAAAACTGTTTTGCGCAGGCGGGACAACGGCGCCATGCCACGTCTAACCAGAATCCTGCGCAAAGTGCAAAATAGAAAAACATAAACAAGTCGATTGGTTGTCTATTACTCAGCAGTATCCAGACTGTTAATATGTAAACTGGCAGCGTCCAGAGACAAACGATAAGTCTGATGCGAGCTCTATAAATTTTACGGATAGAAGGTTGGTGATCTGGGCTACTACGATGTTTCGGCGTAACTAGAGTATCACTGTGTTCTTCCGATTGCGGTTCATGGGAATTCATTAATATCCTGCTTTTCCTAGCACTAAAGCTACCTCAACTCTAATCAAGCTTGTGACCAATGTATAGCGGGTTGCGGAGTTTTAAGACTTTAGACAGTGAGATTGCTTAGCGCATTCCAGCTCCGAGTGACACCAAATAAGAAGCAAAATTCCAGCCAAAACACGATTAACCAGTTGACTACCCTCTTTCAGGTGAGTTTTTAAATAACCACCGGAAATAACTAATCCCTAGAGCACTAAAAGAAATGGTTCCAATAAAGCAGGGAATCAATACAATTCAAAATATAGAAATTAACTATCCATTTAGAGAATTGTGGAAATCATTACTGATAGCCCTGGGCCTGAAGATTAAACAAAGTCGCATACTGACCACCATTGTCGAGCAAATCAGTATGACTTCCTTCTTCCTGTATTTTTCCTTGCTCTAAAACAATTATATGGTCCGCCATTCTCACTGTTGAAAATCGGTGGGAAATAATTATTGAAATCTTGTTAGCAGTGAGATCGCGAAAATGGCTAAAAATTTCGGCTTCTGCTCTGGCATCAATCGCGGCGGTTGGTTCATCCAAAATCAATATGTCCGCTTTGCTTCGCATAAAGGCGCGGGATAAGGCAATTTTTTGCCACTGGCCTCCTGACAATTCTTTACCATCTTTAAACCAGGTACCCAATTGAGTTTTGTATGCCTGAGGTAAATCTTTTACGAAGTCATCTGCCATGCCTTTCTGTGCTGCTTCTTCGATACGAGGTTCTTGTTCAATTTCCTCGACATCACCAATCCCTATATTTTCTCCAACTATTAACTGATAGTGAGCAAAATCTTGAAAGATGACCCCGATTTTTTTACGCAGAGCTTCAATATCCCATTCTTTTAGTTCAAGCCCTTCTAAAAATATTCTCCCACTTACAGGTGTATACAGTCGCGTTAAAAGTTTTATTAGTGTTGTCTTGCCGCTGCCGTTCTCTCCAACGATCGCCAGGGATTCTCCCGGTTTAATATGTAGGGACACATTGTTTAAGACAGACTTTTCGCTATCGGGATAAACAAAAGTTACTTCTTCAAATCGAATCCCATCCTCTGGATTTGGACCAACAGTTTTGTTTCCAGTCTGTTCAGGAATCTTATACTCCAGATATTCTGTAAGATTAGATAGGTACAAATTGTCTTCATACATTCCGTTGACTGCAGTCAGACTATTCGTAACTGCATTCTGTCCAAGTCGGAACTGAGCGATATACATCGTCATCTGCCCAATTGTGATTGCGCCAGCGATAGCAGCGAATCCTACCCACCCATAAGCAAAATAAAATGCCCCGCTTGCAAGCAAACCCAGAACATATCCCCACAGACCGCGCCTTAATACCAGGTTTCTATCTTCTTTATATATATTGCGAAAAATATCGACATACCGCTGCAAGAAGAGCTTGCCTAGCTGCAAGAGCTTTACTTCCTTCACTCCATCTTCTCGGGTTAGCACCATTTCCAAGTAGATCTGCATTCGACGCTCTGCTGAGCGCCGTCGATGTATTCGAAACGCTTCTCCGGAAAACTTTGCTTCTACAATAAATGCGGGTACTCCAGCTATCGCCAAGAGTGCTACCGCCCAAACTGAAAACTGAAACAGAAAAATTCCAATCGCAATTAATGAAATTAAATCTCTCATTAGATCGAAGGTTTTAATAACCAAGGAGAGTGGACGACTTGAGGCTTCTCTACGAGCTCGCACTAGTTTGTCATAGTACTCCGCATCTTCGAAGTGGGCGAGCTCAAGGGTCAGGGCTTTCTCCAAAATCATGACGTTAATTTTATTGCCTAGCAGCACGCGCAATATCGATTGGCAAACAGTATTTAATTTCTGTGCGCCAGTCATCATGACAACCAGACCGAGCTCAAGAAACACATAAAATAAAAGGTCACTTTGGGCTTGCTCTGCGACTTCGCCAGTTTGCTGTAAAGCTGAAGCTACTGCGTCCACGAACAATCCTCCGACGGACGCGATTGCAGCGGGCAATACTCCGGAAACCAAAGTCGAGATTGCCATCACAATTGTCAAAGCCGTGCTAGTACTCCAAACTATTTCCAGTGCAACTTTGCTATATTGAAAAACTGACAGGAATTTATGAACAGAGTTATTTGATTCTCGTGTATCCAAGACTTATTTCTTTTCAAGGCAAATGAGTTGATATGTAGCGATTACCAAACTTATTACGAATAAAATGCGACCGCAGAGTCTAGCACAATAAAAAACCCAGCCTGCTAAGGCCGGGTTTCATACTCGAAGCTTATTGGAAGTTTTTAAATTTTCACAAACTTCAAAACAATGCGATCGGTATTTCTACCGAGGCTTGGATCAAACGGTCCGACCGTGTGATCGTCTGTAGTATTGTCTAAAGCATCACTTGCACCAACTAGTGCAAATTGGCCGCTATTGACAATCGCGCTAACTGCTTCATCAAAAGCTATGCGATGCAACGACACATTATCAGCACCGGGTGTCCCTTCGTGATCGATTACCAAAAAGGTACCACCTGGCTTTAGCGACGTTGCGATCTGGCCAAGCAGACCTTGGGCCGCTTGAGGATTTGAATTATGTATGTCGTGAAAGTTTAGTGCAGTAATAGCAAAATCCACTGAGCTCGCTGCAATGTTACCAACATTATCTTCAAGCAGTTCTATGTTACCTAGACGACTCTCCTTATCAGCCATGGCTTCGCCATAACGTTCAGCCATAGCACCGGCATTTTGCATTATTACTCTGCCGCTATCGCCGACCGCATAGGAAAGCACTTCGGTATACCAACCGCCGGCAGCAATTATGTCTAGAACTGTCATTCCAGGTTCCAGACCGGCAAAGGCAAGCACTTGAGGCGCTTTGCGTGACGCGTCTCTTTCTTTATCTGCTGCTGGTCGATCAGGGTTTTCCATCGCGCGTTCTAACGCAGCTGTATCTAATTGAGCAGTTGCATTTGAACAAGCCAGGCAAAATGTTATTAGTGAAAGAATAGTTTTCATATACCTAACCCTTATGTTAATTATTCGGCTTGAGCACCCTTAAGAGTTCTCGCGAATTCTTTTGAGAATATTATTTTCTGAAAAACGGCTTTGCAGAATAAACCAAGCTAAATAGTCGAGTACACCTAATTCGATGAGAAGTGTTGCTCTATCGACCGAATCCGAGATTAGAAAATTGAAAAGAAGGTTTGGGAGCGTTAGTGCAGCCGTTTAGCTGCTTTCAGCTCTTCTTCGAAGAACTCCTTTACTTGGAGAAGTTGTGTTCTGTCCCCCTCGTCCTCCATTAATGGCATGTGCTGCTCAATATCATTGAGGATGTTTGTAATACTTCCCGTATCCAGATTACTAAGGTCCAGATCGAAGGGAAATTTTGTTTCCTTAGCCATGCCAAATACCGCTCCATACTGCTGAAATACCCCAATTTAGAGGGGGTGAAAGTTCGCAAAAGATAGTATCGACTGACTTTAAGAAATCTTCATAAGAAATTCTAAAATAAGGATTTTTTACGATTTCTGAGTGATCAAATATATATGAACATCATTAACTTTACGCAGTTCATATGCAGGATTACACTATCCCGTGAATTTTGTGAATTCCGCACGTTTTTTAGCTTCAGGAAGTTTCTAAAACATCGCTGATAAAAAGTGGAATAATAAGAATTAAGTACTGAAGTACCTCCGACGACAGTCTGTGCGGCCTTCAGATAGAAAGGTGATTCAACTTGACGCCGCTTTGAGTTGAATAAGCTATAACAATCACCTGGCGAGTTATATAAGAGATGCTGACAGAAGAAGATAAAGCCCGACCATACCACCACGGCAACGTCAAGGAAGCGCTTATTGACGTGGGAATGAAACTCATTGAATCCAATGAAGTGGAATTGCTCTCCTTACGTCGTCTGGCGCAAGAAGTAGGGGTAACTCCTTCCGCTGTGTATAACCATTTCTCTGATAAGAATGCATTAATGCTGGCCATTAAAATTCGCATTTACGATGAATTCAATAAGTTCTTCGAGAATCGATCCAGTAATTCCGGTGATCCAGAGCAGGATCTTCTAGAACTTTGCTTGGCTTACTGTCATTTTTCACAAGAGTATCCTTCACGCTTCCACTTTTTATTCAGCTCAATCCTACCAATGGAGTGGTCGACCCCTGATATGGTAGAAATTGCCTGTCGAACGCTAGTGAGAACCCGCAAGTTGGTGTTAAAAATCTACGACAAGTACCAAGTTCCTTGTTCAAAAGAAAATGTCGTAAACACAACATTGCTTATATGGGCACAGTTACACGGGATAGTTGCACTGAAGAAATCTGAAATAATTAAGGCAGCGGTTAATTGCCAGGACTGGCCGGAAGCTTGTTCATTAGTTAGTCATGAGCAACTCGAAGAACATATTCGAAATCACCTAACGATGACAATTAACACGATCTTAAATACTCAGCACGCAGAAAGTCATCACTAGACTACCAATCTAGACCCATCGCCCTTCGAGCCAAATTATTCTTCACCACTGAAATGTTATCGACTCCACTCATACCGATATTGCGCAGCCATCGAATCGGCAGCGCTTGTTCGGCGAACAAGTGTTTGAATCCCTCCATTAACCACATCATTCCCAGGTTATGCCCCTTGCGTTTGCGCTGATAACGGCCAAGTACAGATGGATCTGCCAGCTTACGCCCTACTTCGATTCCATGATGAAGTTCTCGGGATAATACTGCGGCGTCGAGAAATCCTAGATTGACCCCTTGTCCGGCAAGAGGATGAATACTGTGAGCGGCGTCTCCAATTAACACAACATTATTTTTCACATAATCGACGGAATGTCTTTGCCGTAAGGGGAAAGTTAAACGATTATCGCACCATTCGATATTACCCAATCGTCCTTCTATTGCTTTAGTTAGCTCAGTACAAAAATCATTATCTGACAATTGCATCAAGTATTCTGCATGTTTCGGTATCGCCGTCCAAACGACAGAACAATAATTTTGTATTGAATCAATTGGTTCAGCAGCTAAAGGCAAGAAAGCCAAAGGACCAGTATCAATGAACCGTTGCAACGCAGTTTGTTGATGGGCCAATTCAGTTTTTACTGTGGTTACTATTGCATTGTGGTTGTAATCCCACTCTCGAGTCGGAAACTTACACAATTCGCGAATTTTAGAATTGGCGCCGTCTGCTGCAATTACCAGTTTTGCAATTTTTTGTTGCCCTTTATCTGTAATTAAACGTGTGCCTCCATCATTGACTTCCATCGATGCAATATTCATAGGCGGAAGCAAATTTAGATTTTCTTGATTACTAACCTGTTTATAGAGAGCACTACTCAATATGGAATTTTCAACTATGGTGCCCAATTCCGATTGATTTAAATCTATTGCAGAAAAGCTGATGCTGCCGGTGCCGTCTGCATCCCAAACTTGCATATCCAGATAATTGCAGCAGCGAGCAGCTTCAATGTCCGGCCAAACTTCCAAGTCTGCGAATATTTTTTTCGTAGCTGCAGTTAGCGCACTTACTCGAGGATCGAATTTGTCTTGGGTAACTTCAGCATTCAAGACATCGAATTTCAGCCTATCTACTAATGCGATATTCAAATCTAGATCCCGCAGCAAACAAGCCATGGTAGCACCGACCATGCCACCACCTACGATTACAATATCGAAACTTTGTTCCTGCGAAGCATTCATTGCCCACCATTATAAGCGGCATCGTGAAAAGTCCCTAGCTCCCATTGTTTACCCCTAGCCTGTGCTGATAGACTGCTGCGCTCAATTGGAGGCAATACCAATACCCCCAAAGTTGGAGAACAAGATAATGAACAATGTTGTGAGCACCGATCAATTAGTCGGCTATATTGGAAAAGAAGTAGGGCTTACAGATTGGTTTGAAGTTGATCAGGAACGAATAAATAACTTTGCTGAAGCTACTGGAGATTTCCAGTACATCCATGTGGATGAAGAACGGGCTGCCGAAACTCCATTTGGTGCCACCATTGCCCATGGGTTCTTAACACTTTCATTGTTGAGTAAATTGAGCTCCATGAGCGGTGGAATTAAGTTGGAAAATTCAGTGATGGGAATTAATTATGGGCTCAACAAAGTGCGTTTTCTTAACCCAGTGAAGGTGAACAGTAAAATTCGCGCTCGCTTTGAGCTGATTAGTGCGGAAGAAAAGAAACCTAAGCACTATCTACTTAAGCACAATGTAACTGTTGAGATTGAAGGCGAAGAAAAACCAGCACTAATTGCAGAATGGTTGGGAATGAGTGTACTAGCCTGATTAATTCATGCTGTTAACACACAACAATTATTTGATTCACGATTTTAGGTAAGTCCATGAAGAGGTTTTTTCTCACTTTAATTCCTTTCCTTTCCGCTTGTGCCGGTGAGCCACCACAAAATATTGGTGTAACTGGAGGTCAGCTTGCGCCCTGTCCTGAATCTCCGAACTGCGTATCAAGTTTTGAATCCGACGAAGAACACGATATAGAGCCACTAGCTGCGAACTTAGAGCAGATTGAGCGGGTACTCGTCGGTCTAAATGAAGCCAATATTGTGAGTGCGTCAGAGAACTATATATATGCAGAATTTACGAGTCGATTAATGCACTACGTCGATGATGTGGAATTTCTCTACGATCAAAGTATAGGAATCACTCATGTGCGTTCAGCATCCAGGATTGGCTACAGTGATCTTGGCGCAAATCGAAACCGAATAGAAAGTATTCGAGAATTACTTCAATAACTCGTTAGCTATCTGGCCACCAGTCCCATTGCCTGCTCGGCAAAGGTTTTTCTTGCTGCTGGCATTAACTCCAGTGACAGTAATCCTAGTTGACGTGTAATTACATTTGATTGGTTGTTGCTGGAAAAAAGTTTGGTCAAGCTATCAGTAAAACGAATAAATTTTTGTTGATCAAAATCCTGCTTCTCAATGTAGCTTTGTAAAGTAGCCATGTCTCCAAGCGGTTTTTGTTGAGTAACCGCACTACTCAGTGTTGAAACCAATGCATCGATATCTCTAAGTGCTAGATTAAGCCCTTGCCCGGCAACGGGGTGCAAGGTGTGGGCAACATTGCCCAATAGGACCAGCGATGGTCTTATCTGCTCCTTAGCTAAAGATAGACTCAACGGATAACAAAACTTTTCTCCAACTTGTATAACTTTACCGAGACGATTACCAAAACTATTCTGCAACTTGGTAATAAACTCATCATCGTCAAGTTTCATATATTCAGCACTTTCTTCTGCACTTACAGTCCAAACTAATGAACAACGATTCTCCCCATTAAATTCGCGCAATGGTAGAACCGCCAATGGCCCAGTGTCGGTGAATCTTTCGAATGCACAAAATTGATGAGGAAGCTCAAAGGCGGCATTAGTAATAATTGCGTGTTGGTTATAACTTTCTTTTAATTGCTCAATGCCCAGTTGCTCGCAGATTGGAGAACGTCCTCCATCAGCTAGCACAACCAATCCTGCCAATACTTCAAATCGATTCTCACCAGCAACAATTTCAAGCTTCATCCCTTCTTCTTTTGGAGAAATTTTTTCTATTATTGCTGGAGCTAGATGGGCAATAGATTCTGATTCGCTAAGTTGAGTATTGAGCACAATCCCGAGATCAGTGTTTTCAACAACATAACCCAGAGCCTCTACTCCCTGCTCTTCCCTTGTGAGGCAAGTCGACCCGAAACGACCACGATCAGAAACTTGGATCTCAAAAATAGGAGAAACTTGTTCCTCGATTTCTTCCCACAGCCCTATCGATTCATATATTTGTCGTGAACCGAAAGAAAGCGCAGTAGATCTTGCATCGAAGCTGGATTGGTTGGAGATATCTGTTTTGGGCACTGTCGCTTCTGCAACGAGTATATTGGGGCAGCTTGATATCAGAGACTTGCTTAAAATATGGGCAAAACTGGCGCCTACCATCCCACCGCCAACGACGACGATATCGTAATTATTCTCGGGAGAGCTGATAATCATAAAAGTTAGCTAGCGGACGGCTGACATATAGGATTCGATTTCTTGTACCGTTTTCGGAATCCCAGCGCTGAGGACCTTATGGCCTGACTTGGTGACCAGTATATCATCTTCAATCCGCACACCAATGCCGCGCCATTTTTTGGGGACTTTAGTGTTCGAAGGCGAGATATAGATCCCCGGTTCTATAGTAGTGACCATTCCTGGCTCCAGAAGACGCCAATGGTCATCAATCTTGTAATCTCCTACATCATGGACATCCATGCCAATCCAATGACCTACCCTGTGCATATAGAAGTCTTTGTAGCATTCATTCTTAATGAGCTGCGCCGGTATGCCTTTCATTAAGCCCAGTTTAACCAGGCCCTGGGTTATGACCTTCACTGAAGCATTGTGCGGCGCATCCCAGGGAGCGCCAGGTTTCACAGCTTCAATCGCAGCCTCTTGTGCTTTCAACACAATTTCGTAAATGACTTTCTGTTCCGGTGTGAATTTCCCGCTCGCAGGAAAGGTTCGAGTAATATCCGAAGCATAATATTCATACTCACAACCTGCATCTATAAGTACCAGGTCTCCCTTTTTAACTTCCGCATCGTTTGAATCGTAATGAAGAATGCAGGCATTATCTCCCGCTCCAACGATGGACACGTAAGCTGGAGAACGGCTCCCGTTTCGGGTAAAGGCATAGTGAAGTTCAGCCTCTAATTCGTACTCATAAATTCCAGGTTTACAAAAAGCCATGGCGGCTTTATGCCCTTCGACAGATATCTTTGCCGCCTTTTCCATTAGCTTAATTTCAGCAGGACTCTTATGCAGCCTTAATTCATGGAGTAGATGATCGAGTACTTGAAACTCACTAGGCGGATGGGGTTCGACCTTTGCCTGATTACGAATAACTTTGACCCAGTCCATAACCCGATTATCGAAGTTGTCGTCTTTACCCATCGAATAATAAACACGATCGCGACCCTCTATAAGTCCAGGAATAATGTCATCGATATCATCAATCGGATAAGCATCATCAACACCTAGCTCTTCTATAGCTGCGTCCGGTCCAAGTAAATAGCCATGCCATAACTCTTTTTCTTTGTTTTTTTCCTGACAAAAGAGAACTACTTCCCCCTGTTTTCTTCCCGGGATTAACGCGAGTAGTGAAAGGGGCTCAGTAAAGCCAGTTAAGTAGTAAAAATCACTATTCTGTCGATATTGATACTCAGCATCATTGTTGCGCAAGCGAGGTGGTGCAGAAGCCAATAGTGCAATACTGTTTGCTTCCATTTGTGCTATTAATTCTTTTCTCCGCTTACTGAATTCACGATTTCTAATACTCATACTGCCCTTCTTTTTTGAAAAATCTTTGCTCGTCGTAATTATTGTCAAATGTGTTGTAAGTCTTTGCTTTTACGGGACTAAAACCCAAGCGCATAAGGATATAGGGGACTGATAAGGGAACCAAGTCCCATTTTTTCTCTATCCATTATTGACCGATTTTAAACGCGGCTCTATAGTTACTACACTTTTAATGTAAATCCTAAACTTATTCCAATAGTCCGTTGCGGCTATTGAATTTTAGATAAAAGAAATACAAGACTAAAAATGGCAGAAATGAGCGAAGGAAATTTCGATTCCTTGAATATGAAAGTCGATGATTTAATCGAACTTTTCTCGGAAATGAAACGTGAAAATCAAGCGCTTAAAGCTAATCAAAGTAATTGGCAATCTGAACGCAAACATCTTTTAGAGCGCAATCAAGAAGCTAAATCCAAGTTGAAATCGATTCTGGTTCGACTTAAAGCCATGGATAACTCTTAAAATTATTCCGGACCCAGCAATGAGTGATCAGCCTTCAACCGTACAAGTAAAAATTCTGGACAAAGAGTATCAGGTTAATTGCCCTCCCTCTGATCAAGAGGCCTTATTGAAGTCAGCACGATATCTGGATGAAAATATGCGCAAGATTAAAGGGCGAGGCAACATTCACGGTGCAGAAAAAATTGCAGTTATGGCAGCATTAAATATCACTCATGACATGTTGAGAAAGAATCGCTTAATCAACGAAACCCGTCATGTCACTTCGCAACAGGTTAAAGGATTGGCAGATAAAATCGATCAGGCGTTAGCTACCTCTCGCCAGTTAGAAATATAGTCACTTCCAATTTCTCTTACATTTACGTTTTTGTGACACAGCAATGTGTCACTGTCCCCGTTGTTATAAGTGAAGCTATTGATTTAGTTCACCTTTCATACTCCTAGAACGCGATATATACTAATCGCAGAGTTCCCTAGGACATTTGCCAATCAAAAGTGTTCTTGAGCCGATATCGTAGTAACCGGAGGCAACTCGTCAGATGTTGGTGTGCATGTCCGCAAGTCGGAAAGCCTTATGCATCGCGGGAGCCACCACCTGAACCTTTGGGTTCAGGGCAAGTTTGATAGCGGTGTTCCGGGGGACTTGACT
>ENA-UPTF01002089-UPTF01002089.1-marine-metagenome-genome-assembly--contig:-NODE-2089-length-11817-cov-4.076917_pt1 | contig 11817 bp, 10 predicted proteins | sample MGYA00238166_ERZ767019 | MGnify/ENA primary metagenome ERZ767019 (study PRJEB28930, sample SAMN06266391) | marine metagenome | isolation source: Sea water from 250 m depth | place: Atlantic Ocean... | reverse complement strand
AAAACTGCGGTCAATACGAGTCATACGTGCAGAAAGTTTTCTTTCGCTCAAACCTGCATCAATCAAAATACGTTTTTCACCTGCCTCAACGTAAATCGAATTACCACCACTACCACTAGATAAAATAGAAAACTTTAAAACGGGAATAACCTCTTTAGGAAAGAATATTTATGAAACAACTAACGCTGAGAATAATGCCACTAGGCAAATTGTAACATAGAAAAGAAAAAATAAATCTTTACATAAAACATTTTGAATTTTTCTGGTTTCATTTAAATTTCTTTTTACAGTAATTTTCTAATATCCTTCTCCGGCATGTCATTAACAATTTCTATTTCGCCAATTTCCCTAACTAGAATAAATTTGATTTTATTATTCATAGTTTTTTTATCGTGGTAAAGAGATTCTATGATCAACTGTGGGTCTAAATCGGGCAAGTCTACAGGCAAACCACATTTTTTTACCAGTTCCATAATCCGTTCTGGAATCTCCTGGGGACATTTACCTAGTTGGTGCGATAGTTTAGCCGCATAAACCATTCCAATAGCCACAGCTTCCCCGTGGATGAATTTGGAGTATCCTGTTATTGCTTCTATGGCATGCCCTAGTGTGTGACCAAAATTTAAAATCATTCGGTAATGGCTTTCGCGCTCATCTTTTTCTACCACTTTAGCCTTGATCGCACATGATGTTTTTATAATATGCATCAAACATTCTTTTTCCAATCGCATAATTTTTTCTGTGTTCTGCTCTAAATAATCAAACAGTGTGGCATCATAAATTACACCATATTTAATTACTTCAGCGAGTCCGGCGCGAAATTCTTCTTTAGGAAGAGATTGTAAAGTATCCAAATCGGCAGCAACCAAACGAGGTTGATAAAATGCACCTATTATGTTTTTCCCTTTGGGATGGTTGACAGCCGTTTTTCCGCCAACACTACTATCTACTTGAGAAAGTAGGGTCGTCGGAACTTGAACAAATGGGATTCCCCTTTGGAAAGTTGCTGCAACGAACCCTACAAGATCTCCTATAACACCACCTCCAAATGCAATCAGCACAGACTTGCGATCGCATTTTAGATCCAAAAGGCGGTCATAAATTATTTCTGCCTGTTTTAGAGTTTTTGAAGTTTCCCCTTCTGGCACTTCAATAACATCTAGAGTCCAGCCTTGATCTTTAAATCCAGGTAAAATTTTATCCCCATAAAGCTGAAAAAGAACAGGGTGGGTGACTAGAACAATTCGGCTGGGTTGAAGAACCTTGGAGAGGGATTCCCCTACCTTTGTAAGAACGTCTGAGCCAAGAATAATCTCGTAGCTTCTCTCGCCTAGGTCAATATTTAAACGTTGCATGAAAGGGAAATCATTTTCTTTTAGGGATCTTAAAATTTTAAATGCTTATTTTTCCCTAATTATAACCATTTTCAATAATAGTCAGCGTAAAGAGAACCAACCCTCAATAATATAGCTGAAAATATTAGACTGTTTTTTTGTTTACTCCGACCAAGACGGAGGCGCAATTTGCTACCCTCCCCTGTAAAATTCTCCATAAAACTTGGCTTGAATGCGTCTATTTAGCTTACTCTCTCTTACTATCCCCCCCCATAACATTTATTTAATGTTATCTAGGGCAGCTGTGTATCTTTTTATATCCGTCTGAAAAAATAATACAAAACTCTTTTTTACTCAGACTTTTTCTTATCCAATTTTTCTGACAACACAGGAGGGTTCCCATTTTTCTCTTCAAAAATTCGCGTTCGATCCGTCAACTTATATCCTAGAGCTAAAATAATCTTACGTTTTGTATCAAGCCGACATTCATTACCCTTTTCAATCCGATCAATGGTTTGAACGGTAACATCCGCTTTTCGAGCAAGCTCTGCCTTGCTCATCATTTTAGACTCACGAATTTGTCTGACGCTATTGGTATTAACCACAGTATTAACCTCCTTAAAATGGTTCTAGCACATAAGGCTCTGTACTTATTTAGATACTTTTTCTGGAATGAATTAATCTTATTTTTAATCCACTAATTTGTCAACAAAATTTTATAAATATTATTAAATTTATATAAATTTTAATAAATTATATGAAATAAATTGGCCACTATTAAAGTTTGGTTGAAAACAAAGGCTAATTCCCTTACATTCTTCCCTTATGAAGCAAGTATTTTTGGAAACCTTTGGATGCCAAATGAATGTGGCCGATACAGACAGGATGGAATTCATCCTATTCCATTCGGGTTACCGTCGGACCTGGGAAAAGGAAGATGCCGATCTGATTCTGGTTAACACATGTTCAATACGTGAAAAAGCCGAACAAAAAACATTTTCACTATTTGGCGGGCTCAAGCCTTTGAAGGCCATTAACCCTAACCTCATTCTTGGACTAACAGGTTGCATGGGTCAACAGGACGGCGAAAAAATGTTAAAACGGATGCCTTTTTTGGATTTCGTATTAGGGCCTGATCAAGTAGAAGGGATAGGAAAAGCGGTTAACCGAGCGCGCGAATCAGAAAAATCGTTTGTGTGGACCGGGTTCGATTCGAAAAAAATATATTCCATTCCAGAAATCCCAGGTGATCTTCCCCAAAAACCTGGCCCCAGTGCTTTTGTAAACATTATTAAAGGTTGCGATAAGTTTTGTACTTTCTGCATTGTTCCCTTCACCCGAGGCAGAGAAAAATCACGCGAACCTGATGAGCTGTATCAAGAAATTCGCCACTTAATCAAACACGGAGCTAAAGAAATTATCCTTCTTGGTCAAAATGTTAATTCTTATGGAAAACGCGGTCTGACCAACCCCATACCTTTTCATGAACTTTTGTACAAAATAGAGGAAATACCAGGATTGCAAAGATTAAGATTTACGACTAGTCATCCAAACGATTTCACACGAGAAACTATTCGCGCATACCGCGATATCGATGTACTGGTAAATCATTTGCACCTCCCTATTCAAAGCGGGAATAACGAGGTTTTAAAATCCATGCGTCGCGATCACACAGTAGAAGAGTATCTAGAGTTGATTGATGAATTGAAATCCGAAGTTCCTGGTGTTTCTTTGACGACAGATATTATTGTTGGATTCCCAGGTGAAACGGATGCCCAGTTTCAAGATACTATGAAAATTATGGAGCGGATCGGCTGTAGTAGTAGTTTCATGTTTTCATACAGCCCCAGACCTGGAACCCCTGCCAATGAGTTCAAAGATTCGGTTCCCGAAGAAACAAAAAGACAAAGGCTCCAGGAAATCATTCAACTGCAAAACCGAATGACGGAAGAGCAAGGAAAAACATATCAAGGAAAAACAGTAGAAGTGTTAATCGAAGGCAAATCAGCTCGCCCCGGCTATTCCCTTAAGGGAAGGAATCCACAGTACTGGAGAGTAAACGCAAAAGACAGTGAAGGAAGGTACCAACCTGGCGATATGGTTCAAGTTCGTATTGAACAAACATCAGGCCACGGCCTGAGTGGAATTATTCAATAAATTGAAATCTGGGAGTATATTTCTTCCTCAAGCATTGTAAGCTGAGGCGCAACTACTTTAAGAGCTACTCTTAAGTCACGAATGAATTTAAGATCTGGCGGTTCATCACATATAGAAAATCGAGGCAAAGAATCGTTGCAAAATTGATCGAGCTCGATAATCTGGTTTAATATTTCTGCTGGTAAATCCTCAAGTCCTACATCCTGATCTTCCAGAAACCTCATCATTCCAACCAGACTCATTTTAATATCAACGCATTGTTCTCGCAGGTTAGAAATAAGAATCGATTCTTTGGTCTTCAAATCTTCACAAATTTTAAACAAAAGTTTCCGTAAGTTCCCATAAAAAATTTCATGCTGTTTTTTATCTTTAAACAAATCTCCCTGACCACCAAATAAAAGAAAAAAAACCGTTTCCAATTTATATTTATCTGAGGACATGACGGCATAGAGAATGGATTTAAATTCCTGTGCATCAAAAGAAAGTTTCAAGTCCTGAAAAACTTTGTCTAGAGCTCCCAAATCTCCTTTGATTGTTCGACGCTGATTGCTTCGTACAGAAGGTTCTGACTCAGACTTCCAAACCGGAACCATTTGAACACCGCCTGTTTCACGAGCCACCACCGTCCATTCCTGCAGGGATTCAAGAAAATCCGTCACAGAAAAAACATCGATATTTTTTAATATTTTTGGTTCAAGCGAAAAAAGAACTCGTAATAACTGCTTTTCGAGTCCTTCAGAACAAAATTTTTCATCCTGACTCAGAGGATACATTTGGCTGGCAAGGGCAAGGTAAAGCGAACGTTTGCGCAAGCGATCTGAACGCAACTGCTTCGAGGAGTATGGCCGAACTTGGAAAATACCCTTTTCCAAATCAACAAGATTTATCAAAAGGGCATCTCCTGGTTTGCTGCCAAACTTCTTATAACAACTTTCCATATCCCAGGCTGTAACTTTCATACAACTCTTACCCGGAATTTTTTCATTTAATTTTATTTCTTCAGGGAAATGTCCGCAGTACTGATAGAATGAAGCGACATCCTGAATAAAAAAAGTTTTCTTTGATTTTTTAATCTCATTACCATCAGGATCCAGAAAAATCAGGTCTTCTTCTTGTCTATCCGCCAAAAGAAATGGCATGAGGCGATGCCCAGGAATCAACATTCCCTGCTTCAACTCCCAAGTTCCTAATTGAAATGAAAGAGAAACATGACTGATTTGCTCAATTACTGCCCGACAAGACACAAAATCATTTTCTTTTATTCCAATTAAATAATTGTGATTGAGTAAAATTCGCTTAACTTTTTTTAAAGCGGACTCTGAAATCTGTTTTTCCCAGCGGCTTTCAAGGTTTTTCGAGAAATCATTGATCGTAAAAAGGCCTTTAGATTCGCGAATTATTTCTTCGGTCAACTTTCTGAGTGTTATTTTTTTTGCCATTTACGGTTGGATTTCAAAGTTGCAGAATAAACGATCCCATGGAAAGAAGGAGCAAGGGGACCTTATTAAAAAAGGCAGCGCTAGAGTATCACAAAAATATTTGAGTGTTAAGCAAAGGATTTTCACTTTTCAGCAAAACCAAAAGATTTGATTTTGAAATATCGTGACGCTAATATTATATCCAAATCCATTTGCCTAATTTTTAGCTGGAGATTTCACATGGCCTTAAATCTGGAACCCATATATCAGGACATTTTTGCAAAATTAAAAACCCGAAAAAAATTCATTATTCGCTCTATAGAAAAGAACCTGGTGACAGTAGAACAAGATGAAGAAATCTGCGGACAAAAAGAGCCTAAGGTTTTTGAATTTAAAAGTCCCAAAGAGTTGGAGGAATTTATCCATAGCGAAAATACAATAGAAGCCGATATCATCAGGCAACTGGAAGGGAATAAGATGCCTTATCGCTAAGGTATACCATTTGCCCCTCAACTTCATAAACCATACCCCAAGAATTAAAATTTTTCTCTGACAAGGGCACCATCATCGTTTAAGTTGGCCAAGATTTTCTGGGCGGTGGGTAAGCTATTCTCAGAATAGCTTTCATTCTTAATTGACTACTCGAATCTTTTTAAAACTATTGCCGAATTTTTTGACCCAAATGAAATGCAATTACTTATAGCAACGTTAATTCTTTTTTCCCGACCCAAATTTGAAACATAATCCATATCGCATTCTGGATCTGGATTTTCCATATTTATCGTTGGAGTCATAAATCCATTCTTTAGGGAAAGTGCAGAAACTGTCACCCCAAGAGCTCCTGATGCCCCTTGCGGATGACCGATCATCGATTTGGTTGAACTGGAGGGAATATTCATTGCCTTTCCGTTGAAAGTATTTTTAACCGCCATGGTTTCGACTTTATCGTTGATCAACGTAGAGGTACCATGGAAATTAATATAATCAACCTCGTCTTCATTAGTTCGGGCATCTTTTAGCGCAAGCCTTAAGGCTCGCGTAGATTGTTTGCCATCCGGCATGATAGCTACCCTATGATAGGCATCACAAGTAGTTCCGTACCCAACCAATTCAGCAACTATATTTGCACCTCTTTTTTTAGCGTGTTCTAGTTCTTCAAGAATAATCATCCAACAACCTTCTGCCAGAACAAATCCTTCGCGATCTCGGTTGAAGGGACGAGATCCACGGGAAGGATCATCGTTATAGTTTATTGGGTTGACTTTCATTCTTTCAAAACCTTGCATCATGGCGGGAGTAACACAAGACTCCACTCCACCACTAACAAACCAATCTTCCTGGCCATGACGAATAGTGTTGAATGCATAACCTAGAGCATCAGTAGAGCTCGTACAACCGTTGGAAATCACATGACTTCGCCCTTGAAAACCAAAACGCATAGAAATTTCACTGGAAAGCATCCCCACCAGGGAATTTGAAATCGCATAAGGGCTGATTTTGTTTTTATGTTGTGAAAAATATATTTCGAATTGTTTTTCAGAAAAGTCGAACCCAGAACCTCCGGTCCCAACAAGGACACCTAAAGATTCAAAATCCTCCTCAGAAAAGGAACCAAGATCAATACCTGCACTTGCAAGGGCTTCCTGGGTTGCTGCAACGGCAAGCGGCACCGTACGTGGTAATTTTTTTAAGTCGGCGGAAGAATAATAAAGAGAAGGGTCGAAGTTGGTTACCTCACCGGCAATCTGACAAGCCAAGTTTACAGGATCAAAACTTGTAATGCGGTCAATACCACTTATTCCCTTGCAAGTATTTTCCCAGAATTCTCTTTGCCCTATCCCGTTTGGGCTTACAGCACCCAAACCAGTTACTACAACTCTACGAAGCATATATTTGAATCAGCTTTCTGTTTAAACTTGATTTTACAAGTTATGTTAACATAGCAGGGCTAAATTGAACAAGGTTACACCTTAAGAAGGAAAAAATCATACCCGCGGTAATTCGCCGCCAAGCTATTAACCAACTTGCTTTCACTTAAACATAAAACAGGCCAGATGTTTGTTTCGGGGTTCGAGGGAACCAGTCTCAACTCCCAAACAGAAAAGCTGATTTCTGAACAAGGTATTGGCGGATTGATTTTGTTTGAACGCAATTTCGAGAACCCTAAACAACTGAAAACTCTAATTGAAGATTTGCAATCCCTTACTGCACCAAATTCTCCTCCCTTATTTATATCAGTAGATCAAGAGGGTGGTCGAGTAACGCGATTGAAAAAAAACTTTACACAATTTCCCCCCATGTCCTGCCTAGGAAAAGCAGGTTCTGATGATTTAGCCTACCGTTTTGGCATGGCCATGGGAAAAGAAATGCGAGCCGTGGGAATAAATATGGATTACGCCCCTGTATTGGATGTTCATTCAAATCCCGAGAATCCTATCATTGGCGAACGTGCTATAAGCTCTGATCCTGATGTGGTGGCTCGATTGGGTTGCAAGATAATTCAAGGTTTTCAAGATGCCGGTACTGTCCCAGTTGGAAAGCATTTTCCAGGACATGGAGACACCTCCCAAGATTCACATTTGATTTTGCCACGGGTAGAGCGAAACAAAGAATCATTAGAGCAAATTGAACTAGTTCCTTTTTCCGAAGCTTTCCAAAAAGGACTGGACGTAATAATGACCGCACATGTGGTTTACCCGGCATTGGATAAAAATTCCGCTGCTACGTTTTCAAAACCTATTTTAAGGGATTTACTTAGAAAGAAAATGCATTTTGAAGGATTGGTCATGTCAGATGATTTGGAAATGCAGGCAGTGACACAAACTCCGGATGAGATACCTGCTTTGGGTATAAATGCTGGTATTGATTTGTTCCTTATTTGTCACGATCTCTCAAAAGTCACCAAGCTACAAGACACCTTGATCAATGAAATAGAAACAGGGGAAATTCCCTATGACAATATAAATCAGTCTCTTAATAGAATAATGAAAGCCAAACAAAAACTTACCGGCTTTATGAAAAATGTAATGAATCTTGAGCAGATTTTTGAAGAGAATAAGAAACTTGCTAAAGAAATGCGTACCCACCTAGTTTAATAAATAAAGCAGCTGAAAAGATTCTTGATTGGAACTGACTTTGGAAAATAGTTAATTTACTTTTCTCCTAAAGTAACGGGGTCCTGCATTTTTAATTTATACAAATTGTAATAAAGATTTTTGTTATTCATTAATTCTTCGTGTTGACCCGTTTCGACGATCCTACCCTTTTCCAAAACAATAATCTGGTCAGCTTTATGAATTGTGCTAAGACGATGGGCCACAACAAAAGTGGTCCGACCTTCCATCAACTTCTCCACCGCTTCCTGAATTAAAGCCTCTGAACAATTGTCTAAAGAAGATGTGGCTTCATCCAGCACCAGAATTTTCGGGTTCTTTAAGATTGCTCTTGCTATAGCAATCCTTTGCCTCTCCCCCCCTGAAAGCTTGGCTCCTTTTTCTCCCACTATGGTTTCATAGCCATTTTCAAGGTCCACAATGAAGTCGTGAGCATTGGCTTTTTTCGCAGCATCCTCAAGTTCTTGATCCGTTGCATCCAATTTTCCATACAGGATATTTTCTTTCACTGTTCCACCAAACAACAACGTCTCTTGAGGAACCAATGCAATCTGACTGAGAAAGCTTTTCCTGTCTAAACTTCGAATGTCATGTTCATCCAGTCGAATGCTGCCTTGGCTGGCATCGAAAAACCTATGCAATAGTTTTATGACAGTCGATTTTCCCGCTCCACTGGGCCCCACCAACGCGACAGTTTGCCCCGGTCGAACATCAAAGTTTATATTGTGCAAGATTTCAAATTCTTGACGATAACCAAATGAGACATTTTCAAATTGAATACGGCCCGTAATATTTTCCAAAAATATTGGGTTTTCAGGGTTATCAATAGCAGGAGCAGTATCCAGGATTTCATAAACCCTTCTAATCGCTCCAGATGCTTCCTGAATTTGCGTATAAAGACGGACAAAAGTTCCGATTGGGCCTGCAACAATCAAAGCGTATAGAAAAAATGCGGCGAGTTCTCCTGGTGTCGTTACACCCGACATTACTTGATAACCTCCATACCAGATCAAAACCGCAGACACCATAAAAGTAAGGCCAAGAATGAAAGGACCGAAAAAGGATGAAATCTTAAGCTTGTCTACCGCCCTTTCAAATGCAGTTTCAATTTCTTTCTTGAATCTTTCGCGCTCATAATTTTCTCGGGTAAAAGATTTTACAATCTTGATCGAAGAAGCAACTTCTTCCAAAACCACAACAGCTTGAGCAACCTGATCTTGTAATTTTTCAGAAAAAAGCCTCAAACGTTTCCCAAATACTCTGGCAAAAATCATCAACGGAGGTAGAATCAATAGTATGAGTCCGGTCAACTTCCAGTTCAGATATAAAATGATTGCCATGGCTCCAATAAGTGTGATGCTTTGTCGCAACAAAGCAACTGGAATGGAGACCAAGGCGTTCTGAATAACCGAGATATCATTGTTCATTCGTGAAAGAATTTCGCCTAGACGGCGTTCTTGAAAAAATCTCAGAGATAAGGATTGGATGTGAGAAAAAAATTCAATACGAAAATCTGTCGTCATTCTGTGACCGACAAATCCAAAAACATAGTTATGAGTTACCGCAAAGACTGCCTGCAATATAATGATAAAAAATAAATCCCAAGCAAGTCCGTCGAGAATCTGGCTATCTTTAAGAATCACTACTGCATTGATCATATTACGGACGATCAAAGGCAATACCAGATTGACCAAAGAAGTTAGGGTTAGGCAAATGAACGCAAAAACCAGACTTTTGGTATAGGGTCTGGCATATTTTAAAATTTTTCGAAATTCTTTCATACACAAAGGGTAGCAGTTTTTTTATTTCGACGGCCTTTAGCCAATGGCTTGCATAAATCGTTTGGTGATTTCTTCAGGAGTATGGGTTACCCGTCCAGTAGAGGGTTCAAAACAAGGTTTAACCTTGATGAGTAGAAAATTTGGTCCGGGCAATTCTTTTAGTTTTAGAAATGCTGCTTTTATTTCATCTTTTTTTTCAACTCTAATAGTATTTTTATAACCCGAACTTTTCGCAATTGCTTCCAACTGCACCTTACTTGAGAGTGATCTCTGACTTCCCGTTGACTCATATACCTCATTATCAATAACTACATGGATCAGGTTTTTGGGTGCTTCCGCAGCAATCATGGCCAACGTACCTAAGGCCATCAGCACATTTCCATCACCATCAATAATGATTACTTTCTTTTCAGGTTTGCATATGGAAACCCCCAAACCAATGGAAGAGGCTAATCCCATCGATCCAATCATATAAAAATTGGCTTCACGATCCTTAAGGGCAAACGATTCACGGCAAATAAAGCCGTTGGCATGAACCACTGGTTCATCATCTTTTATAAGTGGTAACAACTCCTGAAATGCTTCAGTGCCTTTCATCAAACAACCCTTTTTCAACGATCAATGTGTAGGGCAATTTCTCTTCATAAATTTTCTTTTTTGCCTTTTTAAGAACCTCTTCACAATTTTCTTTATTGAGCATAGAATATTCCATCCTAGCTGTTTGCAGAAGTTTCTTATCGATGTCACCCATAATAATATGTTCGGGGGCATCTTTCCCATCTTTTCCACGCCAACTCATAATCACCAGAATGGGAATATTGTAAATTAAATTTAGCGAGGTGAAGGCATTGAGGCTATAACCTAACCCCGAATTCTGCATAAGTAGAACAGGCATTGTTCCTGCAAGGTAGGCACCTGTGCATAACCCCACAGCTGCATCTTCGCGTACCGCAGGAATATACCGGGCTTCTTTCTGCCCCTCCAGTTCATAAATCAATCCAGATAATAAAGAGCAGGGCACTCCAGTAAAAAATTTATAGCCCTCGTGAATTAAGCACTTAATAAATGACTGGGATGTTAGGGAAAGCATATAGAAACTTTTACCAATTTTGGATATTTCGCTCGCCACCATACTCACCCTGGAGCTTGTGAATGAGCTTGATATATTCTTTGATTGATTCTTCACCCCTGAATTCCACACCAATTTCTTTGGCAGCCTCATTTGACATTGGAACTCCTTCATCTCCCATAACACCTTCACACTCACCAAATGAATCAATGGTATCGGCAATCATCTTCCCTAAGGTCAGATTATGTATATGACCATCAATAAGGTGATAAATTTTCCCCGCTGCCTCTGCATTGCCTAGCACACATTGAATGCCTTGAACTACAGAATCGACCGAAACATATTTTGTGCTTCCTTTTAGATCAACATTGTAATTCGTGGCCAGATAGTCAATTGTCTGAAACCATTCCGATTTATCAATTTGAGGACGCACACCATAAATTGTAACAGGACGCAAAATGGTGATATCGAATGCTCGACTTTTTTGGAATTGAAAACAAAATCCTTCGATCGAATTTTTAATAGAACCATATAAACTACCTGGACGCACAGGATGATTTTCGTCCATAGGATTTTCCTTATTCACGGTAGGAAGTACTTCTCCAAAAATAGTACAGGAGCTTAAGAAGATAACCTGTTTTACCTTTGCTTTACGCGCTTCTTCCAATAAATCAAAAGTGCCATCTACATTAACATTTATTAATTCATCCACTGTTTGGACAGGTCCTGGGAAATGGGCAAGGTGCACCAAAACTTCCGCATCCTGAACAAGCTTGGCAAGCGATTCCTTATCTTCCAAGCCGCCAATGATGTAATCAATATCTTCAAAAGTTTTCAAATGTTCAACGACACTGCCTTCACGAATTAGAGCTTTAATGTTGTAAGTGGCGCTTTTAGAATTATCTTCCAAAAGTTTTTTAATAAAATGGGACCCCACCATTCCAG
>ENA-UPTF01002088-UPTF01002088.1-marine-metagenome-genome-assembly--contig:-NODE-2088-length-11818-cov-2.020186_pt1 | contig 11818 bp, 9 predicted proteins | sample MGYA00238166_ERZ767019 | MGnify/ENA primary metagenome ERZ767019 (study PRJEB28930, sample SAMN06266391) | marine metagenome | isolation source: Sea water from 250 m depth | place: Atlantic Ocean | study... | reverse complement strand
GAGTGGCTAAACGCAGCAACGGGCAACGGCCACAAGCCGCTGAGCCGGTTTGAAATCGCCGGACCGTTCACTGAAATGGTGCTGCTGGGTAACCTTGCTATACGCGCTGGAGAGCCGGTGGAGTGGGACGCCAAGGAGTTGCGTTCGACCAACAGCGAAAAGGCCAACCGTTTTGTCCGCCGCGAATATCGCGCAGGCTGGAAGCTTTGAAAGGCAAGCTTGGGTGAGGTTTGCTGTCCTTGGCGGGCGGTTGAGGCTGCCATCTCTGCCTTGCGCTTGGCTAAGCGGAGGTAGGTGCTGCTCCGAAAGGACATTGACGGTGGTGAATCAGGTGAGCAAAATTCCCGCATGGGTTATTCCTCGCAAGTCAGGGCAATGCGGGGGTTCACGTTGATTGAGTTGCTGGTAGTCATCGCGATCATCGCGATACTCGCAGGATTGCTTCTTCCAGCCTTGGCCAAGGCCAAGACCAAGGCTCACGGCATCGCTTGCATGAACAATTCCAAGCAACTGATGTTGGCATGGCGCATGTATGCCGAGGATAACGACGACGGCCTGGTTTCCTCCAAGGAAGGGATGCGAACGGGCCGGCCTTGGGCCGGGCCACGCTGGGTGTTTGGCTGGCTCGACCTGCCGGCGAGCGGGGCGGATGATGTATTGCCGGATATTGCCATCAAGACCAGCCCGCTCTGGGGGTACTGCGGCAACTCCACCCAGATTTGGCGCTGCCCGGCCGATACGACCACCGGTAAATGGAATGGCAAAACAATGCCGCGAGTGCGGAGCATGTCGATGCAATGCTGGATGGGCGGTCCCGGTTGGGGCGGCGCGGGCATGGGATCGCGTCAGCCGGACAGCGGTCCGTACCGGGTGTTTGTGAAGCAGCATCAAATTGTAGATCCCTCACCGTCCGAGGCGATGGTGTTACTGGATGAGCGGGAGGACAGCATCAACGATGGCTATTTTGCTGTGGACATGACCGGCTATCCGGACAAGCCAAAGGCGATGATGCTGGTGGACTACCCTGCCTCCTACCACAACGCCGCCGCCGGGATCGCCTTCGCCGATGGGCATTCAGAAATCCACAAGTGGCGCGACTCCCGGACGATCCCGCCGCTGACCAAAGGGAGGGAGTTGAAGCTCAACATCTTCACGCCGGAGAATCTTGACATGCTGTGGATGCAGGAGCACAGCAGTGACCTCGTGAACCGGTGAAGCGGCGGACAATCATATTGGGTCTAGCGGCCTGCCTCGGCACCTGGCTTTGTGCGCCGGATTCGGTGTTGGCCCAGCGCAGTGGCGGACCGATCTTTTCCTTTGGCGTGATTGCCGACTGCCAATACTGCAATATCAAGGTGCCTAAGACGGCAGCGCGTCAGTACGCGTTATCACCGAAAAAACTGACAGCGTGTGTTGAGCACTTGAACCGGCTGGACCTGCAGTTTGTCGTGCACCTCGGCGACTTCATCGACCGCGATTTCAAGAGCTTTGCGGACGTGGCGCCGATCTATGAAAAACTCAAGGCCGACCATTATCACGTCCTTGGAAATCATGATTTTGAAGTGGCCGATGACCTCAAGGTCAAGGTGCCCGCGGCGCTCGGTCTCAAGTCCAGATACTACCAGTTTCGTTATCAAGGTTATCGCTTTATTGCGCTAGATGGAAATGATGTCAGCCTACACGCCTATCCGGTCAATGATCCGAGATACAAGGCCGCCGAGGCGGTTCATAAGAGACTGCCCAGCGGCACGCCGACGTGGAATGGAGGTGTTGGGAGGGCGCAACTTGCTTGGTTGAAGAAGGCGCTAGGCGAGGCCAAACGGACCGAGGAAAAGGTGATCTTGTTCTGCCATTTTCCGGTGTACCCGGAAAACATTCATAACCTATGGAATGCTGGCGAGGTGCTGGCCGTGGTGGAGGAGAACCAAGTCGTGGTGGCTTACATGAACGGGCACAATCACGCCGGGAATTATGGCTTGTTGGCCAAGCGGCACTTTGTGACGTTTGCGGGGATGGTGAACACTGAGGAGACGGCCTACGCCATCGTGAACGTCTACGCAGACCGGCTGGAGATTAAGGGATTTGGTCGGCAGAAAAACATGACCCTTCCGTTAGCGAGGAACGGCGATTAGCTGGCCGCCTTGTCCAGCGACTTCTCCTTAAACTGCCCGTGGTCGCGGAACTTGTTGTAACGTTCTTCTAGTCGCTGTTTCAGCGGCATTTGATTGAGATTCTTGAGGTGTTTGAGGAGATGTTTCTTCAGTGTGGCCGCAGTGGCTTCCGGGTCGTTGTGCGCTCCGCCGAGCGGCTCGGGGATAATTTCATCCACAAGGCCGAATTTTTTCAAATGCTCGGGGGTGATCTTGAGGGCATCGGCAGCGTCGGGTGCGGCGGCGCGATCCTTCCACAAGATGGAGGCACAGCCTTCCGGGCTGATGACCGAGTAGTAGGCGTTCTCAAGAATGAGGACGCGGTCGGCCACACCTATGCCCAGCGCCCCGCCGGAGCCGCCCTCGCCGATGACCACGGCGATGATAGGCACCTTGAGTGTCATCATTTCGCGCAGATTGACGGCAATGGCCTTGGCGATGTGGCGTTCCTCGGCGCCGATGCCCGGAAATGCTCCGGCCGTGTCGATGATAGTGATCACGGGTAACCCGAATTTGCTGGCAAGTTTCATTAATCGCAGCGCCTTGCGGTAGCCCTCGGGGTGGGCACATCCGAAATTGCGAATGACGTTCTCCTTGGTGTCGCGTCCCTTTTGGGTGCCCATCACCATTAACCGCTCACCGTTGAGTGAAGCAAAGCCACTGACCAGCGCCTTATCATCGGAGTAGAGTCGATCGCCGTGCAACTCGCAGAAGTCATCAAAGGCGTATCGGATGTAGTCGAGAGTGTAGGGGCGACGTGGGTGACGGGCGAGTTGCACTCGCTGCCATGAGGAGAGGTTCGAGTAGATGCTATTGCGGGTTTTCTCGATCTTGGTGCGAATCTGGTCTGCTTCGTCCTGGAAATCCACCTCGACACCCTCGGGAAGAGAGGTCTTTGTCAGCGCGTCGAGCTTTGCTTGAAGGTCAACTATGGGCTGCTCAAAATCGAGGTGGTTTTTCATGCCGGTTTTGCGGCTAGCCGCATGGCCAGATATTAGTGGGACGAGACAGAGGTGCAACCCGAATCGGGAAATGTTGACCCCAGCATTACCGGGTTTTAGATTACAGGTGTCTTGGCCACGCGGACTGCGTGGTTGTCGCGCAGGGCGATGTTTTTGCCGCGCATAGTTTGATATGGGATCAAGGCAAACCAAGCCGGGAGTGAATGGCATGGGTGATGCTTTTTTGTAAAACCAGATGATAAAATTCAATTCATCAGAAAATAAAATCGATCGCTTGACCAATCGCAACGTCGTTTATCTGTCATTTTATTCAACGCTGCTGCTTGCTCCTGCCATGTCGTTCGGGCAGATCACCATCACGGCCAAGGACATGTTCAGCAAGGAGGGGCAATACTACAAAATGTACTCCAACTTTGTAGGCCATTTTTCCGATGCGACCCGGGAGGAGGTGGACGTGTTTGAATACATTGGAGAGGCGGGTGAGGATCAGGCATGGGATTTTCGGGAAGGGCCGGAGGAGGAGATTATAAGGTTTGATTATGTCCAACCGGGCGAGATTGACACGGACGTTGAATTCGAGGGGGCGACGATCGTGGAGCGGGCGACGTTTGATTCTTCCGGTAAACAGAAAAGCATGTTCCTTGATGTGAGTGCCTCGAGGGGGCGGGATGTGTACGGTTTTTACGACGACAGCATCGACGAGGAGAATCCGGCAATTCCATTCAGTACCCGATTGAATGACTTTCCAGCAGTCATCAACTTCGGCGACTCTTGGAACGCCAATACCACGTTCGAATTTGTTACTCGCCAGTCGATGTTTGACTTGGGAACCATCGAGGCTCCGACCAAGCTGGTTTACCAATCTGAAATGGTTGTTGACGGCCATGGCATCATCATTCTGCCCGGACTTGGTTTTCATGACTGCCTGCGAATCAACGAATTGGTTCAGTACGACACTTTCATAACAATACCAGGGTTGATAGAGGACTGGCAAAAAGCCTCAACTGACTACGTTCGTAATTACTACTGGCTTAGTAAGGACATGGGAATCGTTGCGCAGATTAGCTCCGTGCAGGATACCGTGCCTCTTCCAGATGAGTTTTCAGCAGCAAGTGCCATGTGGCGACAGTTTGAAAACAACCACGGTGAGACCATCGTAGTGCCACAACCAGTAGAGGGTCTTGAAATTTCCCTGGATGTAAAAGGAGGCCGGGTTTTATTGAGCTGGGAAAAAGCAGAAAATACTGTTGAATACTTGATCCAATACTGCGAAAATCTGGGCGTGAGCGGTTGGAGGGACTTGAAAACAACGACCGGAAACTTTGCGTTAGACGATATTTCCTCCAAAACAAGCCGGTTTTACCGGATTGTGTCACTGGAATGACGGAATGAAAATGCAGGCATCCAAACGCCTGAGGCGGTGTCCCTCTGTGGATAGGTGGGGGTTGAAGGGTGCGTTTACACTCATAGAGTTGCTGGTCGTGATTGCGATCATTGCCATTCTAGCGGCGTTGATGCTTCCTTCCCTGATTCAGGCCAAGAGCGCGGCGCGTACCGTCGCCTGTAAGAATAACCTTCGCCAATACGGTATTGCGCTCAACTCATACGTCGGTGATCGTGGTCATTATCCCGTCTACAATTTCGACCCGGCCGACGTTGAAGGCAGGAACCAGCAGTACTGGCACGAGCGCCTTCTGCCCTACATCGGAGCCGAGTGGGCTGGGAATGCCCCTTTCACCTGCACGGACTACAAGGGCGTGACGATACCGGGCAATGATAAAGGCGTGGCACTGGGTAGTTACGGGTACAATGCTTTTGGTGTCAAACTTGGCTACAGTAGCTTGGGCCTCGGCGGTAATTTCAGTCACACGCTGATCAGTGGAGATTTGAGCGATGTGCCAACAGAAGGCTCAAGAATCTCGGACGGAGACGTTCGCTCGACCGCAAACATGATCGGCATTGGGGATGCTACACTGATTTGGTTGACCAAGCCGATGATCAAAATGTTATACGGCCAGGACGGCGAGGAAGGGGCCAGTGGGATGGCTCATCTGGACATCAACTACCGTAATTTTGTCCAGCGCAAAGCATACCCGTTGAGCGGCAAGGTTATTGATGCCAGCATTGCGCGACACGGTGGGTTGTACAACATCACCTTCTGCGACGGCCACGTCGAGGGGATCGATAGGGGACGACTTCATGAGCGCAGCTTCCGATCGCTCCGTCGCTGGAACAACGACAACAAGCCACACAACGATCTGCTGAGTGACTATAAGTCCTGGCGCTGAGTTTTAGTCCAATCGTAGCCAAGACACCTTAAGGTATGCGGATTCATTTTTGGTGACCGGAAAATCTGGGGGCTGCAATGCTGAAAAAGAAAGAACAATTTTTCTGCCGCAGGATCGAACACCTCTCCTGACTTCTTCCTTAAATCTTGCGTTACCCAATCCTGCCGCATTGCAGCAGGCAAGTAGTACTCCGCCTTTTCGAACCAGGGGTGTCGCTGCCTTGACCAGGTTGCCATAGTCCCGCTTGGCCATGAATACTCCGGACTGCTTCGAACGCGAAAAAGTGGGCGGATCGAGGACGACCAAATCGTATCTGTCTCCGCGCTTGCCCAAGCGCTTTATCCACTCGAGTGCGTCTCCGTAGATGAAATCGTGATCCTTGGGGTTGACTTGGTTGAGTCGGAAATTATCCCGACCCCAGTCGAGGTATTTACGTGAAAGGTCGAGGTTGATAGTTGTGGCTCCCAAACGGGCGGCGCAGACCGAGAACGAGCAGGTGTACGAGAAAGCATTCAGCATCGTGATGGTGCCGGGAGCGGAATTAAACAGAGTGAAGCCGGGTTTTATGTTATTTGCCAGAATGCGCTGGCGGTTCTCTCTCATGTCTAGAAACAGCCCGGTCGAGTAACCCTGCTTCAGGCTCAAGTGGTACTTCAGGCCATTCTCCATCACTTCAAACTCATCCGGCGCCTCCAGGCCCATGATGAGTCGGGGCGAGGCGGAAGCTGGGGAGCTCTGCTGCACTAGCCGGTTCAGTTTCTTGTAGTAAACACCCTTGATCTTGAGCGCGTTTTTCCACTCTTTTGTGGCGTGGACCTGCGGCTCTGTGAGTGGCAGGGGTGACTGCATCAGTAAAAAGTCGCCCAGACGATCAACGTATAAATCCTTCCAGCCATCAGCCTTCCCGTGAATAAGTCTGTAGGCGTTGGTTTTTGGGTCCCGACCGGATCGTAACTTGCGAGGCGAACCGGCGGGTGGTGGTGGTTTTGTGTTCAATGGATTACCAGAAGTGCCACTGGGGCTTTTCGGTGTAGCCGAACCCCTGGGTAACCACCCAAATCCCAAGCAGAAGATTGGTCGTGGCGTGCGCGGTGATGGCGTCGCCAATTCGGTTCGTGCGGATCACTAGTAACTGGTAAATCATGCCGCAAAGAATGCCAGCCAGCCAGTGCCCCGGATGAGTCAGTCCGAAGATGATTGACGTGCTTAGAAATGCCTTCGTATTAAACTGGTTGTGTGGGGTGAATATCCAGTTTGGGGCCAGAATATAACGGTAAAGGAAGGAGCGGTAAAACACCTCCTCAAGCAGCGGTACCAGTAGTGTCGAACCGGTGATGCGCACGCCGGCAAAAAACCACATCATCGTGGAGGCCGAGCCGAACTGTTTGTGCAGGTTCCATGAATCGTCCGACTGACTCAATTTCGGGTACGGGACATCCAGCGCCACCCAGATGACAAAAACCAGTGTCCCGGCAAGCAGCGCCTCGAAACTGATCGCCCATCGCATCTCGGACACCAGCGGCCAAGTGACCCGTATCAACCAGGCCCCGACGACGCACTTAGCCAGATAGACCCAGAAGTGCGATTCTGAGCCAAGGCTTCCTTGGCACGAGGTCAGCACGAGGAAAATGACGAACGGTAGCGCTCTGGCAAGGAGCGGGGAGGCCTGCAATTTGGTTGTCACCGCGTTCATGTTGGGCTGTTGGCTAGGCGGATAGCCTGGGTTGCTGCGAGAAATTTTCTCATCTCCGTCTCGGTGCCGATGGTCACTCGCAGCCAGTTTCGAACTTTCGGAGAATCAAACCAACGGGTCAGGATCTTTCGTTTCCGCAATTGCTGAAACCAATCGGCTGCGATGAGGCCGGTCGGCCTGGCAAAAATGAAGTTAGTCTGGCTAGGGATTACTTCGAAGCCAAGTGCTTCTAGCGACTCGGTGGTCTTGGCCCGTAATTCAACGATGCGTTCGAACTGCTTTCGGTAGTGGTCGATATCTGAGAGCGTGGCTAGCGCCGCCGCCTGGCCAAGGCCATTAACGTTGTAGCTGTCCCGTATCTTGTCCAGCGCCTCGATGAGTACCGGGTGGCCGACAAAGTAGCCTATGCGCTGAAAGCAAAGCGAGTAAGCCTTACTAAACGTGCGGGACACAAGAAGATGTGAATAGCGCTTTGTTAGGCGCATCGCGTTCTCCGTGGCAAAATCGGCGTAAGCCTCGTCCAGTATCGTCACGCCTTTTTGCGCCTCGCAGAGCTTGGCTAAGGCTCGCGTTGCGTAGCCTCGGCCGCTGGGGGCGTTCGGCGTGGTGATGTAGCTCAGGGCCGCGTTGAAATTCCAGTTGCCCGTGCGCAGGGCGTCGTTACCTGGTAACTCGAAGCTGTGGGGCAGTTTGAATTCGTTTCGGTACGCACCGTGTATGTTCGCTAGAATGGGGTAGAGTGAGTAACTTGGCGTGAAGTACTGGATGGTTTGTCTTGCAACTTGCCGTCTGGTTTGTGTGCCTTGCTGGCGCGGCTCGACGAATGCGCGGGTGGCTAGGGCGAGTACCTCATCGGAGCCGTTGCCGACGATGATGTTTTCGGGCTTGCAGCTGTGGAACTTGGCCAAAGCCTCGCGCAGAGGCTGAGCGTTTGGGTTGGGGTAGAGCCGTAACCTCTCATCGGCAGCCGAGCGGATGGCGCGGATGACCTTGGGCGAGGGCGGCGCGGGGTTCTCGTTGGTGTTGAGCTTGATGAGCCCGCGAACTCTTGGCTGCTCGCCCGGCACGTAGCCGTGCAGTTTTCGCACCAACGGACGAATCCGTTGCTCCGGGGAGTTGCCTTTGCGCTTGGACGTCATGGGCTAGGGTTTAATCGTCGAGCCGAATCTCGGCCGATCGACCGTGTGCGTCGAGTCCCTCCATTTCAGCGAAGGTACGGAGAGTATCAATCGACTTGGTTAGGGCTGGGTGGTTGTATTTCACCACACTGGTACGGCGCTGGAACTGATCGACGGTCAATCCGGCAAACGAAACCCCGGCGCCGCCGGTTGGCAGTGTGTGACTCGGCCCGGCCATGTAGTCGCCAAGTACGGTTGGTGACCACGGCCCGATGAAGATTGCCCCGGCGGTTAGAATTTCCTTCACGGCCGGCCCTGGGTTGCGGAGCATTAATTCGCAGTGCTCCGGCGCGATACGGTTGGCTAGCTTGACACCTTCTTTGATGGATTTGATATGGATCAGCCAACCGTTTTTTCTGAGCGCTTTTTCGATGAGTTTTCGGCGGGACAACGAGGGGAGTTGGCGCTCAATTTCCCGCTGTACATTGTTAATGAGCTTTTTGGAATTGCTGGCGAGCCAGACGCGTTCGTGCCCGGAGCCGTGTTCCGCCTGGGCGAGTAGGTCGGCGGCGGCAAATCTGGGATTTGCCGATGCGTCGGCGAGGATAAACATCTCGCTCGGCCCGGGCAGCAGGTCAATCGCGACCCGGCCGAACAATAGTCGCTTAGCCGCGACGACATAGGCGTTGCCAGGGCCGAATATTTTCTGGACCGGCCGTATGGTTTTCGTGCCACACGCCATCGCGGCGATGGCTTGTGCTCCGCCCACTCGGTACACCTCGGTGGCACCCGCTTGGTCAAGTGCGGCGAGTAGCGCGGGGTTCAGTCGTCCGTCCTTGCCACCCGGTGTGCAGGTGACGATTTCGCGGCAGCCGGCGACACTGGCTAAGGTGACGGTCATCAGCGCGGTCGATGCCAGTGGCGCGGTGCCGCCCGGTATGTATACGCCGACCCGCTGAAACGGATCGAACTTCTCCCCGACCACGCCACCCTGCAAGTTGCATGCCTGCCAGTTTTTGCGCAATGACCGCTTCGCGAAAAAGACGACGTTAGCCTTAGCTAGGCGGATTGCCTTCCGGGTCCGGATGTCGGTAGAACGCCAAGCTTGTGTCCGCTCGGCCGGGTCGACGCTCAGTTGGTCAGATGTCAGCCTGGCTCCATCGTATTTCTCCGTGAGGCTAAGCAGCGCCTTGTCACCGTGCTGTTCGACTTTGCGGACTATTTCCCTGGTGCGCTGCTCGATGAGCGGGTCAAATAAGCTGGAGGCAGCGATGAGCTTGTTCAGTTTGCCAGGGAAGCCGGAATCCGTATATCGGATCAAATTCATCGGGCGGTAAGATAGGGGGATAAGCTTAGAAAAGTCAAAACAGTGAGGGCTCGGCGTGATTGTCAAGTCAGTTTCTAGTTTAAAGGGAGTGAAAAAATAAATTTTAAGTTTGACGAGACAGGATGGCTTATGTCGTTATGACTAGTCTGTTTTATTGAGTTCTAGCAATGCCCCGAACATCGAAGAAAAAAAAACCGGTTGTCAGTTCTGCGAAGGCATCCAAATATGACGCGCACCACAAGGTTATCAACAGTACCTACGGCGACTTTGCCGACCTGCGTCACCAGTTATCTGAATCCAAGGAGGACGTGTCCGAGCGCGCCAAGCTGCTGGCGATCTTTGCGAGTTGCGATGATTCGCAGCGTTCATGGCTTTTGCTGGAAGATTATTTCAACAAGCTCAACCTGGCTCGCAAGGATTTTAGTCAGGATGATTGGTGGGGCAGTATGGCCGAAATTCAAGGAGATGCGCGGCTCGAAGCGTTGGCTCTTGTGTTCATGAAGTCAGGCCACTCCGTTCCCAATGAGTTGATGCCGCACGCCAATTTTACGCGCTTTGCGCAGGTCGAGCAGGCTGAGAAGGATTATCAATTATTCAAGGGCCTCGAAGAATGGATGTTCCCTCCGTCGCCGTCGCACCTAGATGCCCCCCGTGCCGCGCTGCGGGTAGCCGGACGACTTGTTGAAGACAAGGAACTGCCGGGACTGTATAAGCTCGGGATTGAAATTCATGTCATTCGCCCGCGCACCGGCGACCGCGTCAAGACGCTGGACGATATGGCTGATTTGACGATGCGTGCTGCGCACGAGCAGGAATTATTCCCGGCTGGTGACTGGTCGTTCATACGCTGGTCTTCCGGGGTCAGGCACGACTATGACACGGAGGCGGAGTTGATCCCGCTGGATGGCGCCGAGTTGCTGAAGTGGCTGGTTCAGTGGGGGAAATCGGGCAGAATTGATATCGAGGGGGAAAAGGATCCGATCGAGTTCCTGGGTCGCATTATCGAGATGGAGCCGCACCTGGAAAAGGCAAACTCCAACCTGTATTTCACCCACGAGGTGATCCTGCCAGGCAGGAAAACATGCAGTATGTCCGGGGTACGCTTTTTTGCCGGCGAACCGGCGCTGGCGCTGATTGGGAACGAGGTGTTCCTGCTGCGCAACTCACCCTCACAGGAGGTGTTGGGCAACTGGGCAAAGATGCAAAAGGCCCCGGTTTCCAAACTGACACACCGCCTGCTCACTAAACTGCGCAAAATAAACACAACAAACGGGGTCAACTGGGAGCAGCTCTGCAAAACCCACAAGGCGACACCGCGGTTTGTGTTTGAAATGGCCAACGATACTGTTCGTTTGAAGCTTCTGGCCAAGAGTGAATCAGACAACAGTCTCTGGCAGTGGAACGGTCACGAGTGGGTTCGGCAAAAATCCGGCAAGCAGAAGGCGAACAAGCCTGAGGTGCTTGATGATGACCGACTGGAGTTGGCCGTCGGGTGGCTTCAACGACTGGACTGGTTTACCCCGGAACCGGGCCTTTGGGTGGGGGACGCCAACCCGCTTTTCCTTGAAAGCCTGCACGCTGCCTGGCCGGACAAGCCGGAGGCTGAGTACCTAGGCGACGAGGGGTTCAAGCGGCTCTTCCTGCAACCCAAACGACTCAAGCCCAAGTTGATTGTTCGTGGCAGCGGCATCGATTGGCTCTCTGTCTCCGCAGAGTGGGAGGAGGAGGGGATGAAACTGACTGACCGTGACCTGCAGCAGCTTGCCGGAGCCAGCGGCAACTTTGTTAACCTTCCGGACGCCGGCTGGGTGCAGCTTGACCAAAAGGCGGTTCAGGACGCACAGGAAGCCATGGCGGACCTTGGCTTGGACGGTTTGTCTGCGGTCGAGCAAAAGATCGGGATCGAGCAGGCCGCCCATCTCGATGATGACGGCTTTGCCAAGTTCGTCCCATCGGAGGAGCTGGAACAGTTGCGAGGCCGGCTTGATGAGTTCGAGGGGGTTGAGTCTACGGATTTGCCGGATGGGATCTGCGCGGAGATGCGGCCGTATCAACTCGATGGCTTCAGTTTTCTATGCCACTTGGCCAAGCTCAAGCTGGGTGGCATTCTCGCTGACGACATGGGCTTGGGCAAGACGCTGCAGACGCTCGTCTGGTTGAAGTGGCTGAAGACCAGCCGCAGGAAAAATGCCAAGACCAAGCCGGCGCTGGTTGTTTGTCCCGCCTCGGTGCTGCACAACTGGCGCCGCGAGTCGGAACGGTTCACCCCCAGCATGAAGG
>ENA-UPTF01002086-UPTF01002086.1-marine-metagenome-genome-assembly--contig:-NODE-2086-length-11825-cov-2.400749_pt1 | contig 11825 bp, 10 predicted proteins | sample MGYA00238166_ERZ767019 | MGnify/ENA primary metagenome ERZ767019 (study PRJEB28930, sample SAMN06266391) | marine metagenome | isolation source: Sea water from 250 m depth | place: Atlantic Ocean... | reverse complement strand
AATCCAACAACCCATCACGATGTTATTCTTGCTTCTTACAACTTGGAAACGGCTGTCATAGATTCGATCAGTGAGGAATGGGGAATTGGTAGTGTAACCAATTATCCGCCCACAACCAGTTCACAGGATTCCAGTATCCATCGTAACCACTTTGCGGTACACGGTTCTACAAGTTTGCTCTTTGAATCTGCAGTCTCCGAAGAATACTCGGAAAGAGTCAGGCTTCAGGCCTGGGCTGCACTGGCTGTGATCGATGAAGTGGCCGAGAACCCAGATTACTATCTAGAAGCACGCGAATCTTCTGACGAGGACCAGCAAAATTTTGTTGATGCCTACCTCTTTGAATGTAGTGACCCTGCAGCTATGGAAACCATCCGAATCCTGAAGGATCATGGATTCTATCTGGGCGTAAAGTCAGATAACGAAGGGGTTTCCTCAATTCATTATGAGACCTTCGTGCCAAGAAGCAATTTTCCAAATGGAACTATCGTAGTACCTATGAACCAGATCGGATGGAGGTCCCTTAGTGAACTGATGGAATATACTTCAGAAAAAGATCAACATTATACCAATTCACCTAAAGACAGGGGAATGGACGCCTGGCGTGCCCTTGAATCCGTGGAATTTAGTGTCCAGAATGATTTTTGCACCGTTGAAGAAAACTAGTGGTAAATGTTAAATATTAGCGGAAATCGGGGGCAATATGGCAGAGTTCTTCTGTGATATAGAAATCCTGCGCAATGAGGGTGAATTCGAGGCCCGTGTAGAGGGAATAACGCCAAACGTGATGTCTCTGAAAAGCGATAACTTAGAGGAATTACTGGAACAGCTGACTATTGAATTGGAAGATAAACTGAACAACTAGTCTGAATCCAGATAAGCAGACATCCATTTGGTACAATAGTTCAGATGGGCACTGCTGAATCGGGGGTCTTCTTTCAGATCCGTGATGAATTCCTCGAAACCTGAATAAAAATCGAAAGTGAGGACATTGGAAATGAAGTTGAACATAACAACCATAGATGCATCGATGACACAGCACATGTCACTCAGATATTCCTTGCTCAATTGAGGAACTATCATGGAGGTGCCCATGATTGCCTTCTGTTCATCATTTCCAAAGTGCCTTTTGAGACGGGATATATCGTGTGTCTTCTCCTCGGAATGGGCATATCCTGATAATTTTCCATATCTAGAATAATTCCTGAAATTGTGATAATTCCGTTCAGGATTGGTGAATTTCCAAGAAATCAGTTGCTTCAGAAGTTCGCTAAAACTCAAGTCCTGCTTCAGACCTGAGACCATATCCAGAAACTGGGCATTATCCAGAATCTTATCGTAATTAGCCCTATAATTCTTCAATTGGTTTACCAATTCTCCATAACTATCCTGAACTGGTGAAGAGAGGGCAACTTTCCAGAGACCAGATTCATGTTGTGACAGAGCTAATTGATTCAGGAAAACGCCTCGCATATGGCATTCCAGAAAACTTCTCAAGAGTGAATAAGCAATATTGTAATTTCCACAGAAGGATTGGTAGACCGAATTAATCAGAATCTTTTGGGACTCCAGATGATGGTGGTTAAAGGCGCCCAGAAGGATTGTGGACTGCTCCTGTTTGCTTGCATCTTCCTCATAGGCTATAATTTCCAGATAAACTGAATTATACAGTGAAAAGGCGTCCATTCCTCTCCCGAAATTATCGATTTCCAACTGTGATTCCAAGTCTATTTCTGGTGTAGACCTCTGAATTATGGACTGCGCAATACTGTGGTAACGTTCACTGGATTTTTCCACACCGTGTAATGGATTCTGTTAATAGAGCTTTCACCCATCAAAGTGTGGATGGACCACCCAGTGGAAGAGGTGTCAAGGCTTCTATGCCGTCACTCCGTAAAGAAGGACCTTCAGTAAAAGTTCCGAAAATACCAATTTCACCACCTGGATTGTGGGCCAAACCAAACCAAGGGCGGCCATATTGGTCAATTACGATGTCAATGAAATCCCCAAAACCCCCACATCGGTCATATCCACAGTCCGATTTTGTATTATCCAAGGGATCATCAGGCGTATTCACAACAACCGTGGTAAGCAATGGATTCTCATTGAAGGAATCGGTCATGGTTGTCATGTAGCCATTCCAAGTTGAACCTCCATTCGTTGTACCAATATATCCCATTGCCACTCTTCCTGAAGAACCAGCCGCAATTGTGGGAAATCCCGTTCCATTGACACCGGGTGGTGCAATCATAATTGGATTGCTCCACGTTCCTCCTTCATCGTATGAATATGAATAATAAGGCATGTTGTCGAAACCCATCCACATAGCATGGAGATTGTCTTCAGCATCAGCTGCAATCTGGGCCTCCTCAAAGTTCCAAGTTTCTGCAGTTCCTGTTGTTTCTGTTGGAAGTGGATGCTCTGTCCAGGTTATGCCTCCATCCGTACTCCTGTATATCGAATATCCCTCCCCATCATTACAACCTCTGTTTCCTCGATAGAAATTTCCATTGTTAGACCCAATCATATGCCCTGTAAGTCCACCACTGTTGCAGTCTGTTGGAGCACCGGGCAACTCAGGGCCCCAAGTAACTCCTCCATCTTGACTAGCTGAACAGACTGGATAAGGATAATTTCCATTAACACAGAATACCCACGTCGTAGCATGAAACGAAGCTGGATACGGTGAATTTGCAATGGTCTGGTGATCCTGAACAGACCAACCTGTAGCCACTGAAGGACCAGTCCAACTGTCTCCATCATTATCTGACCATTCAACAGTCATTCCTGCCAAGGCATGCATATCGAACTTCATTAGACGATCATTCCACATATCGACATAGAGGTAGGGGTCGTTGCTATTGGCTACAGGAGCTGGAACATCATAAACATCTTCACAAGAATAGTCACTAATGTTCATCATTCCAATCATTCCTGTACAACGGATAATCGCAGTCGATCCAGCTGCACCATTGCCCCAACTTGTCATGAAAAGATTGTCACTAGAAGTGACACCAACAGTAGGCTCGAAAGTACTCATACCAATACTGTAGTATGTACCTTGGCTAAAAATTGGAATATTGTTTCCATAAAGAACTGAGGTTCCATTAATTTCATAGAATTCGGTAGCATTGCGTGCACCATCAAAATGATAGTAAGTTGTACCTGGGACAGGTGAAGCAAAATCGAAAGGTGTCGGTTCTTCTATTTGGATTCGATTGTCCTCTGGACCAAGGCAACCACTTAGAGAAGGAGTTACCAAAAGCGCAACGAGGATGACATGTAACCTATTCATCCGCACACAAGTGCACTTTCGGGTTTATAAAATTAAATAATTATCCCATCTTAAGAGTTGAAGGGCCTCCCACAGGTAGCATCTCCAGGTAGGTTAAGTCTCCATATAGAGAAGGACCTTCTGTTAAAGTTCCAATAATAGCTTCATCATAACCTGCTGTATTGTGCGCTAATGCAATCCATGGTCTTCCTTCATCATCTAGTTCAACATCAATAAAATCACCAAATCCTCCACAACGCCTAGCCCCACAATCTGAGGTGATATCTAGAGGATCATCAGGATAATTGACTGCGACACTGGTAATTAGTGGATGTTCAGCAAAAGCATCCGTCATAATTGCCATATATCCTGACCAGCCAATATTTGTGGCATTAGTTTCAGCATCGTTAACTTCTCCAATGTAACCTATTACAACTCTGCCTTCAGAACCGGCAAATATCGTTGGAAAACCAGTTTCGGTAACTCCTGGAGCTGCAACCATCATTGGCTCACTCCATGAATCGCCTTGATCTCTGGAATAGGAATACCAAATCAGATAATCATCTCCAATCCAAGTCGCATATAGGTTTCCTTCATCGTCAACTGCTGTAGCGACCTCGTGAGCGTGCTGAAGGGCTGGATGCATGCCTATCTCTGAAGTAATTGTATGCTCTGTCCAAGTAGATCCTCCATCAACAGAACGATAAACTGCAGGACCGTCACAAGAAGGATTACCACGATATATTGTGCCATCGTGTCCACCTGCAAGGTGAGCGTGGAGGCCGGAACACTGCGGGGTACCAGTAGGATATCCTGGTCTCTGAACGTCCCACGTATGCCCGCCTGTCACAGAGCGCGAGCATTGAGGACCAGCTCCAGCGGATCCAGTATTGATACAGTAGACATAGACTACCTCTCCTACCATTGCACTTGAATGTGGCATCGAGGCAATACTTTGATGATCTTGAGGTACTCCATATCCTTCTGTCGGAAAGGGTGTACTCCATGTATCACCATCATCATCTGAATACTCAACGTTGATTACTGCAAGGGCGTGCATGTCGAATTTGACCAACCTATCTGTGAACTTGTCAACATAGATGTAAGGATCATTGGAGTTCGGTGTCTGTCCTGTACCTCCATCATCCCCGCCCAAAAAAGGACCCACATCCTCCCATGACTGTCCTTGATCTAGCGACCGAATTATGTGTGTACCTTCTCCAGCCCCATTCCAATTGGTAAAGAATATTGCTCCGGAACCAGTGACACCTATGGTTGGTTCGAATGTGTCAAAGCCGGTACCATAGTAGGTTGCATTGGTAAAATATGGAATATTATCGCCTGTCAGATCTACAGTAATATTAGCATCCAGAACTGCTGATGGATTGGTTGCATCAACTGGCCAAGGGTTAGCTAAAGTACCAGCATAATGATACCAAGTAGTAGATGGGGGAGATCTTCCAAAATCAAACGGCCCTAGTTCTTCAATAATGACTCTATTGTCTTCAGGCTCAAGGCATCCACCAAGTGCTGGAGTAACCAGAAAGGCTATGACGAAAGACAGAAATTTCTGCATTGGTGTCTGATATTCCAGTGCTTTATTTAGATTTGTTCAGAAGAACGATACGATTTGTATTAGTTCCTGTCTTCATGTTATCAACACCCCATATATTCGAGGTCTTGGTGAAATCCTGAGAATTGACCATGATTCCAGCACAATCAAAACCAGATTCAATACCTAAAGGAACCACGTATTCATCCAATTTTATCTTGCCATTGTTTACTTCTCCAACCTCGAAGGCAACCCAGCCTCCAGGTACTGTAACGCGATAAAGCTCATCGAAAACATTGCCCATCATATCTGACCAGGACTCGACGGTTCGGCACAATACCATTTTCTTTTCAACTATGGAGACATCGATGGAATTGAACCAGCATCTTAACCAATTATCATCTGCATATCTTACTATATTCAGGAAAGGAGGTGAGGTGACCGTAAGATCAACTGATTCGTTAGAAATATGAGAAGTAGTTCGTGAATCCCGACTGGAAAAAATAGCTGATGATCCTATCTCCCTTAATTGTTTTATCATTTTCTGATTCAGATTACGCTGAAGGCTCTTTGATTTCTTCAGTATTATTTCTTTGGTATTCTTGTAGGCAGGAGTTATACCTAGCCTTTCATTGATAGTAATCTGGCTTTTCTGGCTGGCTGCCTGATTAGGTGGTAATGTATATCCTGAGAAAAATCCGGCTGAATGACCTGTCAATCTATTGGTGGCAACCATCCTGATCCAGTTGTCCACATGATTGGAATTATCTAGTTGTTCTCTTAAAGAAACGATTTCGGATTCCGTATCTTTATGATAGAACATCGACAAGTCAATGTCGGCTCTGGATTCAACAATCTGAATTTCATCCAGACGCTCCTCAATCTGATCCAAGGTTGGAACATTGAGGCGGGGTTCAGTGAGTAACTGACTCAGCGGATTAACATCATTACTGACTATATTGCGCCCCATTAATGCTGCTTCGATTAGGGTCGTTCCTCGTCCAGCGAATGGGTCATAGACTACATCTCCAGACTTTGTGAAGATATCGATGAAAAATCTCGGTAGTTGTGGTTTGTAACAGGCTCGATAAGATATCTCATGGATTGAATTGGCCTGCCTCTGTTTGGCGGTCCAGAATTCATTTATGAACTTGGTATAATTTTCATATCCCACTTCAAGTGTATCAAAACTTGTTTTCTTCTGAACTAAAGTGAACTCGGAGAGGACAGCTTTTGCTTTTTCTAGAGATACAGCCGGCATTGTATCGGGTTGCCCCGGGTGGGATATGAGGGAAAATGAAATAGACTCTCTCCGGCAGCCGGGGCTTACCAAAATTTACCTGTGTACATATAATGATTATGTTTTATTTACGATAATGTGATTTTAGGGATTTTTCCAAGACATCGGGATCAGTTACGGGGTTTTTACAAACATAATCTTTGCAAATATAAGCTGTTGGAGTGTTCTTTAACATCTTTTTATCAGTTATAAGGGGAATATCAAGTCCGGAAACAGAAGATGCAACGATTTTATAAGGTAATAAATGGCTTTTCAGTACCTTTGAAAGGCTATTTTCGCTGTTTTTGGCAATTATTGCAATCTCTAATGGACCTATTGACAAATAATTGTGCACAAAAAGGGCTGTTGAATGGGCAAAAGGGTGTTCTTTTATCATTTTTCCATGATTTTGTAGACTTTTCTCTGCAATTTCTTTGTATTTTTTGACATTAAAGTAGAAATATAGCCGTATTAATAATAAACAACACCTAAAATTGTACGAAGGTGTGGCATTATCCATGCTATTTCTCTGATTAATAACTATATTTTTAGATAATGACTGCCTAAAATTGCCTTTTTCTAAAAAGTTTTCAACCAGAATATCTGCAAATCTCTTGGATTGCTCCAAATAGAAGGGGTCAAAACTTGATTCGTACATATCAATCAGAGAATTGCCAAAGAAAGAATAATCCTCAGCGAAAGCGTCTATGTGTGCTAAATCCTTTCTGTATGTCCTGTAAAGTGTTCCGTCCCCTTTTGACATTCTATCCAAAATAAAAGATGTGGACTTGGACGCAGCCGCAAAATATTCTGGCTTCCCCAAAACGTAAGAGGCTTTGGCTAAGGCACTTATCATTAGACCGTTCCAAGACACAATTATCTTGTCATCCGTTCCAGGTGGAATCCTTGAACCTCTATGCTGTTTTACAATCTGTCTCGATTTTTCCAAAGAAGTGTTAAGTTCTTCTTCAGATATCTTGAGGATATTGCAGATTGAATCCTTCTTCAATATAAGGTGAGGGATGGACGTCCCTTCCCAGTTACCTCCATCAGTAATATCATAATATTGACAAAATATCTTGGCATCTTTCTCTGGCAGGATATTCTTTATCTCGGACTTTGTCCAAACGTAGTATTTGCCTTCAACGCCTTCTGAATCGGCATCCATGGAAGAATAAAAACCTCCATTTGGATCTATCATCTCATCATTCAACCATTCAAATATTTGCTCGATGACCTTCAAGTATTCTGGATTTTCTGTGACTTGATAGCCAACTAGGTAGGCTTCCATTAATTGAGCATTATCATACAGCATCTTCTCGAAATGTGGGACCAACCATTTCTCATCGACTGAATAACGGGCAAAACCACCTCCGATGTGATCGTATATTCCTCCCTCATACATGGCATCCAATGTTTTCACTGCGGGTTCCAGAGATTCCTCATTACCATTGATGACATAATCATACAACAAATGCAGAATAGCGCCCGAATTGGGGAATTTAGGGGCCGGACCAAAACCTCCCCAGATCTTATCGTGACTGGATTTCCAGGATTCGATTGCTCTTTGGTTAACTGTATCATCTATCGAGGATGATTGGCTGACGCTTGTATTCAAATGGTTGACAATAGAATCGGCCTGTGACAGCAAGTCGGTCCTCTTGGTCTCCCATAATTCAGCAATTCTCTGAAGAATTGTAGGGAATCCAGGACGTCCGTATGCATCCTGAGGTGGAAAATAGGTTCCTGTGAAAAATGGTTTCAACTCGGGAGTAAGAAACACCGTCATCGGCCAACCTCCTTGGCCTCGATTCATGGCCTGGGTGGCAGCCATATAGGTCTCATCTATGTCTGGTCTCTCTTCCCTATCAACCTTGATATTTACAAAACTGGAATTCATAATCTCAGCCGTTTGTTCATTCTCGAACGATTCCTTCTCCATGACATGACACCAATGGCAAGCTGAATAACCTATACTAAGTAGAATCGGAACCTGCCTTTTCTTGGCCAAATCCAGTGCCTCTTTTGACCAAGGATACCAGTCTACCGGATTATGTGCATGTTGAAGCAAATAGGGACTTGTGGATTCGACTAATCGATTAGTGTGTTCACCCAAATCAGTCATCCATTATAGAAAAAGGAAGGCGAGTGCAATTATTCCATATGTAATCAACAACATCGCTCCTTCCAACCAATTTGACTCTCCGTCTTGGATTATGAAATTTGCCACCAGAACTGCTAAAAAAGTAACGAGTGTTTCGAATGAACCGAATTGTAGAGTCATAGGTACTCCCATGGCCCAGCCCATCAGAACCATAATAGGTGTGACAAAAAGAGCAATTTGAATACTGGAACCTATGGCAATACCTACGGATAAATCCATTTTGTTCTTACCGGCCACAATTACTGCAGTGAAATGTTCAGCCGCATTACCGAAGAATGGGACTAGAATAACTCCGATAAACAGTGTCGGAATATGGTATTCTTCAGCAGCGTGAGATACGGAACCGACAAGGATTTCAGCCATAAAAGCAACAAATAGTGTTGAACCTACCAAAAGTATAATCGAATCTCGGTAAGACATCTCAACAACTTCATCATGGTGACCTTCTGCTGAATAAATTTCTGAATGAGTTTTTAGCTGAAACAGCAGTTGCATAAAATAAATCAGCAAGAGTAACAACGCAGTATAGTGTGATAATTCCTCAATTGCAGTTCCATCGGTACTGCTACTGTACATTTCAGGTATAACCATACTTACCAATGCAAGGAGTAACAAGGAACCACTGACCTGAGAGGCTCTTGAGGAAAACTTCTGAGTTGCATGATGCATGCCTCCCCAAACAAAGGCTAGACCCAAAACTAACAAAAGGTTACCAAGTATAGAGCCAATCAAGGATGCTTGTACAAGCTGGATCATAGTCTCTGAGACTTCCGGATTCTGATATGCCGTATATATGGCAAGACCAGCGATTATCATCTCCACAGCATTACCAAAGGTAGCATTCAACAGACCTCCTATTGATTGACTGGTGCGCAATGCTATCTCCTCCGTTGCCTTACCCATCAAAAAAGCCAAAGGCATTATTGCAAGCATGGAAACTAAGAATGCGGGTCCATGAGAACCTTCAAACTCAAAATAGAAAGCCAAGGGGACGAAGACCAACATCCAATTCAATTTTGTATTGCGAGGGTCAAGAACATCCCTGATGCTGGAAGTTACGGTCACGCTCAAGCTAGACTCCTAAAAAAACAGCTTCCGCAAAATCTCAGAGAAAGCAGCGAAACCATATAAAATTGCCAGAAATTCATAATTTTTTCAGACTAACGCGGGTCGAGGAGTCTGTATCCATATATTTTAGAATTGCTGTTTTTTGCTCTGATGACCAATCCCCTGACTTTAGTTTTGACTTTAATCTATAAGCTGACATCTCTTGTAAATCATCCCATAATTTCATCTCTCTGAGTGTTGATTCCAATTCATATCTTCTCAAGTCTTTCTTATCAGGAATTTTCATGCCATCGGATTCTCTGAAACTTGCCTTGTAATCACTGCCAAAAACTGATCTATGACCTGACTCCTTGGAATAATTAATCAATTTATTTTCCAAAGTGGAGATCATTGCGTCCATATCTGCTGACATGCTCTTCTTTTTGTCTTTTAACTCTATTAACTTGTCTACAGTCTCAGCTGCCTGAGCTGCAGTCATATTTGCTGTGTCAAGTGTAGGCATATCGCTCTTGGATGCGAATTGGTGTGAGAATTCAGGACACTGAGGTTTGTATTCACACCAGTCGCAGAGGATACTGGTCTTAGTTGGGAAATCCTTGCGTTCCGTAGCCGCTTCGACATTCTTGATTAGGGAAACAGTTGAAGCCACCATCTTGTCCAATTGGGCTTGTGTACGGCTTGACCTAACCTCTTCATCAAAGCGAACATAGTGCCAGACCAAATCGATTTTCTCAACCTCTGGATAACGTTGATGGACTGCGAGAGCATACAGCCCTAGTTGCCGGTCTTGATCGGCCTTGGCCTGAGGAGGGACGCGGTTAGATGTTTTGTAATCATGAACCGCAAGATGGCCATCTCCAAACTTATCCAGACGATCAATATACCCCTGCATCTTCTTGTCTTCCGGAAGATCAATCATCATCCGTTCTTCTAAACCAATCGTTATTGCTTGATCAAAAGGATGATAACGCTCATAGTACATCTCCAGACAATTGCTTCCAGTCTGTTTGAAATTCTCGGCCGTCAGATCCTTCTTAACGACACGAATATCATCCTGCCAATTGTCAATCCAAAGCTGGTCATATTTATTCAATAAAGAATCTTTGGAAACGATATTGGAGTCACGTGCTAATTTGTACAACCATTCCAAAGCATCATGAACCATACGCCCCATGAAGGATTCAATACTATTGCCCAAAGCCGGCTTGACTCTGTCAACATAACGCAACTTGTATTGAAATGGGCAGTTTTCATAAGTCCCTAATCGACTGTGAGAGTACAATGGCATTGTCTGAGAGGAATATACACTCTCATACTTAAAAATATAGAGACCAAAGAAATATTAAAACATAATCAATAACCAATTATGTCGTTGACCACACTTGAAGACTATGTAAGACGTGAAATTTTCATAAGTGACAAAGAATTATTTGATTTCTGCCCAGCTTGTGATGAAACCGGAAATACCATTGAAGCACTTATGAAAGGGTTATTCCAAGAGGCAAAGAGATTGCAGAAGGAAAGGGACGAGATATTGAAGGTCAACCGATCTATGGCTAGGAGTATTGAAACACTCAAGAAAGCGGTAGAGAAAATTGGCTCTATCACCTGAATATCAATATTCCTTGATTAGATTATGAATCTCTTTCTCACAGTCATCCAGTTTACTCTTGTCTGCTGATCTGATGACGATTGTGGCACCATATTTTCCGTCGCGTGAAAATGGATAACTTCCTATATCCAGTCCTGTGAATCTACCCTGAATTTTCGTTAATTTTTCCGCAAAGAAACTCTCACCGACAAAAATATCAACCTCTGTCGTGGAAAAGGCCTCCGTGTTCTTACTCTCTGCGGCATGAACGATATTGAATATATACCCGTCATAGAGATTGAATTTGGGCAACAGGCCTTCCTGCATGCAATCTTCCACAGCCAATACGTGGAACCCGAACATCCCCCCGAGGACGCCGGTTTCCTCATCGGTGGGATCCTCCAGATCCGCCCAGATCATCCTTCCTCGATCCGCAAGGTGGCGTGGCAACTCCAAGATGCTTGGGGTCTCCATTCTCTTGGATTCCCGTGAATAAGAGAAAATCCGAATCATTCCTGCTCCTTATCTCCCTCTGACCCGCCAAAGGTAGAGCACCATCGCACACCCAATGGCCATTGGAAAGCCTACGGTTACCCAATTGACGAACTGTGAGAATCCACTGCGGGTTCTCTCGCCGTATTTGCGCCTTGCGAAATCCGTCCAAGCCGCGATCGTGCGACTCCGCAACTCCGCATCCCGCCATCTGGCGGCAAGTTGCAGGCACTCCTTCTCAGACACCGGCGTCGCGGAAAGGCGTGTGATCTCGACCTTCGACACACCATCTTCCAATGCCCTACTCCAAGCGCCTTGCAGCTGTTCGTGCGAGTCGATTACAAGCACACCAATCAGGTCATTGAGCACACTCCACCTTGAAGACCCTTTTTCCACATCGTAGAC
>ENA-UPTF01002085-UPTF01002085.1-marine-metagenome-genome-assembly--contig:-NODE-2085-length-11825-cov-2.654750_pt1 | contig 11825 bp, 13 predicted proteins | sample MGYA00238166_ERZ767019 | MGnify/ENA primary metagenome ERZ767019 (study PRJEB28930, sample SAMN06266391) | marine metagenome | isolation source: Sea water from 250 m depth | place: Atlantic Ocean... | reverse complement strand
TTTGGTCTATATTGCGATAAGTTATGATAGAGGTGAAAAAGTATATCGCTTTGTCTTTACCCCATACCGAAAAACAAATAAACTGATGACCAGTCAAGCCGCGCTAAACATTACACGGATTCATATACTGAATGGATTATAAACTGATTCGAACTTTTATCGCTGTACCAGTGCCTGAACCGTTATTCAATCTTCAGAAAAAACTTAAGGCAACAATTTCAAAAAAAACGGGAAAAATACGATGGTTACGTAAAGATCAGATTCATTTAACCTTAAAATTTCTTGGTGATACAACAGAAGATTCCATTAATGATGTTCGACGTATTATGCAGAGCATTGCTGATGAATTCAAACCATTCAATATTTCTATACAAAAAACAGGTTGTTTTCCACAGGTTGAAAGACCTAGGGTAATGTGGATCGGAGTAAGTGGTGAATTGGAAAAACTAAATCAATTAGTTGAAAAGATTCAAAAAAAATTAAACCCACTCGGATTTCCAAAAAACGAAAAAAAGTACCATCCCCATGTCACTATAGCTAGGGCTAAATATCCACAAAAGAAAACACCTGATATTTCAACTTTTTTAAATACATCATATGACCCTATTCCATTTCCAATTAAAAAAGTACAGTTTATCAGCAGTGAACTCTTCCCAAATGGGCCAGTATATACTATTTTAAGCACTCACTTTTTTGGAAATAATTCAGTTTAGGAGCTGACATGCCCCCCAAGGAAAATAAAAAAACAAAAGCTTTAGAACTTGCAATCTCCCAAGTAGACCGTCAATTTGGAAAAGGAGCGATCATGCGAATGGGTGCAGATCAACCTGTTATGTTAGATAATAGTATTTCTACAGGTTGTCTTTCTTTGGATGTTGCGCTTGGTGTAGGTGGAATACCTCGGGGGAGAGTCAGTGAAATATTCGGACCAGAATCGTCGGGGAAAACAACGCTTGCACTTCATATTATTGCAGAAGCACAAAAGACAGGGGGGTATGCTGCCTTCATTGATGCTGAGCATGCAATGGATGCACAATATTCAAAAATGCTTGGTGTCAATATAGAAGAATTATTGGTTTCTCAACCAGATACTGGTGAACAGGCACTGGAAATCACTGAAACGCTTGTTCGTAGTAGTGCTTTGGATGTAATCGTTATAGACTCCGTTGCCGCATTGGTACCCCGTGCCGAGCTTGAGGGGGAAATGGGAGATAGTCATGTAGGTCTACAGGCTCGTCTCATGTCACAGGCATTAAGAAAATTAACCGGCACTGTTAGTCGATCAAACACAGCGGTGATATTTATTAATCAAATTCGTGAAAAAATCGGCATTATGTATGGAAATCCTGAAACAACTCCAGGTGGGCGTGCATTAAAATTTTATACTTCCGTAAGACTAGATATTAGGCGTATTACATCTATTAAAGATGGAACAGATATTACCGGTAATCGTACCCGTGTTAAAGTTGTGAAAAATAAAGTGGCACCTCCATTTAAACAAACTGAGTTTGATATTATGTACAATCAAGGTATTTCTTTTGAAGGTGATATTTTGGATTTAGCTGTAAAAGGTGATATCGTTCAAAAAATGGGCTCTTGGTTTTCTTATAATGATATGAAAATTGGACAAGGACGAGAAAATGCTAAACAGTTTCTTATGGATAATAATGATGTCCGGGAAGAAATCATAACCCACGTAAAATCTTTTATGGGATTGGAGGAATCAACGACAGAGGGGAATGGCAAATCGTAAAATTATAAAAATAAAACGGTCCATTAGATATTCGGATCGAATTATAATTATTTTAGATGACAAAAGCGTCTTCAGAATTCCTGAGGACGTTTTTGTTTTAAACATATTGCATGAAGGCGATGAAGTGACTAAAAAAGAAATTCAATCCTATGGAAAAAAAATGCGACTGCAGGAAGCCCGAGATAGCGCAAACCGGTTATTGGGATTTCGCATGCGGAGTATTTTTGAAATGAAAAGGAGGCTAAAGGAAAAAGATTTTGATCAAGAAGAAATAGATTATACCATTCAAAATTTAATTAATAAAAATTTTTTAAATGATGAAGAATTTGGTAGAGCATTTGTAAAAGAAAAAGTACAAAATAAAAAAATAGGTCCTAGAGCGTTAAAAAAGGAAATATATCAACATAATTTACCAACTGAATTAACGGAATCGTTAATTCAAGAAGTGTATGATGAATATAATCCCAAAGCATTAATCGAATCACATTTAGCAAAAAAAAGGATAAAAAAGAAAACACTAATAAATAAAAAAGATAAAAAACGCTTGACCGACTTTCTTATTAGAAAAGGATTTTATTGGGATTCAATTCGTGATGTTTATTATGATTGGGAGTTGATTTAATTAATGGAACCCATTAGCGTATAAGAGATAGTAAGATGAATTATAAACTAATCCAAAAATCTTTGGGTCGTAAACCCAACAATTTAGAAAAATTGTTTTTAGATAAATTTTTGAAATCATATCAAAATCAAAATTGTTTTAATTCAGAAGTAAAGCAAGCTGAGATTCAGACAATTCTTGAACCTAAATTGACATTAGTAGCACAGGGAAAGTCTGACCTTCGAAATATTGTTGCTGAAAATATTATTTTTTCTTCGAACGGAAAAAATATTGCTACAGTTTCATCAGATAAGGGATCATTTGTAATAGGCTCTTTTACCGCGAATCCAAGTGATCATTCAAATAAAGCAAAACATTTATTCCTTTTATATGGTTCGAAAAAGAAAACAATGATCAAGCATTTATATCAACAGCATTGGTTTGAAAGTTCCATACCGGTTCATAAGGGCGGTTTAGGCTATTCTATTTACCAATTATTAAAAAGAAATAAATGTGGTCTTCAAATGCCTTTTTCAATAAAAGAAAATTTATCCATTCTTTCAAGAAAAGGAACGCACGGACTTTTGATTTTAATAGAAAATCGGGGCTTTGATTTATTACAGGTATTAATAAAAAAGTATAGTGCTAAAGCTATCAACTTAGGCAGTCTGACCCCTAGCGTAAATATTGAAATTAAAAGTGGAGGGAAATCTTTTGTACATATTCCTTTTCCAACATTGGATATGCTTGTTAATGATAAGCAAAATCATGAGGAAATTAAATTGCAGAAGATTATTCCAGACTTTCCAGATCCCAAGTTGAAGGGAAAAAAGAATTATAATAATGAATTGGTTAAGTTAATTGAAGACTACAGAGCAACGACCCAAAAAAATAATTTAATAAACAAAAAATCATTAAATGGAAATATTGGAATAATTAAAAAAGGTCGAGTCAAGTATGGTATCGCAATCGATGATAATGGATACCTTAATTATAATGACTATAAAATGAAAGCTATTGCTACAATTTCCAATATTGCGAGGCAACTTGTGTGTATTGGTATTTGTCCACAAGTTTGCTGTGGTTTTTTAAAAATATCAAAGGATAACAAAAGAGAAAAAAATTCATTTTTAAAGGGTATTCATGATGCAGGTAAATTTTTAAATCTCAACATTAAACATCTATCATTTGAAATAAGCGAAGATATTACTTATGGCAAATTCATGGCGGCGGGTATTTATACTCGAAATGAATTAATCCCAAACACTTTTATTACAGAAGACTTGTTCATTTCGATTTTGGGTAGTCACCGAGGAGAATTGGGTGGGAGTCGTTATTTACATCTATTAAATCAAGAAAATAAAGGATATCGACCTGTGGTGGACCTATTGATGGAATCTCGCCTTCAAGAGGCTGTTTTGACCGGCATTAACGAAGATTTAATTCAATCAGCACGGCCTATTGGAAGAGGTGGTGTCGCACTGGCTATTGCTAAATCATTTGAAAAGAATTCAAATTTGGGTGCGCGAATTTATTTTTCAAGAAAATTAAAAACAGAAGAATTATTATTTGGGGAAACTCAGGGTCTGGCTTTGGTGACTATAAAAGAAAATGATTTAATGGAATTTGAAAGGGTTTGTATGACTATTGGAGTCCCGGCAACTACTATTGGGCGTGTTACAGGAGATGGTTTTTATACATTTAACAAATCAATTAAATTGTCCGTTAATAAACTAAATTAATCACGATGAATTTTTCTGTAAAAACAAAACAAAATCAATTAATAAACATTCGAAATATTTACTGTATTGGAAGAAATTATCATGCTCATGCAGCAGAATTAAATAGTAAAGTACCAAAACAGCCATTTTTCTTTCAAAAATCATTACCTTCTCTCAATACCTCCAATGAATTCATTATACCCAAAGATCGAGAAATTCACCATGAATTGGAGGTTGTTATTCTAATCGGAAAAAATGGCGAAGAAATACCTGTTTCAAGAACAAATGATTACATTCAAGGATACGGTCTTGGTCTTGATCTGACTGATAGGAAATATCAGAATGAGCTCATACGGGATCAATTGCCTTGGTTATTATCTAAATCATTTGAAGGAGCAGCAATCGTTTCCTGTTTTCAAGATGAAAAAATCAGTGAGGATTTTTGGCTAAAAATAAATGGAAGTATTCATCAAAAAGGAAATATCGACCAGATGATTTATTCGATATCTGAACAAATCAGTTTTTTGTCTGGTATGCTACCGCTTTTGGAGGGAGATTTAATTTTTACAGGAACACCTAGCGGTGTGGGGCCAATTCAGAATGGAGATAAGTTAGAACTCGGATACGGTGAAAAAACGATTCACTTATTAACAGTTAAGTGAATCAATTATTGGTTTTATATGTTTTAACATGGGTTCATGAATATGACCATTGGAAGCAAGTATCTGCTTTTGAAAAATATCAAATCCTCTGCCATCCATTTGGGTAATTTTACCGCCCGCTTCCAACACAATCAAAATACCTGCTGCTGTATCCCAAGGATGAAGATCAAATTCCCAGAATCCATCTACAATTCCACATGCTACATGACACAAATCAACAGATGCTGCTCCTAGTCGGCGTACACCCTGTGTGACATCTGTAAACAATTTGAATAGATTCATATTGGCTTCCCATTTTTCATCATGATCATAACCAAAGCCTGTTACTAAAAGTGACTTTTGAAGGTTGTTTTCAGATGAAACATTTATGGGATTATTATTACAAAATGCACCCTCACTTTTAATAGCGGTGTATATGTTATTGGATGGTATTTCAATAACGCATCCAACCACCGGATTATTATTATAATGTACGCCAATAGAAACTGCGAAAGATGGGTAATTATGCACAAAATTTGTTGTTCCATCTAAAGGATCTATAACCCATTGATAATTTGCATTTGGGAGGTGAGATTTTGACTCTTCTGCAAGAATACCATGATCAGGAAATGTTTCATTAATAATTGTACAAATTAATTGTTCTGATTTCTTGTCCGTATAGGTAACAAGATCAGTTTTACCTTTATAATCAACCGATTTTTGTTTATCAGAATCTGATAAGATCAGTTCTGCAGCAGTTTTGGCTGCCTGAACGGCCACATCATGGATGTGGTGTATTTCCATATTATTAATTAGGTCTTATATGGAATATGCTCTTTAGCAAAATATTCTGAAGTAATTCCTTTAAGAATTCCAGTCAAAAATAAAACGCCAATCAAATTCGGAATAGTCATAAGGCTTAAAGCAATGTCACCAAAGTTCCAGACAAAAGTCAGCGGCAAAATGGCTCCCATGAAATTGAAAAACACATATACCCACCTATAGGGTTTGATAGCCTTTGGACCGGCAAGATATTCAATAGATCTATCGCCATAGTAACTCCAGGCTACCATTGTTGTATATGCGAATAATAAAACTGCGCAATTAACAATGAAACTGCCTATTTCAGGCGCAAATGAGAATCCTTGTCGAAATGCTTCTCGAGTTAATTGGGCACCGGTTAAAGAAGTACTTTCGATAACACCTGTAGAGAGAATGGCCAGGCCCGTCATAGTACAAACGATCAATGTATCGATGAACGGTCCCATTAGAGCTACTGCACCTTCGCGAGCAGATTCCTTAGTTTTAGCAGCCGCGTGAGCAATAGGTGCAGACCCTTGCCCAGCTTCATTAGAGTACAGACCTCTACGTACACCCCACATAATAACTGCAAATAATCCGCCCCAACCTGCTTTCAATGAAAAAGCTTCAGTAAAAATCTTTTGAAAACTAGGAATTATACCATCATAGTGAGTTAAAATTATGACCATAGTACCTAGGACATAGAGAACTGCCATTGTAGGAACCAAACGACTGGCAACAGCGGCAATACGTTTTATACCACCTATAATTACAAGCCCAACTAGTGCAGCAATCACTACTCCTGATACATAAATGGATACATTGTACGTTAAGAACATTTGTGCGATGGTATTGGCTTGATTCATGTTACCAGTGCAAAAAGAACAGATCACAGCACATGTCGCAAAGAAAACGGCTAACGGTTTCCATTTAGGTCCAAGCCCTTTTTCAATATAATACATTGGCCCACCAGAGGCAGATCCATCTTCATGAATGACACGGTATCGATGAGATAAAGTGCACTCGGCATACTTTAAGGCCATTCCAAATACAGCGGTGACCCACATCCAAAAAAGGGCCCCTGGACCACCCAAACGCACCGCCAAAGCGACACCAGCTATATTACCAATTCCAATCGTAGCTGAAAGCGCGGCAGATAAAGCCTGGAAATGAGTAACGTCACCTTCATCATCAGGGTTATCATATTTTCCTGATACAACAGCAAAACTATGATTGAGCCTTTTGAGTTGAATAAAACCAAGCGCAATTGTAACAAATAATCCAGTACCGATAAGAATAAAGGTTAGCGGTAGGGATATCCAACCACTAAAAATTTCTGTCCAATTTTCTAATGTCGTCGTTAATTCATGCATATGTATCTCTTTCTAAAGTTGCCTACAATAGGAAAAATATTGACGCCAAGTTTACAAGAGTGTTTTAAGAGAATCAAATGGCTTTTAAGATTGTTTCGTATGAGCCTCAACGATCTAAATAAAAAAATACCGATTAGGTTATAACTATAATTGAATTGCCTGTTGTTTCAGTTGGCTATAAGAATAAATTTCAATAACCTTCAAATGATGTATCAAAACTAATTAGTCAATCTGATGTACTTTGTACACAATCAAATGTATTTAAAGATTAGGAGATAAATTGGAAATAATTGCTGGAGTAGACGAAGCTGGGCGGGGCCCATTAGCAGGACCTGTTGTGGCTGCTGCAGTTATTTTACCGAATAATCACAAAATAGATGGATTAGCAGATTCCAAAAAGCTTAGTCCAAAAAAGCGGAAAAGACTTTTTGATGAAATCAAATCTGTATCCCAAGTAGGTGTCGGAATTGTTTCTCACAAAACAATTGATGAGATTAATGTTTTGCAGGGAACTTATAAAGCTATGCGTAAAGCATTGGGTGGGCTTAGTAAAAAACCAGAAAAAGCACTTATTGATGGATTTTCTCTGCCAGATCAAGTAATTAAGAATGAAGGCATTATTGGTGGCGATAGTAAAGTCGAATCAATTAGTGCAGCTTCAATTGTGGCTAAAGTAACACGAGACCAAATTATGAAAAGCATGGATCCCATATTTCCGGAATATGGATTCGCGCAACATAAAGGCTATGGGACTAAGCAACATATGGAAGCCTTAAATAAATTTAAAGCAACCCCAATTCACAGAAAGTCATTTAATCCGGTTAAGGAAAATTTACCGAAAATAAGCTGGCTGAAATCTTCCCAACTTATTGGAAAACTGGGTGCTCAATTGGTTGCACTAAAGTATTTAAATGACGGTTATCAGATTGTTAAAATGAATCAAACTTGCAGTCATCATGGCGAAATAAATATTATTACAGAAAAAAATGACCAATTAATTTTTGTTGAAGTCAAAACAGCAACAAAAGATCAAAAACCTGGTCCAGACTTAAAGTTGGATCAATCAAAACTTCAAAAACTTAAATCAGCAATTCATTATTATTTATCGGAACTTGGAGAGGAAAAAGACGTACGGTTAGATATTTCCTCAGTAATAATTGGAAAAAATCCTATAATGAAAAACTATCAAGGTGTCATATTAGACTAATTATAGTTTCGCCATGAAAGAGCAATATCGGTAAATTTCCCCTCTATGAGTCCAAAAATATCTAAAATAATCCACGAAATAAGATCCCTTTTTATTCTGGTGATTATTGTGCTGACACTTAAAGTGACCATATTTGAATTATACATTGTTCCTACCGGGAGTATGGAAAACACAATTATGACCGGCGATTTTTTAACGGGCAATCGTTTTATTTATGGGATGCGAACTCCGGATTGGATTGGAATTCCTTTCACCGATATCGGATTTAGTGTGCCTTCAATTAAATTTCCTCCTTTTCGTGAGCCAAAAAGGGGAGATGTAATCATATTTAAATTTCCTAGAGATACACGGCAAAAATATGTGAAGCGATGTGTAGCGGAACCAGGTGATATTTTTGAAGTCAAAAACAAAGTAATTTATCTTAATGGAAATCCATATCCACTTCCTGAAAATGGAAAATTTCGGATGCCGTCAACTCTCTCTGAAACTTTTACTCAAAGCGATATCTTTCTTGGCAATCAAGGTAATAAAGATCAATTTAAAAAATTAACAATCCCTCGGAAGGGTGACCAAATTAAGGTGTCACCAGAAAATGCCAAATTGCTATTACATCTTATGCTATTGGATGGACATGAATTAAAATTAGTAAATAATGGTATAGAATTTCCATTCACGATGGTCAGTCCAGATGAATTATACCGTAGAAAAGGGAAAGAAGAGGTATATAAGCCTTATTATAATTGGGGAGGCAGTCTGCTTGTACCCTGGTTGGACAATATCCCGAAAGGGAGTTTATTAATTGATGGTCAACCGATTAGCAATCTTGATTATTACACAGTTGAACAAGATTATTACTGGGCTATGGGTGATAATCGAGATGATAGCTTGGATTCTCGATTTTGGGGCTTTGTTCCAAAATCGTATATTTTAGGAGAAGCACTATTTTCCTATTTTTCCCTGAATTTAGAAACCTGGTTGCCTCGGCTTGATCGAATCGGAACAATTCTTCATTAGCACTTGACTGACAGAAAACTGGAAGTGTATTTTGATCTGGTAAAAGGAGCATGGTAATTCAAATGAGACCCATTTTTTTCACATTATTATTTTTATCATCTTTTGCTTTCGCGCAAGAAATAAATCAAGAAGAAGTGGAAGTAAAATCAGTAGAAGATGCATCTGCAATTAATGATAGTGTTAATGACCCTGCTCAAACTGAAGAGCCTTCACAGCAAAATGTTCCTGCCAATCTAGAATCGGGCTATAAAGGTTTTGCATGGGGTACGCCAGGTGGATCTAATATTTCAAACAATTTTACTTATTTGCCAGCAACCGATAGTACAAAAACAACACGAACTTTTACAGGAAACCTAGGCCTTGATTCTGTGGTAGTGTCATATGCTTTTGCGGATAGCGGTTTTTGGAAAGTAGAAATTGATTTTGTGGTCAAAAACATAGATTTGGATTCTCAAATTGCTGATTTTCGTCGGTTAGAAAAAAATATATCAGCTGTATATGGACCACCAAATAAAATGAATCAACAAGAATCAGGTCCATCAGGATCTTACAGTAATATATTAGAACAGAAATACGCCCGTGCTTTCTATCGTTCTTCATGGTCAGTTACACCAGTAGTTATTGAATTATTTTTGAATTCATCTGTATTGGTGCCAGTAACAGATTTACCCATATTTTCAGGTAATTTTGTATCGTTAAAATTGGTTTATTACAATCCAGATTACATGCATTCATCGCAACCACTGCCTGAACCCGAAGCAATACCCTCTATCTTTGATATTTATTAATTATATAGACCGGCTTGCTTAAACCGGTTTTCAGTCTATTTTTAATTTTCCAAATAATTCAATGTACCAATCCACCAAGGATGGTGCGCGAGTATTCATATCAAATTCCAAAATCTGATGTACTTGAACATTGCCGGAATATTCTAATCAAACAGGATTATGATATTGATATTTATGCTTCTGAAAGTGATATACTGATAACTAAACCAATAAAGATCAGGCGTGGTTTAAGGAGATTTGATTATACTGTATTTGTACAAATTACAGATCGAATTGAAATCTATGTTGCGGCAGAACGCAGCATTTTTAAACGTGGATCAGAATCAACAGTCAGTGGAAGTGGATTATTTGCAAAACAATCAGAAGATACATTGCCTTTTTCTTTACAGAAAAAAATATTGATTCCTATTCACAAATCAATGATAAAACAAAAATTTCGTCCCAGGAAAAACATATAATAAAATCTCATTTTATTAGAATGAAACTGTGTTAATTTTGCATTCCAAATTTATCTAACAGTCATTAATTTGAAGTTCATTTTATGAGTATCGATTTCGGAAAAAAGGAAGCCCGCGAAGGATACCTTCAGGCAAAACTAGATGACTTATTGGATGGTATTAACTCATCCTATGGCCAGTCTCTGCTTGATGAATTAATGTCCAGATTGGAAGCCACAATTAATGATTTTAATAAAGAAGTAGATGATTTAATGGGCTCGCTTAAAAAGAGTTCGGAAGAAAAAGAAAAATTAATAGAGAAAATAAAAGCTGGTGAGCCACCTAAGGATGAAGAAAAATCTTCTGATCAAGTAGAAGATGGTGAGGAAAAACGGGAACTCAGTGAATGGGAAAAGAGATTAGAGGGTATTAGTTAAAGACTAAAAGAGGAAACGATGAACGTAAAAGATAAAATAATTTTTGGATTATTGATTATTTTGATTGCAGCAGGTGGTTATTTTCAGTGGATGGCCGATGATATGAAATCTCGTATGGATGTTCTAAATCAAAATGATGAAGAACACTTGGATGTCATTGACAAAGAGTTTCGTGAAGATTTACGAAATTTAAATTTAAGATTTGAAGGTCGGGGGAAACATATTCAAAAAGCGCAGCAAGATATAATTGCAAATACAAATTTGATTAACACAACGGCAAGTGAATTAAATGAAAAAATTGCTGATGTTCAATATAATCTAGATGAGTATGAACGCGTCACAAATAATAAAATTCAACGAATAAATGATGATATAGCCGATCTACAAGATTCTTTTGATAGTCAAAACCGTCAAAACAGACGGAAGTTTTCAGACTTAGAACAAACTTTAACGCAATTACAAAACCAGGTGAAAGAACTACATGAACCAGAAGATGATAAAAAGGGTAAAAAGCGTTAATTATTTATATTAATCTTTTTATTAAAAAAGGGTCGAAATTTTCGACCCTTTTTTAATATTTCTATAATTAATTGGTAAATATTTAAAGAAGAATAGTATAAAAGTATTTCTTCAAGTGGACAAAATTTATCATTGAAAATTATAGATAAATAGGATCTGATGCGTGACCTAACATTAATTATCTATCTGAAAAACTAACATATTTTGCCAGGAATAAATGAATTTGTTTAACATATACAGCATAAATGTTACTTATTAATATTTAATGATAAGGATAATTTGCTTAAAGTGATACATCAGGATAATTTTATAAAAAAATGGGGTAGAGTTCACAAAGACCTCGGAACTAAGTGAACCTCTACCCCTTCCACATACCAAAGGTACCAAGCCAGCACCTTGATGGGTTAAAGTAAAAGTTTAATAAAATTAAAGCAAGATATTTTTAATTGCTTGAAAATGTGCCGGAGGGGGGACTCGAACCCCCACACCTTTCGATACGCGAGTTTGAGTCGCGCGCGTCTACCAATTCCGCC
>ENA-UPTF01002084-UPTF01002084.1-marine-metagenome-genome-assembly--contig:-NODE-2084-length-11825-cov-3.601294_pt1 | contig 11825 bp, 12 predicted proteins | sample MGYA00238166_ERZ767019 | MGnify/ENA primary metagenome ERZ767019 (study PRJEB28930, sample SAMN06266391) | marine metagenome | isolation source: Sea water from 250 m depth | place: Atlantic Ocean... | reverse complement strand
AAAAGTTTTGTAAATGAACCACCTGTAATATGTGCCAAACCATGAATTGAGCATTTTTCAATTGCTTCCAAAACAGGCTTCACATAGATTTCAGTTGGTTTCAAAAGTGCATTTCCCAATATTCCAACACCTTTGAACTTTCGTTTCAATGAATATTTACTTAGTACTCTTCTTGCGAGTGAATAGCCGTTAGAATGTAAACCGCTACTTTTTACACCGATTATGACATCGTTTGGTTTTATCTTATCGCCTAATATCATCTGCTTTTTTGATAGCATGCCAACAACCATACCGGCAAGATCAAATCCAAATCCTTTACCAGAGATCAAATCAGGCATTATGGCAGTTTCACCTCCTACAATTGGCACTGATGATTTCTTTGCACCACGTACAAGTCCAGAAACGATTTGTTTGAAAATTCTTTGATCATTTTTGTTTGCAGCAATATAGTCCACAAATGAAATTGGTGTGGCGCCAATGCAAATTATATCATTTACATTCATTGCAACACAGTCAATTCCAATAGTATCAAATTTCTTCATCATATTTGCAATGATTACTTTGGTCCCAACACCATCAGTATGTGTGGCTAGTAATTTCCCCCCTGGAATTTCTATAATTCCAGCATAATGCCCAAATCCATGGGCAGTTTTTACCTGTTTTTGTAATTTGTGCGTAGATGCAATTAATTGTCCAATTGCCTTTTGGCTTTTTTTAATCTGAGATATGTCAACGCCTGCTTTTTTGTATGTTATCGCCATATTATCCTCATTACATGTACATATTTGAATCAAGTTTTTTATGTTCAGAGTATTGGTCTGAAAGCTCCTTTAGATCATTACCAATCTGCTTTTCTTGCTTTTTCAGTTCAGCCGTATCAATTTTCATTCCATATGTTTTGTTAATAGCCTCAATTAGTGTGACAGATGCAAGTGAATCAGGTAAACTCTCATTTGCTTTTGCTAGAAGTACAACACCACTAATTTTTCTTATCAAGCATTCGTTTAGTATTCCACCAGAGATTCCGGTGATAAATCCTTGAGGAATCATTTCGATTCCATTACTTTCCATGACTCTGCATAAATCAACCTCTGCGGCACAAAATGCCTTGTTGTCGTGTTTCTTGCTTGCTACACCATCTAATATCACAATTTCATTTGAACCATGTCTTTCAGCCCAATCTAAAATTGCAGATGCAATAGTATAGAGTCCTTCCCTGTTAATTATTATTTCACATATTATTGCACACATACTTCCATTCTTGTTTGCATAAAGCCTGAATGGATGTCGTAAGCGTCCTTGCATAAATACTGTTGATGGAGGAAGATGCTTAGAACGTAGAAAACCAATTTCTTTCATTCCCAGTTCTGAAATCATGTGATTTATTGATATTGGACCAACTAATCCCGCACCAACAAATCCTGCAAAAATTATTGGGTTTTTAAACCGTGAATTTTTTAGTTCATGGATCTCAGCTTCTGGAAAACCATTAACCATTATTTGGATGACTTTGTTTTGTTTAATTACTTTATCTTATACTAGTTTTATCAGTTTTTTTCTGGTCTAGTGAACAGATTCAACATAGTTATTCCTTTTTCTGTGATAGAGTAAATGACATTTGAACCAACTGATTCTTTTGTAACAAAATTATACCTAACACAAAGGTGGAGATAGTTTAGAAATGATCGCTTCATCCTTATGTTTGACTTTGAATATAATTCAGAAAATGTCATGGATCTTGTTCTAATTTGAAATAATAATTTTAACAGTGAAAGTGTACTAAAATCTCTAGTTTTTGCCTTCACTGCATCTAGGACCTGCTCATTCTTTTGAATAATAAAATCATCAAACTGTTCTGCTACTTCTATTGGTATGTAGGTCAATCTCGTTCTCATATACTGTATAGTACGGTACATTACTTTATTAGTCTTGACTCTAGATTTGTTGAGCTAACTGATCAGTTTTACTCAACATTTTAAATCCAAATGAAAATGATTCATTTTGATTGTTAGATTTGTAAATTTTGAAAAAGGTATCTGGTTTAAACAAGATATCATTGGATACTCGTTATGGAAATTATTGATGTTGCATCAGTAATAGCTGGTTTAATCATATTGTGTATTGGTGGTTATGCGATTGTATCTGGCGGTGTTTCACTTGCTAGAAAACTTCGAATTAGTAGTATGATAATAGGTTTGACAGTAGTTGCCTACGGTACATCTACTCCTGAGTTGGCAGCTGCAGTACTTGCTGCATTTAATTCACACACAGAATTGATTTTGGGCAACATTATTGGAAGTAATATTAGTAATGTTGGAATGGTAATTGGAATCTCTGCAATATTTGCACCGCTCTTAATCAGTAGAATAACTATCAGAAAATGGGTTCCAATAATGATCGGTGTGTCATTGCTAGTTATAGCAATGTCATATGATGGTGAGATTTCACAGATTGACGGTGTTATATTAATAGCCGCATTAATTGTATTTACCATTTACACGATTAAGACTGTTAAAAAACAAGGAATTAAAGAATATCAAAATGTTGAAAATGTACAAGTTGAGGGAGAATTATTTCTATCTAAGTATAAGATAGAAACATTTCCTAAGGCAATAACACTAATAGTAATTGGCGTAGTTTTATTATTTCTAGGTGGTCACTTTACTGTTGACGGTGCTGTATCAATTGCCGAAAGTTTGGGTCTTTCTCAATTGGTTATAGGAGTTGTAATAGTTGCAATTGGAACATCACTTCCTGAATTAATTACATCAGTTATTGCTATTGCAAAAAAACAAACTGACATTGGTGTAGGTAACATTGTTGGAAGCAATATTTACAATATTTTATTAATATTGGGTATTACATCAACGATTATTGGGATTCCCGTTTCAACTGAAGCATTCTCGAGTTATTACATTATGGTGGCATTTAGCCTAGTCCTATTCGTGGGATTCAGAAAATACATACCACGACCTATTGGATTTGGCCTCGCAGCAGCATTTGCTATCTATCTGGGAAGTCTATTATTGTAAAATAGTCATCTTGGATTTTTGTATTTGAATTTATTTATTTTGATTAATTCAAAATAGGAGCCAAATTTTTCTGTATTTTCAACAGCATCTAACGATTCACTGATTTCAGACTCTTTTTCAAATGATTTTAGTATTTTGTATGTAGTGTTTCTTTCAGCTGGTATACGCCCTATGTCACGAACTAAATGTCTAATTTCTTTTGGTTTAAGAAGTTGTCCATATTGAGAACCTGCAGCTGTTGAAATACTTTCATTGATCAATGTGCCACCAAAATCATTTGCCCCCCATTTTAGCAATAGTTGGGAAAATTTGTGGCCTTCTTTGACCCATGACATTTGAATATTGTCAATTACATTGTTTAACATAATCCTTGCAATAGCATGAACCAAAAGTACATCATTTCCACTGGCTCCACTTCTTATGCCGTCATGCAATTGGTGTTTGTACATTGGTGCCTCAGATGGAATAAAATTGAGTGGTACAAACTCAGTAAACCCACCAGTCTCTTTTTGAATTTCTCTAATCTTTGAAATATGATTTACTCGGTCCTCATTTGTTTCCAAGTGTCCAAACATCATTGTTGAAGTAGATTTTATTCCTAGTTTGTGAGCAGTTTTAACTATATTTGTCCAGTCGTTAACAGTTATTCGTCCAGGTGATATCTTATCTCTTAATTTTTGGTTTAAGATCTCAGCTGATGTTCCAGGAATTGTATCAACACCAGCTTCTTTAAGACGTAACAGAAATTCTTTTGGTGATACATCTAATTGTGTTGCACCATAGAGAATCTCTTCAGGTGAAAAACCATGTATGTGAATGTTAGGAATTTGACTTTTTATCTCTCTGCATATATTTTCATAAAGATGACCATCCATATCAGGTGGAAGTCCAGCTTGGATGCAAACTTCTGAAGCACCGTAGTGATATGCTTCTTTAGCCCTTCTTGTAATTTCCTCAACTGGAAGCAAATATCCTTCTTCTTCTCTAAAATCACGGCTAAATGCACAGAAACCACACTGTTTTATGCATACATTTGTGAAATTGATATTTCTGTTAACAACATAGGTAACTGTGTTACCAACACGCCTCTTTCTTAGTATATCAGCAACCATACCAACTAGATGAAAATCAACTCCTTTGGCCTCAAATAGTTCTAGAGCATCTTTTGTTGTAATTTCTTTTTCTGAAATGGCTTTATCTAAAATATTAGATATAACAGGATCCGCATGCTTTAGAATTGCATCTATTTTCCGTTCTTGAAAAGTCATCTCCAATAATCCTCTCTTACATAATTTTCACTGTTAGCAATTAAAGATATTTGTTGAGAAAGATCATTGTTCACAAGTGGTAAAAACTCTGGATAAACTGGAAACCTTGCCTTTAGTTTAAAATTTAGATCTTCACAGTTTTTCTCAACGTTTTTGATCTCAGGCCATGAAAATTCTGGGTTTACATAATCAGATGTAATTGGGGAGATACCACCCCAATCATTTATGCCAACTGATAAAAATTCTTGGTATGATTTTGAGGAAAGGTTTGGCGGAATTTGGATATTTGATTCAGGGATAATTATTCTACACATGGCAACAACCATCTTAAAATAAAGATCAGTCGGAGTTCGGCAGTCACTCATACGAGTATCAGATTTAGGATGAAAATTCTGTAAAATTATTTCTTGAATATTGCCAAATTTTTTATGGATTTTTTTAATGGCAAAGATTGAATCAATCATCTCTTCTAACGTTTCACCAATTCCGACAAGAATTCCTGTTGTCATAGGAATTTTTAGTTCACCGGCGTGTTTCAAAACATTAATTCTAGATACCGGATCTTTGCTTGGTGCGCCTTCGTGAGGCATTCCTTTTGCTCTCAATCTTTCGCTTGAGCTTTCCAGCATTAAGCCCATACTCACGTTTGTCTTTTTTAATTCCTTTAATTCGTTTTTAGTGAGATTTCCTGCATTGGTATGAGGAAAAATACCCTCATTAAGCACCAATTCAGAACAGTGTACTAGATATTCGGAAGTAGAGGAAAAATTATTCTGTTTAAGCCATTTTCTTGCAATCTCATATTTGTCTTCAGGTCTTTCACCAGTTACAAATAATGCTTCAGTGCAATGATATTTTTTTGCAAGTCTAGCTAATCCAACAACATTATCTGGACTCAGCATAGAAATCTTAGATTCGTTAGGTTCTGATTTGTATGTACAGTATGAACACGTGTCACGGCATAGATTAATTATATTAAAGAATGATTTCTTAGAAAAACTTACGGCCCGACCCTTATTTCGGTCTCTTAATTTTTCTGACGTTTTAAAAACCAGATCAGACGTATCCTCAAAATTAGAGAGTAATCTCAATGCATCTTCCTTTCTAATCTCATGGCCATCTAACACTTGGTTTAGTGGTTCAATCTCATATGCTAATTTACTCAATATGACAAAAACGACTTGGAAGTATATTTAATTTTGTTGGAATTCTAACTTAATGGTCTTTCACCAAGTACCATTGTTGTCTCAATAATCGTTCCATCTCTATTAATAGTCATGACCAATTCATCGCCAACAGATTTTTCTCGCTGTAAGTGAATTAACAGATCTGAAATCTTTCTAACAACTTTATCATCAATCATTATTATTATATCACCGTCAGTTGGGAACTCTCTACCGTCAATCTCAATGATATTTTCCTCAGTAACTCCTTGAAGTCCAGCCTCTTCAGCTGGGCTACCCTCAACAACAGTTACCACAAGAAACCCCTTTGAACTGTCAAGACCTCTTACTTTAGCTAATTCTGGGTCAACATCTGTACCAGAGATACCCATCCATGGGTGTGGAAATATTCCATCCTCAATCAAAAATGGAATTACTTTTTTTACTGTATTTGATGGAACTGCAAAGCCAACACCTGTAAACTCACCAGTAGCAGATTGTATTGCAGTATTTATTCCCACAACTTCTCCTTTCATATTAAGTAGCGGACCGCCTGAGTTTCCAGGATTTATTGCTGCATCTGTCTGAATAACGTCAGGGATGGAGTAACCCGAGTCTTGTGGTAGTAATCTACCAATCTGACTTACAATTCCTGCCGTCATAGAACCTGAAAGACCAAATGGATTACCTATAGCCGCAATCTGCTCGCCAACTTTTAGTGTTGATGAATCACCAATTGTCAGTGGATGTAGATATGTCGATTCAGGTTTAATTTTTAAGACTGCTAAATCCAAATCCGCATCGGTTCCAATGATTTGAGCAATGTAAGATTCACCATCCAAAAATGTTATAGTTACTTTTCCAGCAGAATCTACAACATGATTATTTGTAATTATATAACCGTCGTCACTGTATACAAAACCTGAACCCATATTAGATAAATCAGTCTGACCATCATCAGTTCTCACATTTACTTGAACGACACTAGCTTCGGATCTTTCAAAAATTTCTATTAAAGAATACTCTGGATTTTTCTCAACATATGGCGTCTCAATTACTGAAACCTCGTTTACTAAAATCTCACTTGTTGATTCTTTACTTGTTATCACGTCATCAATTGTAATTTCACCAGCTGTTTCTAGATGATCTCCATTGGAAACAATCAGTTCTGTATTAGGAATGTCAAACGTTGGATTTAGTAAAACAAAAATTGCAAAAACAACCGCAATAGTTGCTATTCCACCTCCAATCGCAACTCCAGTATTGGCCATAGCAAAAAATCACATAAAGTTAGTATAACCTTTACTGATTTTTCATTAACAAATTACAGTTTGATATAGTTCTGAGAAAATTCTTTAACACTATATTTACGTCCTCTCCATGAGACTGCTGATGATTTGTTTGCCTGTAATATGCCTGAAAGAAATCCACAACTTACAATCAAGCCTCCAATTGGTGCAAGTAGCGCAAATACAGATTTTAAGTTTAAGCCCATTTTGGTCTCCATGAGTGCAGCAATGAAAATGGTGCATGTTGAAATAATTGCTGATATTAATAGTGGTAAAAACGATATGCTGATTTCAAAAAAAACCAGAGAATATATCAAAAATGGTATAGGGATAAAAAGTATGAATAAAACTGCAAAAAACACTCCTACGGCATATGATTTATTCTGATGATATAGTGGAACCATCAATCTTTCTAGTCCATGCCACATTTCTTTTGGGCTTCGTGAATATACAGCATCAAGAAGATGCTCACCTCTGACCATCTTTAACGAAAATCCAGATTCTTTTGTGATCTTACCAAGTGCACCATCCTCAACAATTTCATGTTTTACTTTTTCATGCGTGCCGATTTTTTCATAAATCTCTCTTTTTATTATAAAGAAGCTACCAAAGAAATATCCAATTCCTTTTTTTGGATTATTAACATTTAATGCAGAATATCGTGAGTGCAGAAATGTTGATAGCATGGGAAGAGTGACTTTTGTAACACTGTCAAGGCAAATTAATCTAGGAATTACTGTTAGGACATCTAAATTTGCTGATAGCAGGTGACTAACTGCAAATGATAATACTTTTTTTGAATACTTTGTGTCTGCATCAGTAAATAATAGTAGTTCGCCTGTTGCATGTCTAAAGCCTTCCATACAGGCCCAGTTTTTACCCATCCATCCATGAGGTTTTGGTTTAGCCTTTATTGGTACAACTTTATCACTGATTTTTGCATTCTCTTCAATTATTTGCCAAGTCTTATCGTCTGAGGAATCATCTATTGCAATTACCTCATAATTTGGATAATCTTGGCGCACAAATGATTCGAGGCATTTTCCGATGAACTTCTCTTCATTTCGAGCAGGTAAAATTATTGAAACCTTAGGAGTTTGGTTAGAAGAAATTTCAAATTTGTCAAGATATGGAGTTTTTGTAAAAGATTTGTACATAGACGAGATGAGAGAAATCCACGCTAGAAAAACCCCAATCAAAATAGCTGTAAAAACATAATTGAAGACATCAATTGCGATGTCGGACATTAATTCTCCACTTCTCTTTTTATTTCTGCTAAAGCCTGTTCAGTTCCACTCTGAATGTGTTTTTTTATCATTCCAGTAAACATACCCATCATTCCAGAAAGTTTTATGTCCCATACGGCTTCCAAGTCACATCCATTACCTGTTTGCTGTATTGTAACAGTTTTTGTACCACTGATTATTCCTTTAGTAAAAATGGCCTCAACTTTTTCTTTGGGATATAATGTTACATCCTGAAGACATTTTTTATCTTTGAAGGCAATTGTAATCTCTCGCTTAGTTGTATTGCCCTCCTGTGAAATATTTCTAATAGATTTTGTGCCTTTCCAAAACACTGGCTCATTATTTATATCAGAAATTACATCCCAAATTTTTTCTGAAGTCGAATTAACAATCACATTAGCCTTTATCTCTACCATAAAAGATCTTTTAGAATCGAAAATATTAGTCTTGATTTAGAAATTCATTTTAAACAGATACTTGGAGTACAATAATGGATAAAATTTCATATGATGATTTTATAAAATTGGATCTACGAGTTGCAAAAATTGAATCAACTGAAAAAATTTCAGGAAAAACCAGAATCATCAAGGGTGTAATATCACTAGGAGAAGAAACTAGAGACGTAATAATTGGTGGAGCAGAATTTTATGATCCAGAGGAACTAATTGGAAGACTAGTCATTGTGGTTGCAAATCTAGAACCAAAGAAAATGGCTGGTGTGGAATCAAATGCAATGTTATTAGCTGCCGATCTTGATGATAAACCATTTTGGTTATCAGTTGATAATTCGGTTCCACCAGGAACAAAAATCAAATAATCATCTAATCATACATCATTAGTTTCTTTTCTTCTAATAATGCATGTAGGTTATTAACAGAACGATAAACGTCTGGTTCTTTTTTTGCACCAGTACAAACTAATTTTCCAGACGAAAATAATAGAATTACTGTCTTAGGATCAAGCATTCTATGAATTAGTCCCGGAAACTGTTCTGGTTCATACATACTTCTTGGCAATGTACGAGCTGCTTGCTCTAAATGAATCCTACCACCTAGATTGATTGATGCGACAATATTTTGAATTGTTACAATAGCATTTTTCTTGACTTTAACATTACCCTTGCGCAACTTATCAACAACTGTTTTCACTGCATTTCTAGACATCTGTTCTGATTTTGCTCCAGTGCAGACCATCTTTCCTGATGTGAAAATCAAAGTTGCTGTTTTTGGACTACGAATTCTAAATACTAATCCAGGAAATTGATCAGGATGATATTCAACATCAGGGAATTTTTTTGTAATTTCATTCAAGTCCATTTTTTGATTAACAGTAGCTGATGCCACTACATTCTCAATACTAACGATAGGCTTTGTTTGAGGCAATATGATGACTCAAAATAATTCACTAATAAAAATACTCACACATACCCTAGAAAGATATTCCCAAAATGAACAAAAAAGATACGAATGCTTTAATTTAGAAAATCATTGCTCCAATTCATTGGATTTCACAGATTTTGACATAGATGAATTCTTTGGGATGGGTGAAGAATCTAATCCTCTAATGATGTTAATTTGGATATTGCCAATTATCATCTTTGTATTTTATGGTCAGCGAATTCAATTAATAATTTCTGCAAACGAAATTAAAAAAGACATTTCAAAATTAGAAGAATTCAAAAATGAATCTAGACAGAGATTAATTAGCTACATTAGAAATAAACTAAAACCAATAGACGATCCTGTAAAAAAGGTAGATAGTTTTCTCGAATACTTCACAGTATTACCTGTTGATTTAGATCCTAATGGTATAATACCAAAGATTAACCACTTGGTTCATTCAAGAGAAGATTTTACAAGAATGCAAGTAAGATCAATGTTTGATGAAATATCTGACTTTGAGGTAACCAAAGTTCAAAATCTTTTAGAGATTGTTACATCATTACAGATGTTTCATAAAGTCACGAGACATCTGTATCTTACTGCGAAAAAACAGAAAAATTTCCCACTTATACTTCCACTACAAATGATGATTCCATTCATTATGGAAGAAGCTAGAGCGTTAAAGGATGCAGTAGAATCACTGAGAGATGGACAACCTATTGGTGATGGTATTGGTCCAATGATTGTAGGTGAAATGATGCTTAACACGTCAAAACAAAATGCAGCATTTGAGACAGTTTGGTCAGAAACTGAATTTGATCATAGGAAATTAATTTTAGTTAAAGCAGAAGGACCAAATGCAACTGTTGGGAGACCTGGTGAAGCAATTGAGAATATTATACCACAGGTGAAGCCAAATCTAATCATAATGGTAGACGCTGCACTGAAATTAGAAGGAGAGGATTCTGCATCTATTGCGAAAGGCTTTGGTGCAGCAATTGGTGGAATAGGAACTGAGAGATTCAAAATTGAGGAAGTTGCAACAAAAAATAATATTCCGATATTGGCTATAGTCATAAAGCAAACCATACATGAAGCAATTACATTAATGTCAGAGGATATAGCAAAACAGGCATCTGTAGTTAGAAAGCAAATTTATGACATGATACAGGAGAATTCAAAATCAGGTGAAATAGTAATGATTGTTGGTGTAGGAAATACTTTGGGTGTGGCTCAATGAGAGATTCTGAACGAAAGTTAACTACTTGTTATACTTGGATTGAATGCCAATCGTGCCATAACATTACAAAAAGGAAGTTCGAGCCATCAGATTTTGTCTTTAAAAATGGTGGAAAATGTAGTGAGTGTGATGGGAGTTTGCTAGTTACAATGATTTTTGGCAACACTATTGAATAGTCGTGATTGTGACACCATTTTGGTTTGGTATGAATGTGTGTTCTGCCTGAGTCACCCTCTTACCATTACCTTCCACAAGAACAGGATAAGCATGGACTGCTTTCTTTTTGATAAGAATGTCTAACAAAGTACTAGCCTCTTTAACTTCCCATTCTTGAGTTAACCATCTCAAACAAAATGGCAGCATGTTAAAGTTCCGCCAAATAAAATCAAGCATTTTATCTGCCTCTTTATCTTTTGTTTTCTTCCTAGACGATAATGCAAAAATATTTTTTGTTTTTCCTTCATGTACAAAACCTAGTCCTTCACCTGTTGTAACAAATGGCTCGCAGGCATATGCCTGATTCTCATCAAAGGTAAATGAGCCGATTGACCAAATATTTGGAACTGATTTACCAGCATGTATCGTGTATTGATCTAATGAGTGTCCACTAAGATTTGCTATTGGTAAGAATCCCAGTTGCTTTATTGTTTTTTCTATTGTTCTTCCAACATCACTAGATTTCACACCAACTTTAATCATCGCCATTGCATTGTTCAGTGAATCCTGTGCGGCTTGAGCAAGACTATCAAATTCTGGATTGTAACAGACCGTAACTGCAGTGTCAGCAATGTATCCATTAATCTGAGCACCAAGATCAATTTTTACCAAGTCATCATCTCCTATGGTAAGAGAATCATTAGGTTCTGCCGTATAGTGAGCAGCAACCTCATTTATGCTTGTGTTAACGGGAAATGCACATTTTGCTCCACGTTTTCTAATTTCACTTTCAACATGCTCACATATTTCAAAGACTGTTTTTCCTACCCAGTCTTTCTTTCTGGTGTTTTCTCTTACTTCACCGGCAATCTTACCAGCTTGAATATAATCGCTAATTTCCATAACCAATATTTTTTCACCTTATTTAAAATTCATTTGTGTAGCTTAAATTGGGCTAGGATTATTGTTTGCTGGGATCGTGGTCTAGCTTGGTATGATTCTGCGTTTGGGACGCAGAGGTCGCGCGTTCAAATCTCGCCGATCCCAT